>Ga0073928_10000422_pt1 | contig 100235 bp, 88 predicted proteins | sample PaiPotPPA55metaG_FD_76969 | JGI IMG/M metagenome (GOLD analysis project Ga0073928, IMG submission 76969) | Iron sulfur acid spring bacterial and archeal communities from Banff, Canada, to study Microbial Dark Matter (Phase II) - Paint Pots PPA... ... | reverse complement strand
TATCAGCGACATGAAGTTTGAGGGCCGTGGCTACAGCTTTCATCATGGTCAGCCGAACAGCCTGGGAACCGTGTTCTGGCGTTTCAGGAAGTTCCCGGACAAAGACCGGGCAGAGTTCACGAAAAAGCGCGATATTATCCAAATTTATAACGGCGACAAAGGCTATGAGATCACCTACAAGGGCGTCCGTACTTTGGATCAAAAGGACGAACTTGACGCCTACTTGCGACGCCGTCACTACTCACTCGACGTTGTTTTGCGACAGTGGCTTAATCAGCCTGGCGTAGCCCTCTTTTATGAAGGTCAGACGGTTGCCGCGCAGAAGGAGACCGAGCAGGTGACGGTCATGACCAACAAGAACGAGGCGGTGACCCTAAATATCGACATCAATACGCACCTACCGGTAAAGAAGAGCTTCTCCTGGCGCGACCCAGCAGACAAGCAGCGCAATGTGGAAGAGGAAATTTTCGACAACTACCGCCCGATTCAGAACATTATGACGCCGTTCGATACGACGCGAATGTTTAACAATGAAATGTCCGCTCAGAGTTTTCTCACCGCGGTCAGCTACAACCAGGGGCTAAGCGATTCCTTGTTTGATCCCCAGGCTGCGAACGAGTCCAAAAGGCACTGAACGTTCGTTTCTAACCCGTATTGTCGTTTGAGTGGCAGTCGCGGCGAGCGATAAAGCTTGTAAATATTTGTAAACATGGATGTTAGCTTCGGCGTGGTATGTCATTCCTGCCACGTACTGTGGCGAAATTGCCACATGCGGATTCACCGGCGTGCTGTTAGCTTTGTAGTCAGGAACCCATCCTGATAACTGAACAAACACTTCGTGCGGCAGCCAGCTGCCAAGGCGTAGGTCTTCATTCTGGAGCTCCGGTCAGCCTGCAAATCCTTCCCGCTCCGGCGGGCACGGGAATCATCTTTCGACGAGTGGACCTGGATGGCTTTGAGATTGAAGCGGTGGGCAAGAATGTTGCCCGCGTAAGCTACGCCACCAGTCTGATGAAGAAAGGCGTTCTGATCTCAACTACGGAGCATTTGCTTTCGGCATTCGTAGGCATGGGAATCGACAACGCAATCGTGCAACTCGATAATCTGGAGTTGCCGATCCTCGATGGCAGCGCGAAGCCGTTCATCGATCTGATCAAGAAAGCCGGAGTTCGCAAACAGCGCCGACCACGAACTTATATCCGAATCCTTCGTCCATTGGAATTTCGTGAAGGCGACAAGTTCATCGGCGTGTATCCGGCAGAGACTTATTCGGTTTCCTACAAGATCAATTTTCCGCATCCTCTAATTGGACGCGAAACATTCTCGCTCGAACTGACAAACGGCCACTACGTTTCGAAAATTGCTCCAGCACGCACTTTTGGATTCCTTCACGAAGCTGAAGCCATGCGCCAGCAAGGACTGATTCGTGGGGCGTCCAGTGAGAACGCGCTGGTGCTGACCCGAGATGGCCTGGTAAATCCCCCTCTACGCTTTGACGATGAATTCGTGCGCCACAAGATCCTGGATTTGATCGGCGATCTGGCATTGATCGGGCGGCGAGTCCTGGGCAAAGTGGTCGCTGACCGAGCCGGGCACGCTATGCACACGGCGCTGGTTTCCCGCTTGCTGCGCGACCGCACCCTTTGGGAAGAGACGACGCTCGCGGACGAGCCCACGGAAAACTACAGCCACCACGAAATGCGGGCAGCAATGCAGGGCATGAACTAGTCGGCGGCTTGCGGTATGAGGTCGCTTGACTCGGTGATGGCTTTTTCCTTCATCAGACGCCGGAGTTCGGCGCGCGTCAGCGCAGCCAGTCTTTGCACGTGGGACTTGGCGGACTCCTGGCATTCAAGCGAAAGTGGCGCCACGCGGACAGCCAGCAGCGGAGCATCCTGCTCGATCATCCGCAGAAGTCGCTGGGCGCGGTCGATTCTTAGTTCGACTGGAAGCATAAAAATACGTGTAAACAGGATCGCTTGATCCGCAACTCACGCCAAGTTGCAAACTGGATTCCCTCGAACGCGCTTTTTCTCTGGAAACAAATCTAGGAAAACCGCAAACTGAAGCAGAATGCACAAAATCGTCTATCTTTCGCTGGGTTCAAACGTGGGAGACCGGGCGGCGAACCTCAGCGCGGCGATAGAGAAGCTGGCCGAAGTGGGGACTGTGGCGGCGGTGTCGTCGTTTTATGAGACCGAGCCGGTCGAGACCAGTCCGCAGCCCTGGTTCCTGAATTGCGCGGTCAGGCTCGACACCGAGAAAATGCCGCGCCAGTTGATCGCGGCAATTCTAAACCTTGAACAGGATATGGGACGGCAACGTCGACAACCCAAAGCTCCACGCATAATCGATATCGACATCTTGCTGTTTGGAAGCTCGGTGATAGAAATGCCGTCGCTTACGATTCCGCATGCGCGGATGCACGAGCGGCGCTTCGTATTGGAACCGCTGGCAGAAATCGCACCAGATGCGCGCCATCCGGTGTTCAAGCGTACTGTTCGTGAATTGCGCGACGCGCTGCCGGCGGGACAGCTGGTGAAGAAGCTAGTGGCGGGGTGATCCGCTGTCTTCTATCTTTGTATCTTTGCCGAAAAGTCAGGGAACAATGATGCGGGTACCTTCATCCGCCGCAGCGATAGCGGACTGCTGTTCTGGAAATTGCCGGAACAGAAAATCTACGAACGCGCGCGATTTCGGCCTTCCTGAAGTGCGCGCCGTTGCCATCCTAAGTAGAAATACTAACGCCTGAAAAACTTCGGCATCACGCAAGCGACTATAGCCCACGTGCTTCTGCTCTGCCTCGCGGTATTCCTTGACCATCTTCTGAACCTCGGACGCGACCGACTGGTGCGCCAGGTTGGTGACGGGTATTTCATAATGCAGCCCTGATCCTGCCAAAGTCTCGTAGCGGTGGGCCAATGCGCTCAGGACCGCAATCAAATCGGCGTCGCGGATGTCGCGGTCAGTCTGAGCGCTCTTCGCCAGAGCGTAGGTTAAGCCAAGAATCAGGTGCTCCTGCTCGTAGAGAAACTGCTGGCCGATCTCAATTTTCGGGAAGAGTGCACTCTGATCCAGTTCTTCGATCGGACGAGGCTTCTCGTGCTCGCGCGCCTGTTGAAGATAGACGCATTCACTCGGGCAATCGAGCGTCACTTCACGCTGCTCGCCGCAGCACTGCGGACAGATGCGCCCGTGAACTGCCGGACAGAAGCGTTTTTCCTTGCGTTTGTTGCAAATTGCACAGCTCAAAATTCGTGATCTCCGATGTTAATTATGTCACGTAGAGACGAAGTGAGATTCGAGACGCGATGCAGGCTATGTTTTCGCTGGCCAGCATTCGCGGCGATAATCGAACCGTGAGTCCGTCTCCTAAACAGATGAAGCCAACTCCGCTTCGGGTTCTTTCGCGTCATTTCTACGACCGTGATCCGCGGCTGGTCGGGCCGGACTTGCTGGGCAAAATCCTGGTTCGCCGTCAGGGGCGCCAACTGCTGACCGGACGCATTGTCGAGGTCGAAGCTTATCTTGGCGCCGATGATCCCGCTGCGCACGCTTCAATTGGAAAGACGTCACGGAATGCCGTCCTGTTTGGGCCGCCAGGATACGCGTATGTGTACTTCATCTATGGCAACCACTACTGCTTGAACGTTTCTTGTCTTCCAGATGGAGTGCCCGGAGGAATTCTTTTTCGCGCGGTAGAACCGGTGCGAGGCATGGAAGCGATGTTTAAGCTGCGAGGGATTGCGGAAAGCTCTGATCTGCGACAGTTGACGCGTGGTCCGGGAAGGCTGGCAGCGGCCTTCGGAATCACACGCGAGCGCGACAACGGAAAAGACCTGACCAACGCGCGATCTGATCTTTATATTGCCGATGACGGCTCGCCGCCGCCCGAGGTCTTGATCACAAAGCGAATTGGGATCAAAAAAGCGGTGGAGATGCCGCTGCGTTATATCGTGGCAGGGAACAGATTTGTGTCGGGAACGTTGCAATGATCGGGAAGGGCACGACTTCAGTCGTGCCGATAGTTAAGGCAAGGACCTGGCTTTAGCCTGTGAGGTAAGCGTCTCTCGATACGTAGCTCCTCAGCGGCTAAAGCCGTCACTACTTTTGGGCCTTTTCGGCACGACTGAAGTCGTGCCCTTCCCGTTTTCCTGAAGCGCGAGCAGTTCGATTTCAGAGGAAAAAATGGCGGACGAGGACGCCCGCAGCTCCATACCCCGGCAGGCGGACGAGATGCCGCTGCTTGGCAGCGACAGGTTCAAGGCTTCCAGGTCGCGAATGCTACGGGCGAGGACGCCCGTAGCTCCACAACCGGGGGATGGATTATTCCACTGCTTCTTTCTCGATCACGACCTTCAAATGCGCCGTGACGTCTTTGTGCAGCTTCACAGGGACGGTGAAGTCGCCGACCGTCTTCAGAGGCTCGTGCAGCTGGATCTTGCGACGATCGATGTTGAAGCCTTTCTTCGTCAGAGCCTCGGCCAAGTCGCCGGAAGTAACTGATCCGAAGAGCTGATCGTGTTCGCCGGAGCGGCGCTGGAACGAAAGCGAAACACCGTCGAACTGCTTGGAGAGTTCTTCGGCCTGTGCCTTCTCTTTGGCCGAGCGGCGCACGGAGGCCGCGCGCATCTGCTCGATCACTTTTTTGTTCCCGCTGGTGGCTTCAATCGCCAGGCGGCGCGGCAGCAGAAAATTGCGCCCGTATCCTTCCGCGACTTTGACCATGTCTCCGCGCGAGCCGAGCTGTGCTACGTCCTCTTTGAGTATGACTTCCATAATTGACTCCGTTCAGAAATTCAGTTCGCCACGGATATTCACGGATCAACACGGATGAATAACAAATGAAAAATCCGCTTGATCCGCGCAAATCGGTGGCCAGTTTTTAAGCTGCTCTGCCGGCAAATGGCAGCAAGGCGATATTACGAGCTTGCTTGATTGCCAGGCTCAAGCGGCGCTGGTGTGGCGTGCACACTCCAGACAAACGCCGCGGCACGATCTTGCCGCTCTCGGCAACGAACTGCGCCAGTAGGCGAACGTCCTTGTAATTGATCGAGTCGATTTTCTCGACGCAGAATTTGCAGACTTTCTTGCGGCGAAAAAATTTTCGTCCGCCAGGTCCGCCTTCACGTCCGCCACCCGGTCCGGAACGCGGTGGACGCCGCTCTCCGCTGTGCCCCTCGGACGCGCTTGATGTTGGTCTAGTTTCGTCTGCCATGATGCTCCTTAAAAAATCGAAATCGTTTTGGGTCGTCCGTCCTTGCTCGTTGGCCTCTTCATACCAACTTCATCGGTTGACCGATCCGTCATAGCGATTTGGCCAACGATGAACAACCGACGACGGGTTTCTACGCCGTTACTGCCGGGGCTTCGCCCGCGGCTTCTGGAGTTACGGTCACGGGCGGCGCCTTCCGCTTGGAATCGCGAATGGCCTTGACCTTGTTCAGCCGCTTTTGTTCTTCGTCGATGCGCACGCTAAGGAATTTGATCACTGGTTCACTCACGCGCAATCGGCGCTCCAGTTCATGCACAAGTCCGCCGCTGCCTTCGTAAGTGAGCAGCATATACATGCCATCATGAAACCGGCGAACGGTGTATGCGAGGCGGCGCTTGCCCATTTTTTCCATATTTTTGACCTGCCCGCCTGAGGCAGTGACCGCCGTCTCCAGCGTCGAAATCAGCTTGTCCTGGTCCTCTTCTGTCATGTCGGGCCGGACGATAAACATCAGTTCATAAGTTCGATTCATTGCACTCTCCAAAAAACAGCTGCTAGCTTTTAGCTCTTAGCCGCTAGCAAACCTGTATTACTTGATATTTACTTCTTCCGGCGGCTCCGGCTTTCGATTGAACCGGTTCATGGCCGCCGCTCTGCCTTCTGTCAAAATTACCTTTACCGCTTCGGCCGCCGCGTCGAGCGCTTCATCCACATGCTTCAACTGCGACTTGCGAAACGGCTTCAAAATCTTCTTTTCTGGCGCGATACCAATTCTGATCCGCAAAAACTCTTGCGTGCCCAGCGCGCCGATAATCGACTTCATTCCGTTATGCCCGGCCGAACTGCCTCGCTCACGAATGCGGAGCGTTCCGAAAGGCAGGTCAAGCTCGTCATAAATAACGATCAGGTCTGTCTCCGGCCTGATTTCCAGCTTTTGAACCAACTCCGCGACCGCTACGCCGCTTAGATTCATGAAGGTTTCGGGCTTGGCAAGGATTGCTTGCTCATCCCCGATCTTGGTTCTGGCAGTCAACGCCCGGCATTGCCGATTTCGGACTTCCACGCCCTGATCATCTGCAATACGATCGATGGCGAGAAAACCCAAGTTGTGCGGCGTGAACTGATATTCAATGCCCGGATTGCCAAGCCCGACAATCAGCTTCACGCCTTTTCAATGTCCCTCGAAATTTTGCTGAAATGAGCAGCCGAGGGCGGCCGTCCATACGTGGTTGTTGCGAACTATTTCTTCTCTTTCTTTTCGGACTTCTCGGCCTTTTCCGGTTTCGCGGGCTCAGCAGCGCCTTCTTCGGCAGTCTCCTGCTTGCCTTTCTTAATGACTTCAGGCTCAGCCGGAGTGGCAGCTGCGTCACCAGCAATGGCTTCGGCAGCCGGGACCTCTTCTTCCTTAATGGTGATGATGTGCGCAACTGGTTGATCGGGATCGCTGATGTACTTGACCTTGTCGTTTTTCGGCAGATCAGAAATACGTAACACGGTGCCGAATACCAGCTCCGAAACGCTCAGCTCAATCGCGTTAGGAATGTCGCCAGGCAGGCACTCGACTTCCACTTCGCGCGCGATCTGCTCGAGGATGCCGCCTTGCTGCTTCACGCCTGCAGGCTCGCCGACGAGCTCGATGGGCACGTTGACCCGGAGCTTCTGGTCCATGGCGATGCGCTTCAGATCGATGTGCAGCAGGCTTCCCTTGATGGGCTCATACTGCCAGTCCACAATCATGGCCTTAGTGCGTTCGCCATCCAATGCAAGGTCGAAAACCGTGTTGTGACCAGTCTCCGAATGCAGAATGCGCGATACTTGCCGAGGATCAACGCTGACCGGCATCCCTTGTTTGCCTGCGCCGTACACCACGGCGGGAATTTTTCCCTCGCGGCGCACGCGGCGAGCATCGTTCTTGGTCCCAGCGTCGCGGGGTTGCGCTTCCAATAAACTTTTGTCGGGTGTTGCTGTAGGCATATTTTTAATTCCTATAGGAACAGTTTGCTCACGGACGTCTCTTCATGTATCGACTGGATCGCGCGTCCGATCAATCCAGCGATGGAAAGAACTGTAATCTTGCCGCCGTGCTGCGTGGTCGCCTGCTGTGCTTCCTCTGACAAAGGAATCGTGTTGGTGACCACTACTTCACGAATGCACGACTCCAGAATGTTTCCGACCGCCGGCCCGGAAAATACCGGATGCGAACAACATGCGTAGACCGCGCTCGCGCCACTCTCCATCAGGGCGCTTGCGGTCTTGACCAATGTGCCGGCGGTGTCGATTAAGTCGTCAATAACCAAACAAGTGCGCCCTGCGACGTCGCCGATCACATGCATTACTTCCGCAACATTCGCCTCTACCCGCCGCTTGTCGACGATGGCGAGAGCGGCGTCGACTTTCTTCGCAAAAAATCTAGCGCGCTCCACGCCGCCCGCATCTGGCGAAACGACAGTCAGGTTGGGCAGGTTCAACTTTTTAAAATGGTCGACCAGCACTGGGGACGCAAAAAGATGGTCCACAGGAATATTGAAAAAACCCTGAATTTGCGGAGCATGCGGATCAATCAGCAGTGCGCGGTCCGCGCCCGCGGTGGTCAGCAAATCTGCCACCAGCTTCGCCGAAATTGGCGCTCGCGGTTTGTCCTTCCGGTCCTGCCGTCCGTAGCCGTAATACGGGATGACCGCCGTGATGCGCCGCGCCGAAGCTCGCTTCAGAGCGTCGATCATCAGCAACAACTCCATCAAGTGGAAGTCGACCGGACGGCAAGTCGGTTGCATGACGAATACGTCTGCGCCGCGAACATTCTCCTGAATCTGAACATAGGCCTCGCCGTCGGCAAACCTTCTTAAAAATGCCTGGCCACGAGTCATTCCGAGAAAAGCGCAGACCTCATCTGCGAGCGGCTGGTTCGCCGTTCCGCAGAAGATCTTGAATTTCTCATCGACACGGGCGCGATGCGGCTTGCGCTCGTGCTTCTCGTCGGCGCTCATCTTCTTTTCGGTCGCGGTTGCAAGGGTAGCCATAAATAAGCTCTTAGCCGTTAGCTCTTAGCCATTAGCTCAAATCCGGTGCCTTCTGCGTTTGCGGTGCAGCTAAGAGCTAAAGGCTTGTAGCTCACAGCTTCTTTTCTGGCTGGGCCGCTAGGATTCGAACCTAGACAAAGTGCTCCAAAGGCACTTGACCTACCATTAGTCGACGGCCCAGTAAACCTAGCTACGCTTCGCCGGCGACTGAGATCCTTCGCTTCACTCAGGATTTCGGCAGCGGGCTCAGACGCCCGCTAAACGCCTCAACCTACCATTAGTCGACTAGTCGACGGCCCAGTAACGAAGCTTTCAGCCTTTAGCTTAACCCGAAAACGCTGAAGCTAAAAGCTAATGGCTAAGAGCTTTCCAATACTGTTGCCGCGTCAAGGTGCTCGTCACCACTGCGCGTGTACCGTGCCGAGTGAGCTTTTTTGCCGCCGCGGCTGCTCGCTCTCGCGAATTGAACAAGCCGTAAATCGCAGAACCAGATCCGGAGAGCGACGCGTACCGCGCACCAGACTGTTCGAGCACACGCTTGACCTCGCGCATTTCGGGATATTTTGGGAAGACGACTTTCTCGAAGTCGTTTTCAATCCCGGTTCGGACAAGGTCGAGCAGTAGGTTCTCGGCCCGGCCTCCGCCTATAGCGGAGACACCGGATCTGCGGCGACCGGCAATCGGCACCGCACTCAGCCACGCGGAAATCTCACGGCTGAACTCCAACATTCTATCGGAGTGAGTGGGGGGCGTCAATTTGCTACTGCCCGCGTGGGGAAGGGCGATCTCGCCCGTCCGGGCCGAGCTGTGCTCGGCGAATATCTCAGGGGCTAAAGCCCTATCATCATGCCGGCTGGGTTCGGCACGGCTGGAAGCCGTGCCCTTCCCGGTCGTGGTGCCCGTACCGAATGCGGTGGCATTTTCGCTTTTGGGTGCGGGGTCAGTGGCGACGACTTTGTTGACTTCGTCTTCACGGGCGGGAGCCTGCCCTGAGTTTGCCGAAAGGGCGCCCGCGCCACACAAGGTGTCCCAATCCGCGAATGCCTTTGGTGTTGAGACTGCAATTTCGGGCAGAGCGACTACGCATGCCATCGCCGGCAAGTCCGGCAAGGGGTATGCTTCTTCTCCCCGACTAACGCCTAAAACCGTGCCGCCGATAAAAAATAGTGGGAGGTCGGAGCCAACCTCGGCTGCGATTCGCAGTCGCTCGGGCGCGGGCAGACTTTTTCGCGATGCCTTTTCTAGTCCGAGCAGTGCCGCGACCGCATTACCGGATGCTCCGCCTAATCCGCCCTGCACGGGTAGTCGTTTCTCAATTTCAATTACAACTCTGCCCCGTGCCTTCAGAGCCTCCATGGCGCGCTCGACGATGCGGAAGCAGGTATTCGTCGAGTCCAATGGCACGCGAGGATCGTCGGAACGAATTTCGATTCCGGAGCCACGCCCGACAGAAACACTAACGATGTCGTGTAAAGCAATCGTCTGGTACACCGTGCGAAGTTCGTGGAAGCCATCCGGTCGCAAGGGGCCAATGCGCAGGCCGAGATTAATCTTAGCGAAAGATGGGAGGGAGATGGCCATGGACGGATGATTGTAAGGTTTTGAGGGCGACTTTTCGATTGATTTCTGCTCGCTCTTCTGACAGGATTCGGGGCATGACCGGCAGCCGACCGGAAGAAGAGGGACGGGCGCTCGCCTACATTGGCTCAATTCTCTTCCAGTATCGGCCTCGCCATATTCGCCGCGGTAATTTACAGCTTTCGTTCCTTATTAAAGTCTGCGACCGACAAGCGAGCAGAGGATTGGCCAATGTCCTCTGGGCAGATCACGACCTGCGACGTGAAGACGATTTACGGCCGCTTTCTCGATTACGCCGTTGGATCAATCGGTTACTCATACCAAGTCGATGGCAACTACTATGCCGGCTACTTCAACCGGCAATTCTGGAATGAACAGCGAGCTTGGACGTTTGTGGATGGTTGGAAAGATAAATCAATTCTGGTCAATTACGACGCTCGAAAACCCAGCAGATCGGTACTCAGAAATTTTGAGCAGACTGCTGCTCCCATGTACGCCTCCCGCCGTTCTCCCAGACAGAAATTTGGCACTGTCCTCGCACTTTTGTGGTTTTTGCGAAACGTGAGTGACTTAGCTGAAAAGAAGCTTAACGAGAGAGTGAAAAACTGGCCTGGGGTTTCGACGTTTGTGGAATACGCCGAACCCATGATGGTTGGCGAAGATCGAGATGCACACTGGGGCACGGATATTCATTACGCCTACTCAGTTGACGGGAGTTCGTTTTCCGGGTCTTATTACGTCCGCGCATACGGCCAAGAAGATGCTGAAGATATTGCTCGCAAATGGCGAAACCGAAGGATTGTGGGGCACTACTTTCCTGGGGATCCATCGCGCTCGGTGTTGATCCCGGATGAACAGGATTTGATGAGTGCTGCAGCATCGTGAGTTCGTGCGTCCTTAAACCGGGAATTTTCACCGTATTCAAATCCGATCAGATAGAATCCTTTGGTTGACGCTCGCATCAATCCAGCCATTGACCTCGTCTGAGCGCGCTCCCGAATCCCCTCTAATGCGGAAGGCCGCACTTTTCTACAATCCTCTTTCTGGACGGCGAAAAAAGCATCGCGTCAAAGACGTGGAAGCCGCTGCTGCAATTTTGAGAGCCGCGGGAGTCGAAGTGGAAGTTGCGCCCACGCGCGCTGCATCGGATGCTGCCGCCCAGGTCCGAATGGCGGTGCGCGAAGGCTTCGACACTATCGTCGCTTGCGGTGGCGACGGCACCATTCACGATGTGCTGCAGGGATTGGCCGGAAAACCAGCGAAACTGGGAATTATCCCTCTGGGCACTGCCAACGCTTTGGCGCACGACCTCCGGTTGCCAATCTCGGCCGAGGGCGCGGCCCGGGCTTTGCTTACTGCGACGCCGAAGCGAATCGCGGTGGGGAAGATCGAGTACCGCGACTTCAACAACATCCCAAGCTCGCGATATTTCACTGTCGCTGCGGGCGTCGGCGTGGACGCGCACTTGTTTTACAAACTCAACCGCCTGATCAAAGACCGCATGGGCATGCTCGCGTATTACACGAAAGCAACGCGTTTATGGTTGACGCACCGGATGCGCTACTTCGAGGCGGAATTTTCAAGCAGCGGCGCGAGCACGCAACGGGAGCCGCGGCTTTCAGAAATGCTGGCGGTGCGCATTAACCACTTCGGCGGCGTGTTGCGAGAACTGGCTCCGGGCGCATCTCTCGACCGTAATGACATGCGGCTGGTGCTGTGCCGAACCGGTAATCGTGCTCTTTATTTGGCGTATGTATTTCGGGGGATGCTTGGTTTGTCGAATGGCGTGCCCGGCATCGAGCTTGCGCATGCGGACCAGGTCACCGTCCGCAGCGCTGCTGGGGAGAAGCCGGAAGACATCTTCGCTGAGGCCGACGGCGAGTTGCTGGGACGGTTGCCGATCACGCTGTCCATGGTCCCTGACGCGCTGACGGTGCTGGTGCCGAAAGATCACCCGATGTACTAGGCCTGATCGGCAGAGCCGATCGGACTGCCGAGAGCTTGCCCTGAGCTTGTCGAGGGGTGGCTGTCCCACATAGTCTGCACTTATATTTCTGCACCTGTGTTACAAACTTCATTTGGAACCCATCACTCATTTTTTGACCGGCGCGGTTCTGGCGCGGACAGGATTCAATCGCAAAACGGCGCTGGCCATGGCGACCATGACCCTCGCCGCGGAAGCCCCGGACCTGGACGTGTTGTGGAGTTTCAAAGGTCCAGTGGTGGGATTCGCCCATCATCGCGGGTTCACGCACTCTTTTGTCGGTTTGATTCTTGTCTCGGCAGTGGTTACCGCCTTCATGTACCTGGTTTGGCGATTGCGGGGACGAAGAACTAATCTTCCCAACCGGCCGCCGCGGTGGGGACTCTTATTTTTCTTCGCGTACGTTGCCGGGTTGAGCCACATCCTGCTGGATTACACCAATAATTACGGGGTGCGTCCGTTCTGGCCTTTTTGGGAGAAGTGGTATTCGTGGGACATCGTTTTTATTGTTGAGCCGGCGCTGTACGTCATCCTTGTCGCGGGCTTGGTCCTGCCCGCGATTTTCTCGCGGCACAAGCCCTTGCCACGCGGACGCACTGCCGCAACCGTTGCTCTGGTCGGCGTGATCGTTTTATATGCCGCACGGGACCATGAACACCGGAAAGCTGTGCGCACTCTCGAGCACCAGCAATTCAAGTCAGAAGCGCCGGTACGGGTTTCGGTGTATCCGTATTACTTGCACCTCTACCGCTGGTACGCGGTGGCGGAGACGCGTGACTTCTTCGCGACTTCGGACATTGACTCCCGCACCGGCGAAATGAATCGCTCCGAGCTTGAGTTTGTTCTCAAGCCGCCTGAGACAGCGGTCACACTTGCGGCCAAGCGGTCCTATTTAGGACGTGTGTATTTGGATTGGACGCAATATCCGCTGGTCACGGAAACGCGCTCCGGAGAAGGATGGAGTGTACATTTCAAAGATTTGCGGTTTGACTATCCGCCGCTGCGCGGCGGGAACACTCTGGCCGCAACCGTCGAGTTAAATAGCAACTTGCACGTGGTCGGGGAGAAATTCGGACAACGTTCTCAGGTGCCGCCGATTGACTGATCGGATACGGTCGGACAGGAATGTTCGACCCACACAGCTTGTGCTGCCGCCTGGCCTTGTCGGACAGGAATGTCCGACCCACACGGACATTGCGGCTTGACGTTCTGGCGCGTACCCGCCAGAATCAATAGTGCCGAGGTGATTCATGTTGGCTTATCTTTTTGTCGTGTTCGCCGTTGCCGTTCGTTTTATGCCGCATCCGTGGCACTTTACTCCTGTCGCGGCATCGCTGCTGTTCTTTGGAGCTTACAGATCGCGCCGGCAACTCTGGTTTCCTGTAGTGTTGCTCGCCGCCTCGGATGTCTTCCTCAATAAGTTCATCTACAGCTATCCGCTCTCCTGGGACCTCCTGGTGACATGGGCGTGGTATGCGGCTGTTGTCTTCCTCGGCAGCGGTTTGCGCCGGCACTTAAAACCGCAGTGGATTATGGGCTCGGCATTGGTCAGTTCGGTTTCTTTCTACCTGCTCAGCAATTTCGCGGTTTGGGCTGCATATGACATGTACCCGAAGACCTTCTCCGGGCTGATGACCTGTTACACGATGGCGATTCCATTCTTCCGCGGAACTTTCGTGGGGGACCTAGCGTTCACCGCGGTTCTGTTCGCGGTGCCTATGGCGATGAAGCATCTCTCCGAACGTAGTGCCCAGAGTCGCGCGGCGGCATAGCCGTAAAACTAAGAGACCAGATCAGCCAACTCTTGCAGAGTCGAAACTTCGAAGTCGGTTTTCGCTGAGGCAGGCTTGGCCGCGCCCGAATTAGGCCGTGGCGATGCACGATTCACCCACACGGTTGATATTCCCAGGGCCTGGGCAGGCACGACGTCGTGGTAGACGCTCTGCGCGGCATGCAGCCATTGCTGAGGCGGAAGCGCGACACGGTTTTGAGCCAAGCGAAAAAGTTCGAGGGACGGTTTGTAGGCGCGGGCTTGCGATGCGGTTACGACCTGATCGAAGTTGATTTCGAGTTGGCGAGCGGTTGCAGAGAACAGTTCGTCATCGATATTCGAGAGAATTCCAAGCTTGAATTTTCGCTTGAGTTGACGAAGCGCGGCGACGGTATCGGGGAATGGTTTCCAGCTCGCCAGCGAATTTGGCAGTGACTGCTGTTCGTGATTGGTGGGCAGAAACCCTAAGCGGGTGCCGAAGCCTCGCACCACTGCTTGTAAGACTTCTTTGTACGGGTGATATCCTCCGGACTCTTCTTCGGCTTCAATCTCGCCATACATGCGAAGGATTTCAGCGTCGGTCAGATGGGCGCCGTGCGCCGCAAGAATCGGGCGGATTGCCCCCAATATGCCGGTCTCCCAATCAATGAGAGTGCCGTAGCAGTCGAAAGTGATGATGCGGAAACGAGAGAAGTCGAAAGCCAAGCGGTAAGCCATCGCCCGTCAGCCATTGGCAAAACGCTGATGGCTGACGGAAATGTAAGTCAGACTACCTTCTGATTGTTAATGGCGCCTTCAGAGTGAAAGCAACTGCGGATTCCGCGGGCAGAACGATTTCCTTGTTGCCAGTGTAAGCCGACCCGGCAGTTCCCGCGCCGCCGCCAGCTAATGCGCCGATGGCCGCGCCTTTGCCCCCGCCCGCGATAGCGCCGATGGCGGCGCCTACTCCAGCTCCGCCGCCAATCAGTAATCCGGTGCGCTTACCCTTACCTTTTGTGGTCTGGGTCAGAGTCGCGGTGCGAATCGGGAGCTGTTCCCCGTTCACTGTAACGGAATCCAATTTCAATTCGAGAAGCGCGCCACCGGCGAAGTGTCCCATGGACTTTGCATCTACGACTTCGCCCTGCACGCGAGCCCCGGCCGGTATGACCACCTGGCCGTCTACTTCGACTGCTCTCGCCAGGTTTCCGCTGAAAGTCTGTCCGGGCTGGCTGATCTTCGAACCAACCTCGTCGGCAAGCCGGATCGTAAGCACTCTGCCGGCAGGAACAGTCACGGTTGTCGGAACCGGCTGCGCCTGCTGGGAGTTGTCGGGCGAAGTGTTATTAGCCTGCGAATTGTCCGGGTTCTGGGAGTTGTTGCTTTGGCTGGGCTTGTTGCAGCCAAGAGCGAATAGCAAGCTCAATATTAATGTTCCGACGCGCACTCTCATAAATCCTCCCGTGGTATCGATGGTTTATCAGAATCTGAAGTAGATCAGCAGCTTACAAGAGTACAGGCACATACGGCTTGGTCGATTATCCGACTTCGTCGACGAGCGGCAGCGCAGGTTCGATCGCCTTGGTCCCGTTCCCATTGCCTGAAGCTGTCGCGCTCATGACGCTTTCAGCAGCGGAAGCGGCGGCTGCGGCAGCTATGGGCTCGTCCTTTTGAAGAAACTTAGCCGTGTTTAAAAGCGTGCGTCCAAGCGAAGCGTTGTAACTGGTCCAGCTGGAATCGTTTCCTGCCTCCCGCTCGAAGTGCGCGCGCATGCTTTCCATTTTTGAATCGAGATCGTCGAGGTAGTGCAGCATGAGAGCTTCGGGGAACATGGGTAGTTTTGGCGATCCAAATTCATATTCGCCATGGTGGCTGATGATGAGGTGTTCGAGCAAGGTCTTGAGTTTATCGGGAAAATCCGGAAACAGCGCGATCTTTGCTTGCAGCATTTCGAGTTCGATGATCATGTGGCCAAGCAGTTGGCCGCGGCTGGTGTAAGAAAACGAGCGGGTATAACTGAGCTCGTGGATCTTACCGATATCGTGCAAGAAGGCGCCGGTGAGGAGCAGGTCGCGATTGACCTGAGGATAATTGCGACAAAGTAAATCGCAAGAACGAAACAGGGAAACTACGTGATCTAAAAGGCCGCCGATGTAAGCATGGTGAAGAGTCTTCGCCGCAGGCGCGTTGCGGTAAGCGGCGGCGATGACGGGATCTGCCATGAAAGCCTGCACCAAAGCTTTCAAGTGCGGATCGCCAATGGAGCTGACGAATTCCTCCAGGGCCCGCCACAGATCATCGACATTCTTTGTGGTCTTAGGGAGATAATCGGCGAAATCGACTTCAGAATCGCCCAGCTTTCGGAGCTTGTGAATCGTGAGCTGGAAACGGTTCTTGTACTTATTCAGCAGGCCCTTGATCTTGAGGAAATCTTCCTGCTCGAAGGAATCGATCGCGTCCTCGACGTTGTCCCACATCTTGGCTTCGATCTGTCCGCAGCGGTCTGCAAGAGTTAGCGCAAGGTAAGGCTCACCCGATTTTTTCGGCTTGACCTGTTTGGTCGTGACCACAAAGCTGGAGACAATGACCTTGTTCTCGAAGCGGGCGCAGTCGGAGAGGAAAAAATCTTTCATAGTTGATCGGGCCAGTCCAGACGGGAGCTCATCCGGCTGGCTCCTGTTGTCGCAAGGTTAACCTAAAAAACACCCAATTTCTTTCTCTTTTTGAGCTCTTTGGCCGTAGATTCTTTGGCAGCGGCGGTCACGATGGGCTTGCTCTGATTCGGGCTGGCGCCAGTGTCCACGTAACCCGGCTTGATATCGATAAAAGCTTCCTCGCGAAGCTTCTTTAGATACACCCGCAATGCCGGCTGCAATCTTTGCACATAGACGGCTTCCTGCACGCGAGGTTCGACGTCGGTAAACGGGGGAATGCCAGCGTTCTGGTGCTCTGTGACTTTCAGAATGACGAATCCCTGCTTAGTACGAATGACGTCGGAAACCGCATCCTTTTTCATGCCGAAAGTAAGATCTTCCAGCTGTTTGGCAAGTTTGCCGCGCTCGAAGAAACCGAGATCCCCGCCCTGAGCGGCGGAAGGACCTTGCGATTCTTTTTTGGCAACATCTTCGAAGTTTGCGCCGGCTTTGATCTGCTTCAACAGATCATCGGCCTTGGCTTGGGCGGCAGCAATTTTAGCCTGGTCGTCGCCTGCCTGCTCCGTGGAAACGAGAATTTCGCTGAGCTTCACCTGCTCCGGGCGCTCGAGCTCAGACTTGTGTTGATCGTAAAATAACTGTTCGTCTTCTTTGGTTACGTTGATCCGTGAACCGACTTCGCGCTGGATCACATGCTGGGTAACGATTTCAGTGCGCATGTTCTGCTTGAAGTCCTCGAAGGAAACGCCCTGCGCGGTGGCCGCTTTTTCCAATTCCTCCATGGTGTCGAGCTTCATCTGCTTGCGCATTTCATCGAGCCGCTTAATCAGTTCCGTGTCAGCTGAGATATCTAGGTCTTTGCCTTTTTCAAGCAGAAGCTCGCGATCGATAAGGCCGCGAAGCACGTCTTTCTGACCTTCGGCGACCATCTTTGCGGCATTCGACGGATCTTGCTGCTGGGCTTCGTCCTTCAGCGTCTGTTGCTCGCGCTCATAATCGGTGCGAGTGATGATCTGGTTGTTAACCCGGGCGATAATCTCTTCTACCACGGTGTCGGCAGAGAGCAGCCCGGGCGTGAGAATGGCGCCAGCGAGAATGAGGCGGTAAAGAACTCTTGACATGAATAACACCCAGAAGACCAGACGTCAGGGATTTAGCTCTGTTCAAATTGTAACTCGCTCCTCCCATTCGTGAGCGACGGTTTTCAGGTTTTATGGAGGAAATGCAAGGCACCAGAAGGAACCTTGTGGCGCATCCTATAATGCACGTTACAGACACTAAAGATGACGCAGTTTCATCGACTACGACTTTGGGCCGCCGCAGGGCTGGCTGTAGCGGCGCCGGCTATTTGCCTGGCGGCAAAGGAATTTTCCATGCCGAAGGCCCAGCCTGCGTTCAGCTTTCCAGCACACGACCATCACGCCACCGAAAATGTGACTGTAGCGCTCGACCCGTACGACACCCCTCCCAAGGAGAGCATTTTCGTGGTCAAGTATCGCGAGCACGATTTGCTTCCGGTCTTGCTCATCATCACGAACGATTCCGATGATCCGATTCAGCTAGCAGATATGAAAGCTGAGCTTGTAACCTCAGACCGTACCAAGCTGACTCCCGATCATGAGGACGATATCCTCAGGCGGATTTCACATCCCAACGCGTCCGGCACCCACTACCCGGTCCCATTTCCAACCAAGAAAGTGAAAGGCGGAGTGAACTCGAAAGAATGGAACGAAATTCAGAGCGCGCTGTTTCGGGCCAAGGCCGTGGAGCCGCGCAGTTCACAGATTGGATTTCTGTTCTTCGATGTTTCGGACGTTCCGAATCCGTTGGCGGGAGCGCGGTTTTATCTGACCGGAGTTCGCAGTTCTTCGGGTAGCGATCTGATGTACTTCGAAGTTCCGCTGGATAAGTATTTGCAGAGCGAAAAGCAACATTAGGGCTGGACAGGAGCGCTCGGCGACTCTGCGAGTTCTCTGGTGGATAGCCGTTTCAACTCAGCGCGAGCCGCGCGAATTGCGGCGGGTAAGGAGCGGTGCTGGCTCCAGCGAAGGATCTCGGTCGTCCCGTCGCGCTGTATCACGCAGTGATAGACCTCGGGATTCAGCCGCTTGTCGCGCCGAAAATCGGCGAAGAATGGACCGGACTGCAGGCGTTCGTATCTAATCACATTCGATTCCGCAGCCGCGTTTGAATCAGGCATCACCCAACTCATTCCATGGCGCGCCGGGCATTCCAAATGGCCTCGGCGTCCAGAACATAAGCGACTTCCGCGTCACAAAATTCGCAACGTGATTTGCGCTCGGTGTTGTCTTCGAGATCGGCAGGCGTCGGCAATGAGAATGAACGCAAGCAATTGGTGCAGGTTAAAACGAAGTACTGTTTCCCGTTAAGAGGTATCCACACTGGGGCTTCAGGAGATTTGATCGTGCTGGCACGCAAGGGCGAATCCTCCAGCAGCTCCCGGATCTTTGAGACCAGGACGTCTGGGGAGTGTTCGCCGCCCTTCTGCAGGTAGGCGTCGGCGATGACGCCCGAGGGTAAGTCGTTGCCAGCGTACTCGCCGCTCATCGCGATAACCGGAATTTGCGGAAACCTCCGGCGGATAATGGACAGCAATTCGAAGCCCGACATCTTGGGCAGATTGAGGTCGCAAATGATGATGTCGGGGAGCGCCTGCTTCATCATCGCCAAGGCCTCGAAACCATCGTCAGCGCAGCGCACGGTGTAGCCGAGTGAACTGAAGAGTTCATCGGCGATTTCGCAAAAAACGGCGTCGTCATCCACGATCAGCATTCGATAATCGAACTGTCGCGGCATAGGTGGCTTTATATCGGGTCAGGGATGCTGCAACCCGGGTGATTTCGCCGGCACTTTGACGCTACAGAGCTTCTGTTCGTTGCAAGACGAAGTGGCGAGTAAGTAGCTCATGGTATCGGCATATCCCAGATTTGTTCGATACAGTACATTCCGTATCATGCAAAGGGAGTTGCGGTATGCGAAGCTTGGCGACATCTTTTCAATCACTTAGCTAAGAAGATTCTCGCGAGTTCGTACGAAGTTTCCCTACGTTCGCCAGCTACTACTGCGTTATCGGGGGCTTTTGCGGACACGCAGTGGTGCAGCCCCAGCTTGTTCTTCGTCAATGCGCGAATCATCGAGCAAGGCTTTGACCGAGATTTCCAGCTCGGTCTCGATGGTCTCCCATATTTTGACCATATCTGGAATCAGATAGCTCACCTCGATTGCTAAAAGGTTCTGCTGCACGCATTGCGCTAGCGCGCCCAGCAATAGTTTGGCTTCGCGTATCACAAGCGGCGCGGTATAACCCTGTCTTCGGCGGATGGTTCCGTGAAGCACTGCCGCCTCGCTGTCTCCCGGTGTAAGCTGTCTTCCCTTGGTTCGTTCCACAGCTTCTTGGAGGAGATGGGGAACATGGTCCTGGCGTTCCGAATCGGGAAGCGAAATCGCTCCGATCTCGGGGTCTTTCTTGACCTCTACCAGCCAATGTTTGACGATCCAGTCGCGGTGCTGCTCTATGATGTCCGGTAATCGTTTCGGTTGAATTCCGTGAGACGGTTTCCGGTCGGCAAGCTTCGAGTTGATGGCATCGACCAGGGATTCAATTTCGGTCGGCTTAGTGAGGTAATCATCGACTTGCTGCCGAATGGCTTCCAGGGCAGTCTCGAAGGCCGGGTACCCTGTCAGGATGAAGCTCACCGCTTGTGGTTGTGTACGGCGCATGGCGCTGACGACGGTGAAACCGTCCCCGGCATTGCCGACGTTTAAGTCGGCTATAAGTACATCGAACTTTTCGTGGGAGATGAGGCGCAAGGCGTCCGGAACGGTTGCCGCGGAGGTCACCGCAAAGCCGTATGTTTCCAGCATGAGTGGCAGCGTTGCCCGTATACTCTCTTCGTCATCGAGAAATAGCACTCGCGGTTTCTGGGGCATGATTCACACCCTCCAGTCGATTTTTCTCTTTGTGCGCTGAATTAGATGCAATATGGAGTAGCTGAAATCCCGTACTTACCGGGAGTGAATTGCCGTATTGCTTTAAAATTGGTCCGTATTTCGCGGCCTGACTGTGGAAACCGGAGCTCTTTATGAAATGGCGCTCGCTGGAAGAATCAGCGGCGGTTTCGGAAAGCCGCTCGTTGGCGGAAATCTTTGTAGAACGCAAAGAACTGATTGCAAAGTATGTTCCGGCAGAGATTCAGACTATTCACGCGCGCGCAATCGCCGAAGTCAGGGATTCCGGAATTGCGGAGCGAGCGAAGCGTCGAGGTGAGAAGGCTCCTAAGTTTGAGCTTTCAGATCAAAATGGAAATCTAGTCACGTCGACGGATTTATTGCGAAAAGGCAAGCTGGTTATGTGCTTTTTCCGCGGTCGATGGTGCCCCTTCTGTGTCGGCCAGCTGGAAGCGATGAATGCAGTCTATCCGCAAATTCAGCGGCTTAGAGCGTCACTGGTCGCGATCTCGCCACAGACCGTACACCAGTCTTATCTGATGGCTGACCAGCACCGTCTGCGTTTTCCGCTTCTCAGCGACCCGGGAAACGAAGTTGCGAGGCAATATGGGCTGGTTTACCGCGTCCCTGAATATCAGCAGGAAATTTATCGACAAGCCTTTGTAAACCTGCCATTTGCGAACGGCGACAGTAGTTGGGAGTTGCCCATTCCAGCTAGCTACGTGGTGGACTGCGATTCCACCATCGATTACGCAGCGGCGAATGCCGATTACACTGAGAGGCCGGAGCCGAGAGACATCCTTGAATTCCTTTCACAGCCTGCGGCCTAGCGGAATGTTCATTCGTCACCATCGGCCTGTTCAGAAGTCCTAAACAGTGAAAACGTAAGTTCCTACAATTCCCAAACAGGGATGGCGTTTCCGCGTTTGAACTCGCAAGAGTCCACTCAGGGAAAGCGCTCCCGGAATTGAGGAATTCCTATGACTGCGGCTATGGCGCCGACTTCATTTGCTTCGCCCGTCCCACGGCCGGCTGAAAATCCGGCACTGTTGAACCTGCTTATCGTAGACGACGAACGCGCCGTCCGCGAAGCCGCACGCGAGGCTGCTCTGGTCCTTGGATATCGTGCCGCAGCATCGGACTCAGCTGACCAAGCCATGCGACTGCTGGAATCGCAGAGCATCGACGTGATTCTACTGGACATGAAGTTGCCGGGAGCCGGTGGGCTCGAAATCCTGCACCAGATCAAAAGCCGGCGACCCGACATCGAGGTGATCGTGGTCACCGGACATGGGACGGTGGAGTCTGCGGTGCATGCAATGAAGGCGGGCGCTTACCATTTCATGACGAAGCCATTCAGCTTGGAGGAACTGAAGTTGTTGTTGGAGCGCGTAGCGTCACATCTGAAATTGAAGACTGAGAATCGCATCCTGCGCGAAAAGATCAAATCCAAGCAGGGTTTTGGGAGCATCATTGGCCGCGCCCCGGAAATGGACAAGCTGTATCGGATTATTGCCAAAGCCGCACACAGCGCGCATCCCGTGCTGATCCTGGGTGAGAGCGGCACGGGAAAAGAAATGGTCGCGCGGGCGATTCATTATTCCGGCCCATATCGCGATAAGCCGTTCATCCCCGTGGACTGCGGCTCGTTAGTGCCCACTCTAATCGAGAGTGAACTCTTCGGCTACGTGAAAGGGGCTTTCACAGGGGCCGTGCAATCCAAGGCGGGATTGCTGGCGATTGCCGAGGGAGGGACGATTTTTTTGGACGAAGTGGGTGAGCTGCCTGTGGACTTGCAGGCGAAGATGTTGCGCGCGCTTCAGGAAAAAGAAATCCGGCCTGTGGGTAGTACTAAGACCGCGCCCATAAACATACGAATATTGGCGGCGACCAATCGCGATCTGGAGCATGCTGTCGCGCAGGGGGCATTTCGGCGCGATTTATATTTTCGCTTGAATGTTCTCTCACTGCGCATTCCGCCACTGCGGGAGCGCCGGCAAGACATTCCGCTTTTGTCGGGGCACGTCATGGAACGTCTCTCGCAGAACTCGGGGAGAGCGCATGAGGTAAGCGATGAGGCGATGCGGGCGCTACTGGCTTACGATTGGCCGGGCAATGTACGGGAATTGGAAAATTGTCTGGAGCGGTGTTGTGCGATTACGTCCGGCTCGGTGATTCACATCATGGATTTGCCCAGTTCAATTACTGGCGCGCCGGCAAGGCTGGTGCCCGAAGCTCCGGAGAGTAGGATTATCCCCCTCGTCGATTTAGAGAAGCAAACCATCTTGAGCGCGATCACGCAATTAAACGGAGACAAGCTGATGGCGGCGAGGATGCTCGGGATCGGGAAGACCACGCTCTACCGCAAGCTGAAGGAGTATGGCGCGGAATTGTGATCAAAACGGGACTGCCTTCCCAGAATAGCGAAACGCACGCGGCTGTCCGCCAGCTTAGTGCTTTATTTTCATGCGCGACCTTTTGGCCCGACAGTTGCGATAGCCAAAGCGTGATTCTCATTATTTGGAATTCCAGCAAAGCCCAGGAGTGCGCTCGCGCCATTGAACATGCAATGCAGGAAACGGTGCAGGTTGCGTCCAGTCTGCACGAAGGAGTGGATTCTTTGCGGGCAGGGGAGTATTCAGCAGTAGTGCTTGATCAGTGGATTACAGAGGCCGAACCCGAACCGACCAGTGTGGTATTTGATCGTCTCGGCATGGCTGTGCCAGTGTTTGTGAATTTCGGAATCAGCGGCGTGGAGCGAATTTTGCGCGAACTGCGGGCAGCATTATCTCGGCGGGGCTTGGAAACCGTGCTGGCGCGGCACAGTGCCCGGCAGGTACTGCGGGATGAATTGAAAGATGATGTCACAGTGCTGCTGCTTTCCTGCGGGGTGGCCTTGGAGGAGTCCAGTTTGAGCGACTCTGCCCGAACGCGGCTACAAAAGATTGAGGAGCTGGCAAAACATATCAGCGAAAAACTGGCGATGTCGCACCAGCAACAGGCGGTGCAGGGGGCGTAGAGATTGTGTTTGGATGAAGCGTTGCGGCCTAAGCTGTCTGTTCGGCGGCAACGGCAGAGTCTTGCAGCATGAATTCGAGCACTTCTTGCGGAATAGGGGCGTTCCACACCGGCGCGAACGATTGCCGATGCAGCGGCGATGGCCCGTGCTCGCGCAATGCCGCGAGGTGCTTGGGAGTGCTATAGCCTTTGTTGGAGCGCAGACCGTACGCGGGAAAGATCGGGTCCCATTGGCTGATCATGCGATCACGATGGACCTTGGCCAGGATAGATGCGGCGGCGATGGAAGCGGAGAGTGCATCGCCGTGAATGATAGGCTGCTGCGGGACTTCGCAGTTGAGGCGCATAGCATCGATCAACAGATAATCCGCAGTCGGATTGAGTTGCGAAACTGCCTCGTGCATGGCCAGTCGCGAGGCATGGTAAATGTTGATTTGATCGATGCGGGCGGCATCGACCGCTGCAACTGCCCAAGCGACAGCGTGCTCGCGAATGCGCTCCGCGAGCACTTCGCGGCGCTCGGCGAGCAGCAGTTTGGAATCGCGCAGGCCGCGAATTCGATAACACGGATCTAATACCACGGCCGCAGCTACGACCGGACCAAATAGCGATCCTCGGCCGACTTCATCAACGCCTGCAACAAGTTTGGCGCCCGACCCCCAGGCCAGCTTCTCGTACTTCAACGTGCATCGCAGTCGCTTGAGCAGTCGAAGCTTTACGGCAGAGGCGGAAAGTTGTTTTTCCGCAGGCGGCTTGGCGGTCGAAGGCATTGTTGCGGAAACGCGAAGTCCTTTCAGTCATCTTCACGCAGTCCGCGTTGTGAGTGCAAGAGGAAAACGATGGAGCTTAGAGCGGGGAGCGCGTCAGTGCTGAGGAATGCACGATGTAAATTATGATTGCGTGGAAATGCTCAATCCTGGCAGCGGTGATCCGCGATTACTTCTTTGCCTTGCGGCAGCTCTTTTAGCTTTTGCGGTGCAATCCGGCGAATTGGGGTCCGCGGACACCATGCACCGGTTGCAGACGGCGCATTCTTTCTGGACATCCGAGCCTGCGGTTTTTCCCAACGAGTATCCGGAATTCGGAGTGCATGGGCGCGGAGGCAAGCTCTACGACTGGTATGGCATCGGCCAGCCTTTGCTGATGCTCCCGGCCGATATTGTTGGCAGCTACATCGAGAAGCTGCCGATCTTTGCGGACTACCGGGGAAACGACCCGACAGTCCGCAATATTTTTGTCACCTACACCACGAATATCCTGCTAAGCGTTCTTACCGCTCTCGTCTGTTTTCGTCTTCTGCAACTGCTTGGCTTTACGGTCTCGCAATCTACAGCTGGAGTTCTGGCGCTCCTGTTCTGCACCACACACCTGCACTATACGCAGAACATGATGGAGAACAATTACATCTGCCTGCTGACGCTGACCGGATTTTGTTATCAGTATGAATGGTTGCGCTCAGGAAGTAGAAGAGCACTGCTAATTGGTTCCGCGGCATTTGGGTTGAACATGCTCACGCGGTTGACTTCGATGGTGGACCTTTTCTTCGGAGGAGTATTCCTGCTGCTGGTTCTCTGGTTCGAGAGAGGAGGGAAGCAAGAATTCTGGCGAAAACTTGTTACTTACTCGAAGATCGCACTTCCCGTGTACGCGTTTTTCTTGCTGATAGACCGGCTGTATCAGTTTGCTCGGTTCGGAACTTGGACGGACACGTACGTTCACTACTTTGCACTGGAGCACCGGCTGCACGATCCCACTCTGCCGGCGAAGTATCCCTGGGAGACGCCGTTCCACGTGGGATTCTTAGGGCCGCTGTTCTCGCCGGAGAAGTCGATCTTCCTTTTTGACCCGCTGATCGTATTGACGATCCTGGTGGCGGTTTTTGGGTGGCGGCGTTTTAGTCCGGCGATCAAGAGTTATGTGATCGCCGCGCTTCTGCTGGTGCTTGCCTACATATGCTTGTACGCGCGGTATACGGTGTGGAGCGGAAATTTCGCTTGGGCGGATCGGTATGTTTCAACCGCGGTTGAACTGGCGGCATTCATTTCGGTCCCGATGCTATTGAAATACCGGGCGTACTTGGGAAGATTTGTCTGGACGGCAGGAATGGTACTGGTTGCAGTCAGCCTGGCCGTTCAAGTTGCATCGCTCACGTTTTGGCTGCCACTGGAAATCTATCAAGGCGATGACTTCGGCCATCCCCAATGGGTGATTTGGTTACGCTTCAAGAACATCGTCGCATTTGCGTTGGGCAAAATGGACGCCTGGGGCCTGAACACCGATTCCATGACTTACGATCAGTGGGACTATCAGCACATCACTACGTGGAATGTTCTGCCGTTTGTGCTGCGGCGAGTAGGGGCTGCCCCGAAGTGGGTTGTGGACGCTGCGTTTGCGGTATGGTGCGTGGGAATTGTCGGATTAATTTATGTGCTCTTCAAAATGGTAGAAGTCTCCCGCCATATGGTAGAATTCTACCATGAGCCTCAACATCAAGAATGAAGAGACCCATCGCCTGGCGCAGGAACTCGCAGCCATTACGGGAGAGAGCCTGACCGCTGCAGTTACTGAGGCAGTGCGAGAGCGGCTGGAACGAGTGAAAAGCAGAGGTATGGCGGAGCGGATCATGAAGATTGCAAAGGAGTCAGCGGCGCTCCTCAAGGGAAAACCTTTGCCTGATCACGCTGAACTCCTCTACGACGAGAAAGGCCTACCAAAGTGATCGTTGATAGTTCTGTTGTTGTCGCGATTCTAGGCTTAGAAAGTGGTGCGCGAGAGTTCGCCCACGCTATCGAAAGAGCGCCGGATGGCCGAATCTCAGTGGTCAGCTACGTTGAGGCGGCAATTGTCCTCGATTCGCGTGGGAACCCAGCTCTGGGCCGGCGCTTGGATGATTTCGTACGAGAAGCACGGCTGGTACTCGAACCCGTGACGGTTGAGCAAGCCCGGCGTGCTCGTGAGGCGTATCGCGATTTCGGCAAAGGGCGACATCGTGCGGGATTGAATTTCGGTGACTGTTTTGCTTACGCACTGGCAAAAGATAAAGGCGAGCCCCTGCTGTTCAAAGGCGATGATTTTAGAAAAACAGATGTCGAACTGGTTGAGTACTGAACGAAATGCTGGTCGATCATCGGTTCGTCGTTGCGTATATCGGCCCGGATAGTGCCGAATATCGCAAACCACAGCGGATCCGCAGCTCTTCCCGCCCCAGGCACGAATCTCCTACTCCACAGTCACTGATTTCGCCAGATTTCGGGGTTGGTCGACGTCGCAGCCACGACGGACTGCAATGTGGTACGCCAACAGCTGCAGGGGAACGATCTCAAGAATGGGCAGCAGCTCTTCCGGTGCAGACGGAATATAGATCACATGATCAGCGGCTTCCTTGATTTCCGTGTCGCCCTCGGTTGCAAGCGCGATGACCTGACCCGAGCGGGCCTTCACTTCTTTCAAGTTTGAAATCGTCTTTTCATACCGCACCATGGAGAGAGCATCTTTCGGATCTCGAGTTGCGATGATCACTACCGGCAGATTCTCGTCAATCAACGCGTTTGGCCCATGCTTCATTTCGCCGGCGGGATAACCTTCGGCGTGAATGTAGGAAATTTCCTTGAGCTTCAGAGCGCCTTCGAGTGCAATCGGATAATGAATGCCACGACCGAGAAACAGAAAGTCTTGAGAGCGGACGTACTGCTTGGCCAGATCTTCGCAGTCTTCTTCATGCGTCAGCAGGTGTTCGAGTTTTCCCGGGATCCGCGTCAGTTCCTGGACCGCGTCTTTCGCTTGCTCGGCAGAAATCGTGCCGCGTACCTGGCCGATGTAGAGGGCGAACAGATATAAGGCGGTAAGTTGGGCGGTGAACGCTTTGGTCGAAGCTACTCCGATTTCGGGGCCGGCGTGAGTGTAGATGGTGCCTGAAGCTTCGCGCGTGATCATGGAACCGACTACGTTGCAGATGGCAAGCGTCTTCGATCCTTTAGCTTTCGCTTCGCGCTGCGCGGCGATGGTGTCGGCAGTTTCTCCGGATTGTGAAATCACCAGCGTAATGGTGTCGGCGGGAACGATCGGATCGCGATAGCGCCATTCGCTGGCGTAATCGACTTCAACCGGAATGCGCGCCAGTCGCTCGATCATGAATTTGCCAGCCTGCGCGGCATGCCAACTCGTGCCGCAGGCAGCGATGTTGATTTTCTTGGCGGCCCGAAACTCGGCTTCGGTGACTTCCATTTCGTCAAGAAAGATATGGCCAGTTTCTTGAGAGATTCTTCCCAAAGTGGTGTCGCGAACGGCGCGCGGCTGCTCATAAATTTCTTTGAGCATGAAATGCTTAAACCCGCCCTTTTCAGCCATGATCGGGTCCCAGGTGACGTGCTGCACCTGGCGAACGATGGGCTGGCCGTTAAAGTCGGTGAGTCGCACACCTTCAGGGGTGATTACTGCGAGGTCGCCATCGGCAAGAAAAAACAAGTCGCGAGTGTGATAGAGAATTGCGGGCACATCCGAAGCGACGAAATATTCATCTTTCCCCAAGCCAATTACAGCCGGTGGACCATTGCGGGCGGCGACGATTTTATTCGGCTCATCTACTGAGATGACGGCCAAAGCGAAAACCCCGGTAAGCTGGGTAACAGTTTTGCGCACGGCCTCTTCGAGCGACGGGCGATGTCCATTTCCCGTCTGCACGTAGTACTTCTCAATCATGTGCGCGATAATTTCGGTGTCGGTTTCGGTTGTGAACTTATGGCCCTCTTCAGCGAGTTTTTTCTTTAGTGAGAGGTAATTTTCGATGATCCCGTTGTGCACCACTACGACCCGTCCGGTGCAATCCCGATGAGGATGGGCGTTCTCTTCGGTAGGGCGGCCATGGGTGGCCCAGCGGGTGTGCCCAATTCCGTACGTTCCGTCGAGCGGCTTGAGGCGGATCACTTCCTCGAGGTTGCGGAGTTTGCCTTCGGCGCGGCGAATCTGCAGGCCCTCGCCGTTGCCACAAACCGCGATCCCGGCAGAGTCATAGCCGCGGTATTCAAGTCGCCTGAGGCCGTCAAGAATGACGGGAACGACTCGCTTTTTTCCAACGTAACCGACAATTCCGCACATGCCGCCGACTCCTACTTACTTAATACGTGGTTAGGAACTCAACGCGAACTTGCGACGCTTATTCTTCAATTGAATATCGGAACTCTTCGATCACTGGATTAGTCAGGACTTCGCGGGCAATGCGGCCGATGGCGCTTTCGGCCTGCGATTTGTCGAGGCCGCCGTCCAGCGTCAGCTCGAAAAACTTGCCCTGTCGCACGTCCTGCAATCCGTTGTAACCCAGTTTTTGGAGCGCACCCTGAATGGTCTTGCCTTGGGGATCCAGAACGCTCCGCTTCAACGAAACGTACACGTAAGCTTTCATGGGGGATGGTTTGATTATACGGCAACCTACAACCAGGCTATTGAATGACCAAAGTTTGCCGGTCCGTCGGGGAACCGCAGATTTGGCTAGAAGCCGCATCCAGAGCGTCGTGGATGTGGCGAGTCCGCGCGCATAATATCCCATTGGGAAGGAAGGAACAAGCGCCTGAAAGTGCCATACTATCTTTCCAAAAATCCGGTCCGAGCCCGCTCTGGGCACGGTTCCCGTATTATCATCCACCTAACAAAGACCTTTGCATCGAGGGGAAGGGGGAACGATGCAACCGGGTCCCGAGCGCCATTTAGACAGTTCGGCTCAATCGAGTTTTGACGAATTCTCTCGCCGATATAAAGTCCTGCTGCACGCTACCGACTTGGCGGCGCGGCGTGGGTTTCCGGAACTATTGCAAGAACTATCCCAGCTCCTGCGCGATCTTTTCGATTTCAATTTCCTGAATTACGCCATCCGTGACGACTCGGCAGATCTAATGCGAGTGTCACTGGTCGATAAAGAAGTGCGCGCCCCGGACGAGGAGGCATTAAGCCACCACGAATCTTGCGCGAGGTGGGTCTGGTCCCAGCAACAGCCGGTCGTAATCTCAGATTCGCAGCCCGATACCCGGTTCCGGCCTGTGCTGGATATTTATCGCAGCCGGGAGTTTCACTCGCTAGTCATTTTGCCGATGACAACGGCCCGACGACGTTTGGGAACACTCTGCTTAGGAAGCCTGAAGGTCACTCACTATGACGATGAAGTGCTTTACTTCCTGGAGCGGCTCGCCAGCCTTGTGGGATTAGCGCTTGAGAGCTCCGTGTCGATGGACATTTCAGTAGTTAAACGGGCGCTAATGAGCGAAGAAGAACAGATGAGGGACCTTGCAGCTCTCCGTCTGGAACTTTCAGAGCGCAGCGCAGCAGCCCACGAGGCGCTGCGTAGAGAACAAGAACAATTGGAGACAGTGCTGCAAATACAGGGTGCATTGGCCGCATCGCGGCTCGATCTTCACCAAATGTTCCCGGCCATCACCGGCTCGCTGCAGACTCGCGATCAACCTGTTGGGGTTTTGTATTCCGTGGTAGCAAAGGACGCTGTGGACGAAAAAGAGTCGGGTCCCGAAAAACGGCCACGTGAGACGCCGCTTCCCGGCGACAGCGTACATGCCCAGCAGGCTGCAAAGCTTGAAACAGACCGGCTGCGAACGCTTTTAGAAATGAGCCGAACGCTCACCTTCAGCCAAGACTCAAAGAAATTATTGCAGGACGTATCAGCTTGCGTGCGGCGATTGATGTCGCAGGATTGCTCCTATTTAGCGCTCTATGACGCGAATACGCAAACCATGCGAATTGAGTCCCTGGATTTTCCAGAGGGGCGGGGGTTAATCACGCCTGGGAGTGCCGCGCGAGTCTCTGAGTGTCCCGCGGGGATCGTATTTCGCACTAAACAAAGCAGGGTTTTTAATGCGAAAGAGCTTGAGCTTATCGGCTCCGATTTCACAGAGAAGATACTGGCTGAAGACATTCGGTCGGTGTGTTGCGTCCCGCTGATTAGCGCAGGAGGCCCGCTGGGGTGCTTGAGCATAGCGAGTAAAAAGGAAAGCGTATTTGGCCAAACCGAAATCGAGGTGTTGCAGCAAGTAGCGGGGCAAGTCGCAATTGCGGTGGATAACTTCCGGGTACGCGACGAGATATCCAACCTGAAAGGCAAAATAGCAAAACAGACTATATCTCTGCAGCAGGATATTCAGGGTGCATTTGATCTTCAGGAAATTGTCGGCAAGAGTCGAGCGCTGGCAAACGTTCTGGATGAGGTAAAGACCGTCGCCTCCAGTGCGGCAACAGTACTGATCCTAGGAGAAACCGGCACTGGAAAAGAGCTAGTAGCTCGGGCGATTCACAAATTGAGTCCGCGCTCCAACGGCAATTTTGTGAAACTCAATTGTGCCGCAATCCCTACAGGGCTGCTAGAGAGCGAACTCTTCGGTCATGAAAGAGGTGCGTTCACGGGAGCAATCAGCCAAAAGATTGGGCGGTTGGAGCTGGCCCACAAGGGCACGTTGTTCCTGGACGAAGTAGGAGAGATCCCGTTAGAGCTTCAGCCGAAGTTGCTTCGGGCACTACAAGATCAAGAGTTCGAACGTCTGGGAGGGACGCGAACCATTCGGGTGGATGTACGAATTTTGGCTGCCACAAACCGCGATATCTCGAAAGCGGTCGCCACTCATGAATTTCGTAGCGACCTTTATTACCGGTTACACGTGTTCCCAATTCGGGTGCCTGCTCTGCGCCAGCGCCCTGAAGACATTGCCATGCTGGTGCACTATTTTGTGCAGAAGTTCGCCCGCCGCATGAACAAAAAGATCGAGAACATTCCAACGGAAACAATGCAGGTGCTGGAGCAGTGGCAATGGCCGGGCAACGTTCGCGAGCTGGAGAATTTTATGGAACGTTCAGTGATCCTGACTGATGGATCGAGTTTGCGCGTGCCGGTCGCTGAGTTGGGCGCGATATTCGAACAGCGGTCAGTAGAAGCCCACGTCGACACTGCGGCGAGCATTGGTTCGAAAGGCACGCTGGAAGAACTGGAACGGCAATATATCGTGCAAGTCTTGCGACAGGCCGGTGGAGTGGTCTCGGGATCGCGCGGCGCCGCAATGCGGCTAGGAATGAAGCGCACTACGCTGCAATCCAAAATGCAAAGGCTGGGGATAAGGCGAGAAGAATACGCCAGCTAGAGAAGCTTCACGGTTGCAAACCTCACGACCCGTACTCGAAACCTTTAAACATGAAACTCTGAAAATGGCGCTCCTGATGCCGACCAAATTCGGCTACTCTGCCGCTGCTTCGGCAATCGAACACTTTTAAGTGCTTTATCGCACAGATGAAAGTGCGATGAGATGCATTGTTTCCAGGTACTTCGCGACGCGAGTCCCCTTTGGCAGCCCGAGTGCTTTTAGTTGGGATTATTCGCGAGACTCAGGGGAGTGCGAAATGCCATTTCGGGAGGCGTTGGGGCTTTCCCAAGGCAATCACGCCCAGGTTCCGGTTGCTGCGTTAACCGGATTTCCTGTTAAGAAGCCGTGCCGCTCGGTTTCGACGGTATTTCTTCCGGTCGGTCCTCTGATTGGCCGTCGTCAGGACTCAGCTCATAGGCCGGCGAAACTCGATCCTCTTTACCTTTTTTATTGCGGAGTCAAGTGGCATAAGTGCGGAGAAACTGGGTCGGGGTGGGAATTGGTGCAGGCAATGCGCTCGAATAATCGCGGAGCTCGCGCGCTGGCTGCCGAACTCCTCGCCGAAACGGAGGACGGACGCTTGCTGGTACGTGATTTGCGTCGCACGCGCAGCGGGCTTAGTTTGCTCTCGTTGCCGGGCACAGCCAACTCTGGAACTGGCCGGATCAATAAAGGGGAGGACATGATTACGCCGTACGGATTGCCGATCGTTGAGGACTGTGCTGAGGAAAAAGAGTTGGTTCTGCCACCTCTCGAGCGATCTGCTCAACTCCTTCAGCGCTTCCAGCCACCTGGCTACATATCCGGGAGGCGCAATTCTTTTTATCGAAGGACAGATGCCACGCGGCGCTTTCGTGCTCTGCTCGGGAAAGGTAAAGCTTTCAACCACGTCGAAGGAAGGGAAAGTTCTGATCTTGAAGATTGTCGAACCTGGCGAAGTGATGGGATTAAGCGCGGTGATCTCTAGCGAGGTCTACGAGATTACTGCGGAAACGTTGGAGCCTTCTCTGGTCAACTTCGTTGACGGAGATGGGCTGCTCCGGCTTATGGAGCGGAGCGGAGAACTGGGACTCCGCTCCGCGCAAGCCGTGAGTCGGGAGTTTCAGTACGCTTACCGCGAGATTCATGAACTTGTACTTGCCCGATCCTCGTCCGGAAAACTGGCTCGGCTGCTGCTTTCGTGGGTGACCGGCGTGGAAAAAGAAAGTCGCGAGTTCCGAATCCACGCTCCGGTCACCCATGAAGAGATGGCGCAACGGATAGGCGCATCACGCGAGACGGTCACACGGTTGTTGAGCGAATTGAAGAAGAAGGACCTAATCCGGCTGGATGGCGCAACCCTGGTGATCAAGAACCGGAGAGCACTTGAGGCCATGGCTGTGTGAAGGCTGCTTGCAGCCAACTTGGCGGCCGGTGGCTCCTCCACGGCCGCTTTTTTTGCTCTAAGCTTTTAGCCTTTAGCTCTTAGCTTTTCGCTCTTCGCTTTCACCTCTTACCTTTAAGCCTTTCGATTTTCTTGGAGAGCGGAGCAGGCGTAACGGGATCGGCACTACAAACAAGGAGCGATAGGCTAAAAGCTAACGGCTAAAAGCTAACGGCTAAAAGCTTTTCTTTACAATCCGAAAAGCTCTCTCAGCCTTTTGGTTTGCGCACGGCTAACGGGAATTTCGGTTTGCTTCTTGTCATCCATGCGCAACTGATACGAGCTTTTAAACCAGGGAACGACTTCTTTGATCCGGTTGATGTTCACGAGGTAGGAGCGGTGCGCACGCCAGAACAAATCCGGGTTGAGGCTATCCAGTAGTTCTTCCAGCGTGCGACAGTTCGACTGGCCTTCCATTCCGTTCTGGCCACTGGTCACAACCGTAATGATTCCATCTTCAATCGATGCAAAGCAGATATCTTTCTGATTGACCAGAAATAGGCGGCCGACCGCCTTCAATAGAATTTTCGAAGTCTGCGGCTTCTGCGATTCCAGCATGCGGACAAGCGCATCCAGCTTGTCGGATGGACTGTTCGCTTCCGCCATCGATCGGGCCCGCTCTACCGACTGCGCCACCCGTTTGCGATCGAATGGCTTGAGTAGGTAGTCAACGGCGTTTACTTCGAAGGCCCGCACCGCGTATTGATCAAAGGCAGTCGAGAAAACGATCTTCGGCAAAGCAATTTTCTTGTCGAGCAGTTTCTTAATTACGCCAAAGCCGTCGAGCCCCGGCATCTGTACATCAAGAAAGACCAGATCGGGGTTGTGTTCGCGGATGAGGGTTACGGCTTCTAACCCATTCTTACCTTGCGCGACAACCTCGACGTCGCCGATATTTTTCAGCAGGTATGCGAGCTCATCGCGCGCGAGCTGCTCGTCGTCGACGATCAAGGTCGAGAGTGGCACTTTCCTCTCCTTACGTCACAAGTATAGTCGATCAGCCGCAGGCGCCAGGAATGTGGGCCTGAGTCGCAGAGCCGAGTCGTGCAAGAGCTACAGCGCTCGCGGTTCCAGCGTGGGCGAGCATTTACACTAGCTTGAATGAACGTCATCTTCGGGATCAATGCAGTGGCCGAGGCGCTCAAGTCACGCGGCCGCGCGTTCCAGTGGGTGGGAGTCGCCAAGGAGCGGAACGATCTTCGTTTGCAGAGGCTCATTCAGGACTGCCGCAACAATGGCATCGCGGTGAGGCTTCTACCGCGTACCGAACTCGACCACATGGCGCGGACGGCTTCGCATCAGGGCGTGGTGGCAGTCACGTCGGCAAAGGCCTACGTCGACCTAGACGACATAATCGCAGCCAAACGCGGGGAACATGCACTCGTAATAGTGCTGGACGGCGTCGAAGATCCTCACAATCTGGGTGCGATTTTACGCACGGCGGACGCGTCCGGCGCCGATGGAGTGGTGATTCCCGAGCGGCGTGCTGTTGGGATTACCGGGACGGTTGCAAAATCGTCGGCCGGCGCGAGCGCGCACCTTCCGGTTGCCAAAGTCACGAATATCGCGCGGACGCTGGAGGATCTCAAAGCAAAGGGATTGTGGATCGTCGGTCTGGACGAGCGCGGGAAGCAGAGTTACGACGAAGTTGATTACAAGATGGATTGCGCTCTGGTGCTGGGTGCGGAAGGCAAAGGGCTTCACGACCTGGTGAGCAGAAAATGCGATTTCCTGGTTTCTATTCCGATGCTAGGTCAAGTTCCGTCGCTCAACGTTTCGGTGGCCGCGGGTGTGGTGCTTTTTGAAATTGTGAAGCAGCGCCGGAAGAAGTCTGGATGAAGACGAGGTTTGTTTGCATCGTCGGCGTGATTTGCAGTTCGCTTTGGGCGAGTGCTCTCGATCGCGACGGATTTACGTTCACGAAATACGATTTGAACGTGCGCGTGGAACCGGAGCAGCAGCGGCTGGGAGTTCGGGGGAAGATTACTCTGCGGAATGATTCCACATCTCCTCAAAGGAGCTTATCGCTGCAGATCTCTTCATCGCTCAACTGGAGTTCCATTCAGTTCGAAAACAAGCCGGTAGAATTCGTTTCGCAGGTATACACGTCAGATATCGATCACACCGGTGCGTTGTCGGAAGCTATTGTCGTGTTGCCGCACGGGGTCGCGCCAAAGCAGACAATTGAGCTTGAAATTGGATACGAAGGTGTGATTCCGCAGGACACGACGCGGCTCACTCGCATCGGTGTTCCTGCCGATGCGGCGAAACATTCCGATTGGGATGAAATTGGGCGATCTTTTACTGCGGTTCGGGGAATCGGGCATGTGGCGTGGTATCCGGTGGCGATGGAAGCGGTCAGTTTGTCGGAAGGGAATAGTCTGGTAGAAAAAGTAGGCGAATGGAAAGAAAAGGAAGAAAAGGCTGAAATGGCCGCAAATCTCTGTGTGGCTGGACCGCAATCCCCGCCGATAGCAGTGATGAACGACAGCCCCACGGGAGTCCCGGGCATGAGTATGGGCGGTGTGCCAGGCGGTGATGAGATTCGTTGCATTTTGCACTCTTTCTTCCCGTTGGGATTAGTCGTGCCGACTTTCGCGATGGGAAACTATGCGGAACTGTCAAGTTCGAGCATTCATTCGTACTACATGCCTGATCACAAAAGTGGTGCCGATGATTACGCGTCTGCGGTCGAAGAAGTCTCACCACTGCTTGCCAAATGGTTCGGCGATCATCGCCAGTCGCCTCATGCTACGCCCGAGGTTGTAGAACTCCCCGATCCGAACGACGCATCGTTTGAAAGCGGCAACATACTGCTGACGTCATTGTCCGCAAGCGACACCAAGCTCTTACTATCTGCGACGCAACAAATAACGCATGCTTTTTTCCCGGCGCCGCGCCCGTGGATACACGATGGCCTGGCAAGTTATGCGCAAGTACGATTGATGGAGGAAAAAGAAGGGCGCCAGGCAGCCATTGCTTATTTGCAGGCGCACCGTGCCGCGCTGGTGGAGTTAGAGAACATTTCCAGCGGACGTAAAACGGAAGGTGATTCGCTCATCAGTTCGCTCGACGAGTTCCGTATCCAGACCAAATCAATGTACGTATGGTGGATGTTGCAGGACATTGTCGGCGAAGATGCGCTGAATGCGGCACTGCACAATTACAAAGCTGCGGACGATCACGATCCCAAGTACATGCAAAAAGTGATCGAAGCCCAGGGCCACCGCGATCTGCAATGGTTCTTTGATGATTGGGTCTATCACGACCGCGGATTGCCGGATTTTCGGGTGGCTTCGGTTTATCCGAGCCGGCTGCCAAGCGGCGGGTATATGGTCACAGTAACAGTGGAGAATCTCGGAGATGCAGGCGCGGAAATCCCAGTTACTTTACACATGCAAGATGGCGAAGCGCACGACCGGCTCATAGTTGCAGGGAAATCAAAAGCGTCCGTTCGAATTCAAACCCCGTCTCTTCCACTGGATGCAACAGTGAATGACGGCAGCGTGCCAGAAAGCGACACCAGCAACAACGTGTACAAAATTAATCAGTGAACTGCTGAAAGACAATTAACGGAGGCTTCTTGGCATACATTCAATTTCTTGGCGCAGCCGGCACCGTGACCGGATCGAAGCACCTGATAAACACTACTGGAGATCCTTCCGGTAAGAATGGCACGCAGGCACTGATAGATTGCGGACTTTTCCAGGGACAGAAAGAATGGCGCGAACGCAATTGGCAGAACTTGCCCGTGGCGGCAGCGGACATTGAGTACGTGATTCTAACGCACGCTCACCTTGATCATTGCGGTTGGATTCCGCGATTGGTGAAGAATGGATTTCGTGGAACGATTTATGCCACGGCCGCTACGATTGATCTCTGCAGTATTTTGTTGCCTGACTCCGGCCACCTGCAGGAAGAAGATGCCGCCTTTCAGAACAAGCACAAAATTTCGCGCCATGACCCTGCGTTGCCGCTTTATACCGAGGCGGAAGCCATGGCGTGCCTGCCATATTTCAAGCCGGTGAATTTTGGCGAGATAAAGCAACTTTCTCCCGAGCTGTCATTTCGCTTTGTTCATGCGGCGCATATTCTGGGTTCGTCGATGGCCGAAGTCAGCGTTACGGCGGCCGGAAACCCTCGTCCGACACGGTTGCTGTTCACCGGTGACATAGGGCGCGTGCATGATCAGGATGTTGCGCCCGGGAAAGTGGTTTACTCTGGGCCGCAGGCGGGAGAGAGCGCCGACATTCTGGTGATGGAATCAACGTATGGTAATCGCAGCCACCCGAAAGACGATCCGCGGCCGGTACTCGCGGATTTAATTCGTAAAACGGTTGCCCGAGGCGGAAGCGTGGTAGTCCCGGCATTCGCAGTCGAGCGGACTCAGAAGTTTCTTTTCATGCTCAAGGAACTGATGGAGTCAGGGCAAGTGCCGCGGGTGCCGGTGTACTGCGATAGTCCGATGGCAATCAAGGCGGTCGAAGTATTTTTGAAGTATACCGACGAGTATAGCGATGCCACTCGTCAATTGATCAACCGATTTGGATCTCCACTGAAGTGGCAAGGTTTTATTTTCGCCCAAAGCGCGGAAGAATCGAAGAAGATCAATGACGTCAAGTCTCCCTGCATAATTATCTCTTCCAGTGGCATGGTGACGGGGGGCCGGATCCAGCACCACCTCGCGCAGAGACTGCCTGATCCTAAGAACACGGTTATCTTTATCGGATTTCAGTCGCCGGGTACGCGCGGATTCACCATCAAGAGCGGAGCGGTCGAGGTCAAGATGCTGGGACAGACGGTGTCCATTCGAGCGCAGGTCGCGGCCCTTGAACAATTCAGCGATCACGCGGACACGCCGGAACTCCTCGAATGGCTGCATACATTCACCAACAAACCATCAGCCACTTATCTGGTGCACGGCGAACCGGCGGCTGCCGAACAATTGCGCGACGCGATGACCAAAGACCTGGGGTGGAATGTGCAGATAGCGCAATGGATGCAAAAGGTGGAAGTAAAACCTTAGGCCCGCGATTGGGTGAATTGAACCAAAGCTTCTAATTTCTCAATAGCCGCTCCGGAATCGATGGACTCGGCAGCGATGTGAGCGGCGTCTGGCAAGCGCGCGGATTTTCCTGCCGCAACGATGGCCGCGGCGGCATTCATCACCACGACATTTCTCCTGGCAGACTGTTCGCCGCTCAAAACACTGCGCACGATGGCAGCATTTTCGGCAGCGTCCGCGCCACCAGAGAGTTCTTCGAGAGGAGCGCGCGACATGCCGAATTCCTCGGGGGTGATTTCGTAAGTGTGAACCAATCCTTCGCGAACTTCGGCGACACGAGTGGCCGCGGTGATGGTGATCTCATCCAGGCCATCGAGTCCGTGCACGACGAACGCCCGGTGAGTTCCTAACATGCTGAGGGCCTCGGCCAGCTTCTCCACCAAATCGAGGGAATAGACGCCGACAACTTGTGCCGACGCTCCGGCGGGATTGGTAAGCGGGCCAAGCAGATTAAACACCGTCCGCAACCGGATCTCTCGGCGCGCGTTTTGAACGTACTTGGCCGCGGAATGAATTGCCGGCGCGAACAGGAAGACCATCCCGACCTTTTGTAAACACTCGCCCAAAAGCGCCGGCGGCAGTTGGATGTTCACGCCGAGCGCTTCCATCACGTCGGCAGCCCCACATTTCGTCCTCATGCCTTCCGCGCTTAGCTTGGGAGTCGAGCTGCGATTCCCGTGCTTTGCAACGCGAATTCCAGCGCCTGCGACGACGAAAGCGCTAGCGGTCGAAATGTTGAACGTACCAGCGGCATCGCCACCGGTGCCGCAAGTGTCGACGAGAGATTCGCGTCCAGTTCCGCTGGCGTCGAGCAGGGAATGGCCGTGCGCAAAAATCGGAATCGCCGCTACGCGAATGGCCTCTGCAAAGCCGACGATTTCTTCAACCGTCTCGCCTTTCATATGCAGGCCCACCAGCAACGCCGCAATTTGGGCGTCGGTGCATTTGCCGGAGAGCACTTCGCCCATCACTGCGCGAGCCTCCTCGCGCGCGAGAGATTCGCGATGATTCACAATTCGATGAAGGGCTTCGACAATCATCTTTGTTCGGAGATTGTACGGCAATCGCGCGCCGTGGTCTGGATACAGACTTGCGGTGATTCCTAATCTCGACAAATGCTAGATCGGCACAGAAGTTACTGCCGAGGTACGACCTCCGAAAAATTGATTGCCTTATAAAGGGGGAATGGATAGCATCGACCCGGACAACTCTATGCTTCGCAAAATTGTCGGTTGTGGATTGCTTCTGGTCACTCCATTCTCCCTTAACGCCCAGGACAGCGGTGCGGCCATGCTCCAAGGTACGGGAGTCGTTTATCTGAACGGATCACAATTGGCTAATTCTTCGGCCACTACAAACGGAGACGTCGTTCAGACCAAAGAGAACGGCGCGGCAAATCTTAGCGCGCCGGGATCGAGTGCGGTAATTCAGTCCAACACGACTGCGCGCTTCAAGAGTGACGGTTTGGCGCTCGATCGAGGCAGCGTTTCGATCGCTACGAGCAAGCGCTTGAGCGTGTTTGCGCGTGACTTCAAGATCACCCCAGCCAGCGACCAATGGACTGAGTATTACATTACTCGCGCCAGTGGTGCGATTGAGATCATGGCTCGCAAGAACAGTATTGTCGTAACTTGTGGCGTGAATACAGTCACGGTTAAAGAGGGGCAACAGGTTTCGCGCAACGATGCCGCAGATTGTGGAACTCCCGACAAGCAGGGCGGAGCAGTACCTGCCACGAAGGGACCTATACTGTCCTCTCGGTGGGCGGGATACGCTGCCGTAGGTGCGGGTGGCGCGGTCTTGGGGTGGACGCTAGCGCACGGCGACAACCCAGTTAGTCCTTCGATCCCGTAGCCTCAAACGGGTGATTAGGCAGTTGCGAAAATCTCACGTCATGCTTTGTGTCTGCTGGTGTCGTCACATTCCCGAATTGCGCGATTGCGTAGCCATTTTATAAATGTCACTGTCATTCACATATAAGAGCTCCGCGTATTTTGACTCCAACTCGGTGAGCAACGCATCCAGTGTCGCTAAGGTGGCAGAGCGAAAATTCTTTAATGACGACTGAAAGTTGATAGAGGGAATTGAAATGGTGAGTGGGAGTCCACGGGAGAAACAAATTCCGGCAATTTGCAGATATTTTTCAACGTCTACTTCCTTCTGGCTGGGCTCCAGGTCAACGGTACGGTAAAGGTGCAACACGCCAAGTTTGTCTATGTAAGGTGCCTTGAGCCCCGATTCTGTTCCATTTTGCGCAACACGGATTCCGCGTTCCGCCCATGCGAGAAGGGTGTCCCGATTAAACCTGTAACCAGGCGCGCATGTCGTACTGGGCTTCGTTCCGAACAGTGTCGAAAAGAGGATGCACGCTTTCCCGATGAGCGACTTTTGGCGTTGCACTGAAATGAAACCAGCATGCGGCTTTTCCGGATGCCAATAATCATAGCCAACCCACGGCATTCGCCAATAAATCAAGGGAGTCTCTGCGTTCCAGAGGAGCCGTAACAGTTTCGCTCGTTCGCCGCCTTCAGCAATCGCGTTTTCAACTGCAACGGTGGAAAAGTGGGTGAGACTATGTAAGGCTGGATAAAAAACACCCTGCTGCATCCCCGCACGATAGGCGTCGAGCAAGCCCGGGCGCGACCAACTTCCAGGCAAGCCTTGTCCTAGCGGCATTAATTCGATTTTTTTATAGCCTTGCCTGCTCATTTTCGCGAAGTCGAGGTTTGCCAGACAGAAGTTCATCACTAAGCACGGTGCGCGACCCCTCGAGTCCTGGTGGCTTCGAAGCAGAGCGGCGAGCGAGGTAAGGTCAGTAGCCGTCTCTAGGCTGTAGAGATCGTACGGATGCTCGCCAAGCCGCAGCCCACTGGATCGCAGTTGTTCATAGGCCTTCTTGTCACGAACTCCAACGCGTCCCCAACCGTCGCTTTGAAGGATTACAAGCGGTTTTGGGAATGTAAGTTCGGAGCTTACGCTTCGGCGATGAAATAGTTTGCGGCCAAACTCCAGCAACTGGACCTCTCAGAATGGAATGTACTTCTTTCGCCAATTTTCTTCAGTTAACTGCAAAGGTGCAAGGTTCTCTCGGTTCACATCCTGGTAAAAACACTGTAATTTTGTAGTGAAAGAGTCGATACGCTTCACTTTCACAGGTAGGAGTGTGGTCAACAAATGGACGACAAGAATAGGATGAATTGGTCAGAGCAGGTGGTCTTGGTGACCGGAGGAACCGGATCGTTCGGCAGAAAATTCGTAGAACTCATGCTGAACGAATATCATCCCGCAAAACTGATCGTCTTCAGTCGCGACGAATTGAAACAGCATGAAATGCGGACGGCGGGACACGATCATCCTTGTGTGCATTATTTAGTTGGAGATGTGCGCGACGCTCAGAGACTTGATCGTGCCTTGTCGGGCGTGACTTTGGTGGTGCATGCTGCTGCTCTGAAGCAGGTTCCCTCGTGCGAATCGAACCCATTTGAGGCGGTTCAGACCAATATCATAGGGACCAAACACGTGATTGATGCGGCCCTCAATCGCGGCGTTCGACAGGTTCTAGGGCTAAGCACAGATAAGGCCGTGCATCCGATCAACGTTTATGGCGCTACCAAACTGTGCTCGGAAAAGATGTTGATCCAAGCCAATACTGGGGAGACGCGCTTCAGCTGCATGCGATCCGGCAATTTTCTCGGCAGCCGGAGCAGTGTGGTCCCGATTTTTGCAGAGCAGCGAAAACGCGGGACGATCACGGTCACCGACCCGCGGATGACGCGATTCTGGATTACTCTTGATCGGGCAACCCGGTTTCTTGTCCGCTGCGTTGAAGAAATGCATGGCGCGGAAATTTTTGTACCAAAAGTGCCTAGCATGAAACTGATCGATATGGCGCAAGCTGTAGCCCCGAATTGCCAAATTGAATGCATCGGCATAAGGCCGGGCGAAAGACTACACGAGGTATTGCTATCAGCGGATGAGGCTCGTAATGCCGTCGGGATAGATGACATGTTTTTGATCCGGCAGCCTCATTCTCGTCAGACGGAAGAGAATTGGAACATTGGGGCCCCTCTCGCCGAAGGCTTCTGTTATGCGAGCAACACTAATTCGGAATGGCTCACAGCCGAGGATTTGTTTAGATACCTTGAGGATGCTGCTCCGCCAGTTTCTTTAATGGTGAACTGCCATGAGCGGCGGCTTCAATAAGGCTCTTCTGAAACAGTTGGCCGGTATTCTAGCTTCAAAAATATTTCATCTGCGACTCACTCCAGGTCCCACCGGCTTACTTTAACCTCGTGAGGGGATCTCCGAATAAAATGAACGTCTTGCGCACGTCTGTATCGTTAACGCCTGACTTTGCGAACAAGATAGCGTCGCCCAGCGTGATCGAGGGTTGAGAAAACAGGGTTTGGATGAAGGCTTGATCCATCTGAAACTGAGGATCGGGCGCCGTGAGTCCAGAGGAAGCCCACACTGCCACCGCTCCACCGTTTTGCGAAAGCATTAATCCTTCGGCCAAGCTTTCGGTGTACACGTCATGAAAGAACCCATTGAGGCAATTCATAATTACGAACACTGGCAGCTTGTTGCCGTTGGTGAGGGATGAGGCCGCGGTGTTATCGAATAAATCACTGCCTGACCATACTTCGACCGATCCATGACCGTTGTAGTTCACCAGCAACTGGCCGTTGTCTATGCCTGCGATTAAATCTTGGCGTGCAGTCGCGGGCCCCAGAACGCTCGCAAACACATCAGCCACATTCATCGTCTGCGGCAATAGCTTCTGAATAGCCAGGGCTTGTTGGGAGAAGCTAATGGATGGCTCATCGACATCCGCAACCAACATGGTTTGGTTCATCCAACTCGCAGGCGAACTGGTTGCGTAGCTCAGGATTTTTGAAACCATGGTTTGCGCGTCGGTGCTTGTACGCGCCGGCAAACGTCCTGTCGCAATCTTTGCGAATCCAGTGTTGTCAAAATCGGAGAACCAATCGTCGGAGGCGGTCTTAAGCTCGGCTGTCACCACGATCTTCGTGGGCACGAAGTCGAAGGAACCAAATCCGAGATAATCTCGCGGATCTACGGAAGCATCCCCTGCAAGCAGCAAGTAATGCGGCTTGTTACTCCAGGCACCCATCGCCGATCTAAGAAAATTCTTGATCGCATACGGCGAGCGCTCACCGAAATTGAATTCGTCGTAAATCTGATCGACACTCAGCAGGCTGACGGACTTTCCTTCCGCCTGGTGCAATGCCGCTAACGGCCTCACTTGCGCCGCGAACAGCGGGTGTGTCAACACTATTACTTCTGCGCCAGGTTGTACCACGTGCAGGGTGGAGGGATGGTGCGTAGCGTAGCCGACCGGCCTCGCCAGCCGGGCGTCAGAAAGTGCGAGAAGGGTGTGTGTACCGGCTGACGTCCATGAGATCGTAGTCGAGATTGCATAGTGCCCGTTCAGCACAGATGTCTGAAAAGGCGCCAGCAGTGGCCGCACCGGATCGGTGATATCAATAAGACGGGTGGGGGGTTGTCCAAATCCCCCAACGGTCACGCTTGCCCCTTGTTTGGCGGTAAATTTTAAGACGTCTGATTCTGCGGTCAGCGTATGCGGGAAGCTCACGTCAATATAATCCACCAGGCTCAAGTCATTAGTGCCCAGTTGCGCTGTCAATGTAATCGTGTTCGCCCCATTGGTCAGCACGCCAGCGGGAATGCTAAAAGTTGCTTTCCCTAGCTCCTGTCCACTGAAATAAATTTCTCCGAGAGTTGCCCCGTTCATCATTACGGTAACGTCGTGCGGTTGGTTCTGCGTGACGCCCTGTAATGTGACCAGCACCGAACTCTGTCCAGCCGCAATGTGTGAAGTCCGAACGTTCAGAACGGCCGGGGTGGACGATACGAGAGGACCAAAGAAATTATCCGTATCTTCGCGCAGCAACGCCGCAAAATAAGTCCCGCGCGGCTTCAGTTCGACGGTTTGAACGAAGCTTGGTTCCGGCGTACCCGTACTCCCCGTCTGAGAAACGTCTGAGATGCGCATCCCTGGCTGGCTACTCACCATCAGCCAGTACACCCGTCGTCCGGAATATGGCGTATCTATTGACGTGCCATAAAATTCGATGGCAGATTCCGGCCCGAAAGCCGCTCCTGCTCCGGTGGTTCGGATCGGTTGCTCGACACCTTCCGCAAATAGATGGAGGGAACTTGCTTGGACGTTCGGATTCAGCCCCGCAGCTACTAATTGCGGCTGCGTAACTCGATACCAGCCCTCATGGTCTACAAAAATCTTCACAGCAGGCTGATCTGCCAATTGGAAACCAATATCCTGAGAACTTCTGGAGAATACGGGCCGAGCGATCAATTCCCGAACATGGCCGCCCTGCGTGTTGTTGACCGGCGTTGCGGCACTGGCCTGAGTCAAATCCTCAATTGTCATAGCGCGAACCTTGGACTGTGGCAAAGTCGCAGAATTCTGAGCTGAAACCGGCCCGTGCCAAGTCCGGGTACCGTCCAAATCCACATCCTCTAGCCAATACAAGGCAGCGGCGCTGGCCGAACGGTCAACCCATCCGTACGTCTTTGCACCATGCTGCTCCAAGACTTCGCGCATGAGCAGCGCAGATCCGGCGATCAAAGATGGGTTCAGTCGTACTTTCTCGCCAGCGATTTCACGGTACAGATTGAATCCCAGGTTGTGCAGCTCACCTACACTGTTCCACGAAAGTAAGACGCCACTCGGCATTTGCGCAGCGACAAATGATCCTGTACGTACCGCATTGGGATATTCGATCAGCGTTGTAACCGTTGCCGTGTTGTTGCCCAGCAGGGGGTCGGGCGTCGCGGAGTTCACCACGGCTGTATTCACCGCTTGCGAAGGCGTGGCGGCGGTTGCAGTGATAGTGATCGTGACCATAGCACTGCTAAGCATTGTCCCGATGTTGCAGGTCACGATGCTGGCTGTAGTACTGCATGTTCCCTGAGAAGAACTCGAAGAAACATAGGTGACCTGGGGTGGAAGGGTGTCCTCTGCAACTACGCCCGTCGCTGTTTGCGGGCCATTATTGGTAACTGTGAGAGTGTAGGTCAGCGTCTGATTCTGCAGTACCGGATTTGGCGAACCAGATTTCGTGATCGCCAAGTCCGTGCATATCGGAGCCGAATGCGGGCCGGGGCTTAGAGTCACAGAGAGATTGGTGGCACTAATTCCCGCCGCGCCAGACGTAGCTCCATATGGCACCGATGGGGTAGTAAGGGTGACTCCATTCGCGCCGCCGCTGACGTCGATACTCGCAGCTGCCCCCGAAAGCAGGACCGCACCGCCGCCCCCGCCTCCGCCAGGGCCATGCCGGTTGGCATTACTGTACGCTTGCGTGTCCCACGCATCGCCTCCCCGGCCACCATGCGCTTGGATTGTGAGGCCGCCTTCGCCTCCCCCGCCGGATAGAATAAGGACGCTGCCGCCCGCACCGCCACCGCCGCCGGCGTCGTTTGCCGTAGCGTTGTATGCCGCAACTCCGTTTGCGGTAATCGTCGCTATTCCAGTAAGGCTTCCGGCGCGAATCATGATAATGCCGCCGCCGGCTGAGCCGCTGCTCGCCTGGGTATTGACATCATTGTTTCGGCTGCCGGCGCCCCCGCCGCCACCCATAACTACGCGACTAATGCTTACCGGGAAAGCGCTTCCGCCGAGACCCCCATCCGACAAATCCGAGCTCCAGGAGTAGCCGCCCGATCCGCCCGATCCCCCGTTAGCTCCGCCTCCACCGCCGGTGTTCTGGTTATTTGCTGCAGGATTGGCATCAGTTCCTCCAGCTCCGGCATTTCCAGGAGCTCCGCGCGCCATGCTGCCGTTCGGATATCCCTCGGCATAGGTCTGATTCGTGGGCACCACCGCGCCGCCCGATTCCACGTAACGCGGCGTTCCAGCAATACCCTCGCCCTTTGACCCGTCAGCTCCAGCTACCGGAGGGCTAACATAGGCGGCGGGGGCAACATAACGGTAGTCTGTATTCGTGGCGCCTGCTGCTCCCCCGTTCAGTAGAAGCCCCGCGCCTCCGCGGAAACCCAGTCCGTCCAGGCTGATCGTAGCGCTATTCAGCGTCAGCGCCCCGGAGACGTTCAACGCCAGAATTCCACCGGTTGAACCATTCCACGCGGAGGCGGTCAACGCCGAAGTCAAGGTCGCGGTTGCATAATTTGGCACGCGTACTACTTGGAATTGGCGCTCTCCCTGTGACGCACTCGCAGCGGCGACCGTATATGTGTAAAGGAGGCCTCCACCGGGGCCTGCTGCCATAACGTTAAGGGTGCCACCCGATAACGGAACCGCATTAGTAGCGGTTGCATATTCGTAAATTCCCGAGTTATTCAGACTGGTAGAGCCCGAGCCGGTAAGTCCGTCTCCGTAGCTGGATGTATTTGAGCTGTTAATGGCGGCGTCCTGCATTTGAATAATCAACACTAAATCGCCGGATGAAATCGCTGTACCCGCACCCGTCGCCGTTCCTAATGTCAGTGATGTGGATGCTGCGCTTGCCGTCGCTCTCCCCGGATAATATGTATTAATGGTGCCGCTTAAGTTTCCACCAGCGGTCAGAGTGCTGGTCGCGCATTCAGTCAGCTCAGAGTAGGAAACAGCTGTGGCAGAATTATTTGCAGTGTTCAGGTCCGCCATAGTGGCTGTTACACTGGCGCTGTTTATGTAACCTCCGGGTGCAGTCGGAGTAGCGGTAATTGTGACCGTAGCGCTGGCGCCAACAGCAATAGCACCCAGATTGCACGTGATTGGGCTTGTGCCGCTGCAGGATCCCTGACTAGGAGTAGAAGAAACAAGATTCAGTCCGCTGGCCAGCGTGTCTGTGAGCACTGCGCCACTTGTCGCTGACGGTCCACTGTTCTTAAGAGTAACCGTGTAGGTCAGGGCCGCGGGAAACTGCGTAGCGGAACCGGCTACAGTAACTCCCAAGTCGGCTTGCAAAGGTTGAACCGATACCGCTGAGGAAGACCATTGCGAACTGGCGCTCAGATTCTCAGACATGGGTACAATGGCCGCACCGCTATGGGAAGATCCATATCCATAAACATCAGATGCGGTTATGCCGCTGCTCAGGGCCCATTGCCGTACCTGAGTGCCGCTCGCCGAGGTGACGGTGCGGTTGCCGGCGGTGGCCATGGTATCCAGAACCATGTCATTAATTCCGCTGGCAACATCAACGTGAGGCGCATTCGTGTTTCCGTCGTTGGAAGCATAGATGCGGATTGGAGAAGTCTGGTCCGCGCCAGTAAACGTGGTCGCTCCCACGACCGTGCCAATGGTTACCGCGGCGGGCACATTCACTGTAACGACAACGTTTTTATTCCCGGTTGCAGGTGCGATCAGGTACCACATTTCTGTCCGGCGCTGGCTCGCAGAATCATTGTGTGATCCAGCCTTCGTCAATGAAACCGAGTTGTAGGTAACGCTCCTGACGGTTGCGGTGTTGCCGGCAAAGATGTTCATCGAAACGCCTACGACAAGCACGAGATTGGACCCCGTGCTTGTGTGAGCGAGAGTAATGGAGTTTGTCGCAGTCGTAAGCAGCGCGGCAGCACTCGTGCTTGCGTCGAGTGCGACCTGAGCGTGCACATTGGTTGAGATAAGCAACGAAGACAACAGAACACAGAAGAAAACCGAGACCCGCCAATTGCGGGTGTAAGGAGTTGGGCGCTTTTGTATCTTCGCCCGCGAAAATCTGTGCGGGACAATTGAGCCTGCTGTTAATAGTATGTCGCCTATTCCTGGACGCTCCACCATCCCCCCCGAGTCGCGCGATATTTATGCTTGCTGCGCGACACACCGATTCAAATTACGAGCCAGATTTTTCAGCAGCAGCTACGATCCAATCGTGCGGCAAGACCCGACTGAAGTGCAGCCCCCACCCACGGGTCCCGATGACGACAGGCTTTTGCAATTACCCAACACCGCTTCCTCTGGGTGCAAACTGATTCGCGTGACCATAGGACGTGCATACTCTTGCTTGGGTGGTCGATTGTTGTCTTCATCCTTCATCAATAGCCTCCTCCATAACTTACGAGCCAGTCGTGATCTATTTTCCTGCCACGCCTCCTCATTTCTTCCCAGGCGCTGTGCGAAAAAGACGTTCGCTCCCAGGACTCTCCTGTTGAGAAAACTGCACAAATGGGCTCGGATAATATGGCGGTAAGAATTTCCAGAGGCTCTGTCACGACAATAACCGTCGAGAAAACAATGCTGCCGGATATGGGCGCTCTTTGTGTCGGTGTATGTATGAAGCCAAGCCAGAAGAATTGACTTTGGCATGACCTTTGTCACAGACGGGAGAAAACTTTGCCCAACCCGCCGCGTTCGCAGAGGCGGCAAAAAAGAATCGTATGAAATCACAAAGCCCGGATTCGGGCGGTACACATGACACCATTTGTCCCCGCAACGCGAACAGGGCACGACCAACCCAAAGCTATTAGCCTGACTGTAGCAGGGGCATTGCTTTTTGACGTTAGCTATGTGGGTTCGTCCAACTCCTTTGGGAGGCTGATTCCGTGTCCGACCGCATTATGAGCAGTTGGTGGAGGCGAGTCGCTCTCAAGAAGATAATCGTAAATACTGTTGCGTTGCCGAAGCTGAAGCTATGAACTCAGCAGTATTTACTGGTACAACGCCTCCGAAGGATCGTGACTCCATAATTCGCAAGGTCGACAGCGTGCTTGCGACAATTTCATTAAATGGGATAGGCGCGTCTTCCCCAGACGTAATGGATTTAACAAAAAGCTTCCACTCGCCGACGTGTCCTTTGTCCTGCCGTATGAACGACCGCATGAATTGCTTATGGCCGCGGCGCACCAGTTCCAGTCGCCGAAAGTCCTCCAGTACTGCGACCGCTCCTCCTCCGAAAACCTCTATCCGTTCCTTCGAATAGGATTTGTCTCCGTTTGCAACGTAAGTGATTGTGCCTTGCGAGCCATCCGGAAACTGCAGAGCAACGATCAAATTATCTTGCGAATATTTACCGGGATTCGTTAATGCCCGAGCCTCGACTGTTGTGGGTGAACTACCCACCAAAAATGAAAGAAAATCGACGAAATGACACACCTCACCCAGAATGCGGCCACCACCTTGCGCGGGATCGTTTACCCAATGGGTTGCAGGAATGAATCCGGCGTTCACACGATAATGGAGTGCCAACGGCTCTTGAATTTGCTGCAAAAACGACTTCATGCGCATCGCCAGGCCAGCGAACCGTCGATTGAATCCGACCATGAGAAGCAGCCGTCCAGCGCGCAAACTTTCGTGGGTCCGCACGATCGCGAACAGTTCCTCTTCGGTCAGACAGAGCGGTTTTTCGCAGAACACGTGCTTGCCTGCTCCCAACCCCGCTAATACCTGAGCCGCGTGCATATGGTGGCGAGTCGCAATTACCGCTGTATTAATATTCGGGTCGGTAAATATTTGGTTCTCATCGGTGGCGCAATAACTGAACCCAAATTTTGCGGCGGCGTGGCGGGAATGGGCGCCATTCGCTGCACAGACCCCCACCAACGCGAGGCCCGGAACCCGCTTCATCGCGGGCAGCAGAGTGCTCACGGCAAATTCACCTGCGCCCAATAATCCCACGGAGACCTTGGCGGCGGGCGCGTTCGTCCGGCCGTGCGAAATTACTTCGACTGCATCTTGTTCCGCGTTCTGCGGATAATTGATCATCACTCCCAAGAAAGCTTCGCCCGTTTTACCGGTGATGACCTCATATGCCCCGTGTGCTCGTTCGATAGGAAAACGATGCGTGACCAGGGGCCCGGTCCGTATCTTCCGCTCAACCAGAAGTTGGAGGAAAGCCTCCATATTGCGCGTCTCCGTCCAACGCACATAGCCAACGGGGTAATCAATTCCTTTCTGCTCATAAGCTGAGTCGTATCTACCGGGGCCATACGATCGCGAAAGACGGAAGTCCAATTCTTTTTCGTAGAAATGCTTTCGCTCAATGTCCATCCCTACCGCCCCAACGGCAACGATGACGCCCCGGTCACGAGCGAGTTCAGCGGCAAAGTTTACTAAATCACTGCTCGAAGTTTGAGCGGTGATAAGGACCACGTCTACTCCGCGGCCTGCGGAATTCCGTAGGCAGAGATCGAGGAACTCAGAGGAAGAACTGCTCGCAGCATCAGTACCACAAGCTCGCGCCAACTCGACTCGGCCGTCGACCAGGTCGGTCCCGACAACTCGACAGCCGGCCGCTTTCAGGATCTGAACCGTGAGTTGACCCAGTAAGCCGAGTCCAATGACGGCAACCACATCTCCGAGCTTCACATCCGCCGTGCGAACTCCGTGCAAGGCGATTGCGCCCATGGTGGTGAACGCGGCTTCCTCATCACTAACTGCAGGGTGTGGGACTCGGGCTACAAGCAGGCGTGGCACGCAGGCAAATTCGCCATGTATTGCATGGCCAGCGCCAGCGCACGCGACCCGATCGCCGATGCTGACGTCTGCAACTCCCTCCCCCACTGCGACTACTTCTCCGGCACTGCTGTAGCCAAGAGCAGTGGGCTTATCGAGCCGAGTGCGCACGGCTGCCATTGTGGACATCACCCCGTCACGGCGAAGTTTCCCCAAAACATCACGCACCAGATCAGGACGGGCCCTCGCTTTCTGCAGCAAATTTTTCCCCGCAAAGTCAGCAGAGGCACGCTCTGTACCTGCGGAAACCAGCGAGCAAGTAACACGCACGAGCACGCAACCAGCCTGCACCTTAGGCGCTGGAACATTAACGACTTCGATTTCGCCGGTACGGGCGTCCTGTAGAACTTGTTTCATAACTCTTGTTGCACGCGTGACAGCAGGGAACCCTAGAGCCTAATTGCGCTGAACATCGCCAGTGTCGACCCTGTAGGCGTACGTTGCATCCAGCGCGGCAACGGGCCGCCAAACCGTATCACCCTATCGAGGCAAAAATCTTGACTCTGGAGCATGCCTTCAAATTCTGAAACCAAGTATTGGTGCTTCGAGTAATCCAAGTAGGCGGCCCATTTCTTGCCGACGAGTTGGCCCAGTCGGTTACAAATGATCTGTGCTCGGCGAATAATCGAACGAGCGCTGGGAACCGAAACGACCAAAACTCCTCCGGGTCGTAATACTCTGGCAAATTCTGTAAGGCACGCTTGGGGATCTGGAACGTATTCGAGAACGCTGGAACACAAAATTCCGTCGGCGGAACGCGACTCCACTGGCAGCCGCGCTATCGTCTCAACCTGTTGAAATCGGAGAGATCCGGGAGCGATTCCCGGCTTTGCCAGCATGGCAGCAGAAGCGATCATTCGTGGAGAAGCGTCAACGCCAAACACCGAACATCCACGCTCGGCCAGCCAACGCGACAGCGTCCCCGTGCCGCAACCGGCATCTAGCCATTCGGTTCTGCATAAATCTCTGCCGTCAAGACACTCAGTTAGAGCGAGCAATCGAGATCTGAAAGATGCCTTCTGGTAGCGTTCTTCCCAACGGGTCGCGAGGCGGTCGTGGTATCGAATGGCGTCGAGTCCCGCGCGGTATGATGTCACGCTCGCTGATTCGTCCCGCGCTGAGGTTTCGAGAATGGAGAGGCTGCGAAAGTGCATTAGTTTGGCGAACACTACTCAAACTGAACGTTGGCTGGGCCTATATTACCTTGATGTGCTGTTCATCTCTCAGCAAGGGCACCAAGAGTCTCATCATTTGAATAATTATTTAGGCAGTGATGGAGTGTAGTTCGCACCAGCGCTGGAGTACATAGAGCGACCAGGGGCGAGACCATGAAGTCCGGCCATGTTGAAAATCATCCCAAACAGTTTGCACAGCAGACTCGTTCAGGACGGTGGATAACGGACCGCCTGCGATCTGTCCGAGGGCGGTTTCAACATCCTCGTGCAACTCATCACGTAGCCAATGCTCAAACGGTAAAGTAAAACCGCGTTTCGGCCGGTGGATGATGCGCTCCGGCAGCGTCCCACGAAGGGCCCGGACCAGCATTGGCTTGGGCATCTCGCGATCGATTTTCCACGATCCGGGCAAAGCCATCAGTTTCTCGGCCAGTAGGTGGTCGATTAACGGGACTCTGACTTCCAATCCATGCGCCATGCTCATTACGTCTGTGTCCCGCAGAAGCGTGTTCACCATGTAGCACCGGCTCTCGAAATAGGACACCCGGTTTATGGCATCGAAATCCGTTGCACGGCGGACGCAGTCGTCAAGAGCTGCGCGAGAGCGATCAAGCTCAACCAGGCCAATCGAGGACAGAAGGGCGGCACGACTCTGGGGGGTGAACAGCATTCGCGACAAAAAATACGGATGTATTAGATTGCCATTCTCAGTCGCCAGTGCAGTGAGCTTTCTACTCTGGTCAGTGTCGCCTACCCATTGACCAATAGCACTTGAGAAGCCGTGCCGAATGGATTTCGGAAACACTCCCCAGATTTGCAGGAATCGTTCCATCCGAGGCACTGTCTGAAAAGTTGAGTATCCAGCGTACAGTTCGTCTCCACCTAAACCCGAAAGCACCGCCTTTATTCCTGCTGCACGTGCCTGGCGCGACACAAAAAACGTATTCAGGCCATCCACCGTGGGCTGATCCATGGCCGCAAGGGCGGGCGGTATGGCCGCTAGGGCGTCGCCCTGCGAGACCAGCAACTCATGGTGCTCGGTATTGAAGGTCCGGGCTACGAGGCGGGAGTATTCAGCCTCGCTATATTCCGCCTCACGAAAAACAACGGAGAAAGTATTGAGCCGATCACCATCGCGACTAAGAATGCCCGTCACTGTGCTGGAGTCAATTCCACCCGACAGGAACACCCCCACTGGAACATCGCTCACCATACGCATACGTATGGATTCCGCTAAAGCCCCGTGCATTTCTTCTTCGATATGCTGGCGCTCGGCTTCATTCGGGCGGGAATTACGACGATCCCCTGGCTCGTCACTTCTGAAGTCCCAATACCTTTTTTCGCTAAGCGCGCCATTCTCCCAAACCAGAGAGTGGCCGGGGAGCAGGGAAGAGATGCCTTCCACCAGTGTCACAGGATCATAGGCAGAACCGAAGGCGAGATAATTCAGAAGTCCGGCGCGATCGAGACGTCGCGGCACCAGTCCGGTACCCAGCAGCGTGCGTAGCTCAGAGGCGAAAAGGAAATAGCGGTCGGACGAAAAATAATACAGCGGCTTAATTCCCATCTGATCTCTCGCCAGGAACAGCTTATGCCGCCGTGCGTCCCATATTGCGAAGCCGAACATGCCTCGCAGCTTTGACAAGCAATCTTCGCCCCAGCGTCCGTACGCCCGTAGCAGGACCTCCGTATCCGAGTTTCCTCGGAACGAAGCGCCCTCGCGCTCCAGCTCCTTGCGAATCTCCCGGAAGTTGAAAATTTCGCCGTTGAAGGCAATCCAGTTTCCCGTTTCCGGGTCCTGCATCGGCTGATGGCCAAGCGGGGAAAGATCAAGGATGGCGAGACGACGGTTACCCAGGCCGATCTCGACGGTTCGGGGGAAAGTTTCGCGGATGATAACTGTGCCAGAATCGTCCGGCCCACGGTGGGCAAGCGACAAAGTGGCGCGTTCCAGAATATCTGGATCGACGCTCCCCCCCTTCGCGACAATCCCAACAATGCCACACATCGTGCGTTGCCCCAGCTTACGTGTGCGTGCGTGTGGATATCAATGGACCGGGCCTAATCGGTGTTGACGACTTGATGTACACGCAATCATAGTTCGCGAAAATGCGGATGATGAGTATTCGCGTCAATAGAAGTACTGTCTCTTACTCTGAAACTATTTTCCGCACTTTCAGGATCGGACGCTATGTGCTGGCGATACATGATTGTTTCAGCGATCAATCGGTCCAGTGCATAACCTAAACCGGTCTTTCCGGAAAAAACGCCGCCTTTAAAGAAATACGAGAAGAGGGGCGTGGCCAGCAGCATCAGTGGCGTCTTCCTCAGACGGTCACGCCAGGTGAGCTTGCGAATCGATCCGCGACGCACGAGGTTATCGGAGTACCTTAGCTGGCTGGCGAGGTAGGCTTCGAACGATTTCAGATCGTTATGAATAAGCTGATGCTCGGTGACGACGGTGCGGGCAGCGGAAACTAGAACCTCGCCGTGGCCTGCGGGTTCGAAATAGTGCGCCCCGCCTCGAAACATGAACGGCTTGGCAGGGCACAGAGAGCCGTGTTTCACTGGCTTCCCGTTCCAAAACATAGTTATACGCGCTGCGGCGACATCCGCCCGGCTCTCATTCAATAGCGACTTCGCCTCACTTACCAATTCCGGCGAGACCACCATGTCCGCGTCGAGAATGAGCGCGAACTCGTCGGCTGGCGTACGCTCCTGACAAATGTAGCGAAGGGCCTCTAGGTGATCGCGGTATTGGTAATGCTCTGCCTTGGCGCCGCAACCGACTGCCAGTTCTCGAGTGCGGTCGGTCGAGCCTGAATCAAGGACCACTGTCGATAGCCCACATTTTTGCAGCGCTCGCAGGCAGTTTGAGATATTCGGCTCTTCATTCTTGGCCAACACGTAAGCAGTGACCTTCGCCAACGGTTTCTCATCCGTCTCCGTCGTGCAACATGCTTGAATCACGTGGTCAACATGTTTTGACCACGCAAATTGTTCGACCTGCCTCGTCGCGTTGTAAACAAGATGGCCGCGTAATTGTGAGTCCGTCATGACCTTCTCTAGAGCACGAGCACATTCTGTGTGATCAAAAGGCGCGAAATAAATGGCGGCGTCCCCGCATAGCTCGCGATTTATAGGGACATCGGCGGCGACGATGGGCAAACCGGCCGCCATGGCTTCCACCAAAGGGTGCCCAAAAGATTCCACTACCGAGGGATATACGAAAATGTCGCCCCGCGCATATAGCTGATCGAGCGCAGGTCCAGCGAGCAATCCCCTGAGTTCGATCAGCCCGCGGTGTTTCAGTTCATCCGCCAGCCGGCGATCGGATTGGCGAATGGGATTGTCAATATCTTCCCACTCAGGGTCGGCGGTTGTGACCAGCCGGCACTTCTGGCCGGAGTTCCCCAGCTCGAGCACAGCACGAAACAAAGTCCCCAAATTCTTGTGTTCAGAATAAAGCGAGGTGAAAACCAGGGACACATAGCCGTCGGCGGCAAAAGTTTTGGGTGCCGAATGGAACCGCTGGTGATCGACACCATAGTGGGTTACTGAGGATTCACGCACATCGACCATGGTCCGGAGCTCGTCGAGCATCGCCTGCGAAGGAGTTAGCACTGCGTCGGATGCCATCACCGAACCGCGAACCAGCCAGCGCCGCAACCCCTCCCCGGCGCGAATCCTCCACGATTTATGAGGCAGGATTTTCGACCGGTACCGGGACGAGAAATACAGGCTGTTGCGGACCAGCAGAACCTGGCGGCAGGGACAAAAGAAAGTCGCGAAGTTGGCGGTTGAGAACAGAACATCAATGCGTTCGTGCCGGAGAATAGGTGGCAACTCGATCTGATCGAACCAGATACGCCGGAGAAACGACTGCTCCGCAACATTGCTGGCGATCACACGAATATGCGGAGCAATTTCCCGAATGGCTGCGGCTTGCGACTCCGGCACCAGAAACAGGAACTCATGCTCGTCCTGGTCTGCGAATTCGCGGGCCAGAGTACGGATGTAATTGGCCGCTCCTCCCATCTTTGCTGCAACGGCGTTTAGCAGGATGCGCATGCGTTAAGGGCGACTCGTGGCATTTATTACGAGGGTCCGATTTGTTAGAGGTCTCGCATGCATACCCGATTTACGGGTGTGGTTACGCAAATAGATTAGTGAGCCGAACACTAGATACAGAGCAACGATGGTGACGATGGGGGAAGTAGCCTCAGGCAAGTTGAGGACATTAATGAGAATTGCAACGTACAGCATCATGTTTGCCGGCGGATGTATACGATAGCTCCCCGCCAATCGCCACAACCCGCTTAGTAGTAAACCGGTCAGAAACATCCCCACAACCACACCTGTGAGTCCAAAATTCCAGTACCACTCACCAACAATAGTCATGCCGGTGGACGTCGTTGCCTCCGCCTCTCGTGGGGCCATTTGCAGATATGTGGTGAACCAGGCGCCGCGGCTGACCGATGGTTTCCCCTGCCAAGCGATCCGTGGCACGAAGGCGTAATACAGATTGCCCATGGTGGCGCCCAGTCGAAAGCCGGATCTTCTAACCTCTGACACCATGAACCCGGTGACCGGCGGCATTTCGAACAGCCTTCCCATCAATCCATCGAACTGGTCTTGCAGTGACAGCAGGACGGGCTCTCCGGTATAGAACGGTGACGACGAGCGCAAGCCGGTCATAATGTTGTCGTAAGAGTCTTTCCCCTTGACGGTACGAGAGCTATTCACTGCGGGGGCTACAACACCTAGATACAAGATTGTTAACAAAACCGCACCGGGAAAAATCCACTTCCGGTACTTCTTGTGGCCGCTGACAAACACGATAGCGGGGAGGAATGCAAGCATGGTGTATGACTTAGAGCTACTGTCGCCAAGAAAGGCCGCAAGGACGTAAACGGCCACTCCCGCCGCAAATAGAAAACGGCCAGGCGAGCTGCGATATAAGTTCTTCGTAGAAAACGCATAGTTAAGCAGAACTGCCAGGCAACCGCACTGAAGCACTCCGCCGAAGACACCCAGGAATAAAAACGCGCTGGGACGGTATATCGCAGCAATTCCGGCTGCGTACAACAAGAAAATCCAATGCGGCTTCCAATCGATCGGTTCGGCAAACTGCTCTACCGCACGCGATTTGACACCGGGCCGAAGCGCCCGCAAACCGAGCGACATCACGCACGTGCCGACAACGGTAATGAAATATCCAGCCGCGACATCACTCACGGAAATACGCAATAGGGGAAAGCTCAAGGAATCATCGTTGAGGAGCTTGATTCCTTCCCAAGTGGTGGCGGGGCCCAGTTGCATCCCAAGAAAAAGAAGGAAAATAGACAAGGGATTCAACCACAGCCAATCGCGGCGGGCTTCGATAATTGCTACTACCAACAAGGGCGTGCCGATTAGCACACCGCTCAGGATGAGCGCCACCGCGGGCGGGAACACATAGACCAACAATCCGCAAGCGCCCACCAGGGCGACATAGATTTTGAGGTGGGTCGCGAACGTCAATGGTCCGCGGCGCACCGCTTCCCGCTTTATAGACAGTCGAAACTGACGAAATCGGGGCCGCTCATAGGGAGCGGGGTGGGCGCTCACAGGGTGACCTCAGAGGCAAGCCGGCCTCGGCTAATTGATTTCATCCCTCGTGGACCTATTTCATAAAGCTGGTGCACAGCAGTAACTGTTTGACGTGCCGCAGTGAGTTCGTCCTGTGACTCGGAGATGCGCGTCGAGTTCCACGACATGGCGGTATAGAGGTCGCGGTCATTGTAGAGTCGCTCAATTGCTTGTCCGAGCTGTTCGGGATCCGCACACGGGAACACGATCGCATTCCGCCCCGGCTGTGCTGTGTCGTTGGGGCCGATACAGCCCACGCGATCACTCACCAATATCGGCAATCCGAAAACGCTAGCTTCGGAGGCGACTAAGCCGTAAGCTTCGAAACTCGAGGTAAGCGCAATGACATCGGAAGCTGCGTAGTAAGACGGAATAGCTGACTGATTTACGAAACCCGTGAGCACAATGTTGTTAGCGCGCTCTCTTTGACAGAAAGATTCTATGGTGCGCCTTTGTTCGCCCTCACCCACCAGAAGCGCCCACACCGGGAGACCCTTTTTGGCGAGCGAATCCGCTGCAAGCACGACATCTATGGGGCGTTTTCGCTCGATATATTTTCCGCAGAACAGGACTACGAAAGCGTCCGGCGGTATGCCGAGGGAGCATCGAAGGGCGGATCGAGTAACTGCCCGGTCGGGAACTGCGCGCAACAACCTGCCGCGCTCGATCGGGTAAACGCCACGGAAGACTCGGTCAGCAGGAATGCCATAGCTGGTATGGTAAGAGCGATTGTTCTCACCGATGAATAGCGCGCCATCGACATAGCTGTAAAAGCGGCGGACGACTAAATCCTTGATTGGCCGCTTCCACCAGGGCGGCGTCAATCGAATGTTGGAATCAGAGTAAAGCAGGACGGGACGGTCATTTCTGCGACTCCACCGAGCTGCCCTCCAGGCGGTGCGGTGTGCGTATCCAAAAACAACCACCACGTCAGGTTGAAAGCGATCAAGCGACGCGGACGTTGTTGGATTGTCAGTTTCCCAAAAGCTCAAGTTTCGGAAATGCCGCGCCGTTGGTAAGAATTCGTGCGCATATCCGTCCAGTAGAGGTATGTCCCATGCCATTTTTGTGCCGAAGCCGGGGTCAACGTACTCCTTCAGTCCCCAGTCGCAACAAAAAAACACCTTGAGGTCGATGTCAGGGACTTGAGCCAGCTCGCGGAACCACGGAGCAAAGTATTGAATGGGGTGACTAACGATGATGGCGAGACGGATCGGCATGTTAGCTATTTCGGATCCCGGCCGAAAGCTTGGGGTTCCAGCTTGGGACTATTGTGTTGAAGCGGCTGATCCATGACGAAAGGCAGGCGATGTAATTCCCCTCGCGAAAAGTTTCCAACTCCCAATCCCAGGTTTCGTAGAACTCGACGCCATGCGAGGTGACCTTGCCGATTGCATATCCGAGCGGGGCGAGCATATTGAAAATATCGCGAAGGAAGGAGCCATTGAAAATCCATCTCTGGTTGTATTCGAACTGCAGAACGTCGATGGCATGCCGCTGCATCATGCCGGTAGCGCCTTTTATGACGGACGGATCGTGCCCCTCCGCATCGATCTTAAGAAGAGAAATGCGATCGATGCCGAATGCCTGGCAATAGTCGTCGATCGCGGTCAGTTCAACCTGTTCGACTTCGGCGGTCGGCTCCGCTCGCGTCAGAGAATTTGTGCCGGCGCCAACCCCGACGACATTCAGAGTGCCTACACCCGGCGAACTGGAGCAAGCCGTACGCACGGGGATTACCCTTGCAGCGCCTGACAAAATGCGAGTCCGGTCAACCAGGATGCCGTAAGTTCCGGCGCAGGGCTCGAAGGCATGTATCTCCAGGGCCGTTAGATCGTGAGCTTGCTCCAGAAGGGCGCAGGTCCAATCGCCAACGTTCGCGCCTACGTCGAACACCACCGTCTTCTCGCCTGGCCGCGCATATCGCAGCACCGTCGCTTGAACGAGGCGCTCGCCATTGCAAGCAGGATCGTTTGGCGCGTCGAATCTGGCTTCGTTCATTAGCAAACGCCCTACCCGGTACGGAAGGCTTCGCCCCGATAAACGAATAAGCGAACGAATGGCAACGCGAGTAGCCGAGCGAACCTGCAACTTCTGCCTCCGGAAGGGCTCTTCGAACGATTTCGTTGATGTGTCCACAAGATATCTTCCAGGAGGGAACGAATCAAGAATCATTGACGGGGGAACCTATTAAGGCACAGTGAATGCGGCTATCTCCAGCATTCTCCGCTTGATCTGAAATGATTCGACCCATATGCTGCCATTCATGCTGCGGTCTGTAAACTTTTCTGGGCTCCCACAAGGTTCTATTACGGGAAAACTTCTGAGGCTCCCTCTGAAGCTTCTGCCGGAAGAAACGGTGGTACCTGTCATTCAGGGGCCTTTGCGAGGAATGAGGTGGATTTCTGGTTCCTCGACGCACGGCTGCTGGCTCGGGAGTTATGAATATCGAAAGCAGCGGCTTTTTGCAGCAATCATAGACAAAGGAAATATGGTTTGGGATGTCGGAGCAAACGTCGGATTTTATACCCTTCTCGCTGCCAAAATGGCAAGCCGTGTCATTGCCATCGAGCCGCTTCCCGAGAACCTGTCTTATCTGAAGAAGCATATCCGGTTGAATGGAATTTCTAACGTCGAGGTGATTGCGGCGGCGGCCGGATCTAGCTGTGGACGGCAGTCGTTCTGTTGCGGCGGAAACCGTTCTACAGGCTATCTGGGCTCGGGAAATTGTGAAGTGGACGTAATTACTCTTGATTCAATGCTCGAAAGAGTCGGCGTTCCCGACGTGATCAAGATCGATGTGGAAGGCGCAGAGTATTCGGTGCTGCAGAACAGCGTACGTTGTTTGGCAGCACATCCGGTTATTTTCCTCGCTACACACTCCGCAACCCTGACTGAGCAATGCTCGAGGTTGCTGACCTCCACGGGATATGAATATACGATGCTCGATGAGGGCGAATTCGTGTTCTCACACCCGGCTGCGTCAGTCCAGTGACCAAAGCCATGACACGAATCTTCGAGCAAGCTTCTGACGGGAAGCTCGTGAATAATTCTTCTGGCATGCTGAAGCGTGTCGGGCATACTTTTGTTGCATTTTTTTTCGGGCAAGGTATTGCGATTGTTGCGTCCTTACTGTTAGTTCCCCTTTACTTACACGTTTGGTCCCCGGCTCTATATGGAGAATGGCTGGCACTTTACTCGGTGGTTGCCTATGTTTCCAGCCTTGACCTGGGCGTTCAGACTTATGCGGTCAACCGGCTGACGCAAGCCTATGCCCGAGGCGACCTGCAGGAATATCGCCGGGTGCAGCACACGTCATTTGCGTTTTATTTTTGTCTGGCGCTTTTGGGAAGCGTGGCGCTAGCGGCGTTTGCGTTGTGGGCCCCAATCGGTCCATGGTTCCATGTGTCCCTGACAGACAGGGTTAGCGTCTTTTGGATTGTGCTGCTGCTGGGCGGGCAGTTTCTGTGGACCATGCCGGCATCGCTGGCGTGGTCGGTCTACGCGACCACGGGCAATTTGGCAAAAACCCAATGGGTAGCAAATGCATCCCGCACCCTCTCGTTGGCGCTTACCATGTGCGCGTTGCTGCTCTGGCCGAAGCTGGCTGTAGTAGCTGGGGCGCAAGCTGTCGGCCTGTTAGTTACTCTCGCATTCGTTTTGTGGGACCTCCGCAAACACTTTCCGCAACTGGCGCCGGGATTCTCACAATCGAGCGTTTCGCTTCTACGCCCAATTCTGAAGCAGAGCGTATTCTTCGCGCTCATCGATTTAGCGGTCGGCGGGACACTGCAAGGCTCTAATCTCATCGTCGCAAGCGTGGCAGGAACAGCCGCACTGGCCGTATTTGTAACTACTCGGACTTTGTCAAATTCCATCCGGCAGCTGGTGGGTTTGTTCGTCCACTCTTCATCCACGAATTTAACGGTTTTAGAAGCAATGCCGGACAAACGGAAGCTGCGCCTGGCATTTCGGTTAGTGGTATTCGCAACTGTGGCCGGCTGTGTGGCCGTTTCGGCTTCACTGTGGTTCGAAGGTACATCTGTTTTTACGGCTTGGACCAGAGGCAGGCTGCCGGTGGACACGTGGTTACTTCGCGCATTTCTGTTATGGCTGGTGCTGCAGTCGCCGTGGATCGCGGCTTCGGCGATTCCCTCCTACACCAACAAGCACAAGTCGTTAACGATGTCATACCTGGCGTCGAGCTTCGGTGGCCTGTTACTGGGAATTGCATTTGTGCCGCGATTCGGATTGAAAGGACTTCCTATTGCTTTCATCGTCGCAGAGGCCGCAGCCTGCTATCAATTTGTGCTGCGCGACGCGTGCCGCATCATCGGCGAGGATTATGTGCGATTCGCGCGTAAGTTGTGGCTGGGGGTGGCTATCGTGAGCGGCTCAGCTTTTTGTGCAACCTGGTCTGTGCACTCGGTGCCGGGAATAGGGACGTTCCAGCGCTGGGTCTTGTCGGGATGCGCCAGCATGACGGCCGTAGCTCTAAGTACGTGGGCATTCTGGTTGCGAGAAGAAGAACGAAGTTTCTTTCGGCGGAAAACCGGATCCGGCCTGAGAATGATTGAACAGGCATTGCCGCTGCGTGCGGCAAGCACGAGGGCGAGCTAAGCGACAGCGGACTTGACCCGAGTAGCGGCATTCATCTCGTAATAACTCAGGAGTGCCTTCATGCGGGTGTCGTACGAGTACGCGGGAACGCAACGTGCGTGACCGGCTCGAGCGATTGCCTGGCGTTCTTCTGGATGCGCCAGGTAGTAGTCGATCTTAGATGCAAGTTCCTCGACCGAACCAAAGCAGGCTACTTCCCGGTCTTCCTCATATAACTCAAGGAGTTCCGGAGTGCGCTCGTGCAGCATAAAACCGCCGCAGGCCGGGATTTCGAACGAGCGTGTTGTGGTCTCGTCAACCTCGATACGTCCAGTCCAAGAGGTTATTGCGAGGTTGATCCGCGCCGCTTGCAAGATTTTTGCGTACATACTGCCGGTCACAGGCATGCCGCGAATGTGGCGCCTAAGTTCCGCCGCGCGGGGCGGATCGATCCAGCGATCTCCGTAAATATGGAGATCGAGTGCTGGCGAAAGCCTGACCAGCTCTCGCAGTAGGTGTTCCTTGTATGGGGTGTGGCTAGCAACTACTGTCACGTCATGCGTATGCTCGGCAATATCCCTGGAATCAAGTTCCCAAGGCTGATGTATTTCCGAATCATATCCATGGGCCAGAAAGACTAAGGGACGTTTACCGAGTCCATCTGGCGGCTTAACACCCCAGAACTTCTTCGTATAAAAAGTGCAATCGTACTCGTGTATAGATTCAGCCAGCAGGCTTCCTTGTTCCGAGGGAATCGTGTCAGGGAAATAGTCGTAGAGAGTGATTCCGGCTGAGCGCAGGGTTCTGAGTGTTGCAGGCGTGACTGCTGTCCCCTTAAATGCCAATAGAATGTCAGGCCGTAACTGCGAAGCAGAGTCGAGAATGAGTTGGTTATATTCCCGAATGATCCGCGTCTGCAGCATCCGGGCGATGGCGCGATTGCCACGTTGCCGCCACTGGGGAACCATCGTCTGAAGGTCGATGTCGGTCACATCGCATCCCAGGCGTCGGAGGGCATAGGAACAAGCGCGGGCGCAGCTGCCGTACCAGTTCTCCCCGAGAAAAAGTATACGAAGGCTCATCGTCAAGCCGCTCTTGTCTCTTCGCCGATCAAGACGGTCCGAATGACCGATTCTGAATCTACGGGAACGTGCCATTCTTCCAGAATATTGCGAGAGAATGGCGGCCGATCCAGATACACGCCAGAACCATAGGTGCTGCGGACTTGAGGGCCGTGCGACTGATCACGATTAAACACTCGAGGCTCACGGGCCACGTGTTCGGAAATCAGTGCAAACGGATAATGAGCGATATTGACCAGGGCGGCTGCGATTTCAGCATTTGACAAATGTTGGAACACTTGCCTGACAAGGCAGACGTCCGCGATCGGCAGAGGGTCGGCGATGAGGTCTAGACACTCAAAGGCTACGCCTTCACGAGCAAACATGCGTCGGTGGTGCTCTATGACTTCAGGAACGATGTCGATGCCGCTGTACGCAACGCTTGTTTCGTTAGCGATTCGGCTTCCCACGTAGAAATCACCGCATCCAAGATCCACGACACTGCGAAATCCTTTCTCGCGAATGAACCCAATTAGCCAGGAGCAATATTGGTCGGCGATAACTCCGCGGGATCCTTTGCCCGAACTGAATCCCTGTGCCTGATCGGAACCCCATGCATTGGCTGCGTAAATGCGCTGAAAAGCTTCAGCAGTGGAAAGCTTCTTGTAATTATTTGAGACTCTGGGTAGAACCCAGGCTCGGTGATACAACGACCGAATACGATTTCGCAGTGACCCGACGATGGGCAAATTTGCTTGAGTCACTTCTAGAATCAGCCTTTCTTAGCTACGGCGAGTAAGTTCTGGGTGAGGATCAGGCCGCGTCCGGGATCGCCGGTTTCGGCTATGTAAGCAAGCCGGAAGATGCTGCGGAGACCAGTCCACACAATCCGGCGCATGAGGCTCGTAAAACCGTGTACAACGGGGGTATCTTCACTGAACTGAACCGAACTAAAACCGCATGCGCAAGTAAGTTGGCGGAGACCTTCGCGGGTGAAGGCCATCTCATGGGTGAAGTCGCTCCAGAAGATACGAGAACCGAAGATAGCCTCGGCATTGGGCACGTGCACTATCATTTTGCCGCCAGGCCGCAGCACGCGGTTCGTTTGGTCCATGATTTCGAGGACTTCGTCTTTCCGGAAATGTTCAATTACATCGATGGCGACCACCACGTCAAAAATCTCATCTTGGCTTTCACGTAGAAAAGAGAGGAGATCACCGGGGATAACCGAGCGAACCCCTAGTTGCCTGGCAAACTCTATTTGGTCTGGCGAAGTTTCCACGCCCACAGCGTTGCGATAGCCGGTCTCCTGCAAAAACAACAGCAGAGCGCCAGATCCGCAACCCAGGTCTACGATGTCGCAGTTACGATCGGATGGGAAAAAATTGGCGATCAGTCGCCGCAAATATGGCTTGGTCAATACAAGATCCCGCCGGACCTGCGCAACGTCCACGCGCTGCTTTAGTCCCGCGTAACGGGTGTAGAACCGGGCGCGATAACCGGTGCCGGGAGGAGAAATTCGAGGGGCGATCCTCTCAAGATTCATGCGCATAGTGTTACCGCTGCTTCCTGGCCACGGTTGCAGAGGATCTCTTCTAACCGGGCACTAAAGCGGGCGAAGGAAAAATTACGCTCCATCGCGCCTCTTCCATTAGCTCCCAGAGTTTCGCATAGCATGGGTTCCGTGAGCAGTCGCAATATAGCTTCCGGGACCTCCGCAGTAAGGCGGGACGGATCCACAAGTACTCCAGTGATGCCATCGCGAATCACTTCAGGAACGCCGCCAGCGCGAGCTCCGATGCAAGGTTTGCCGTGAGACATGGCCTCTAAGAAGACGATACCAAAGCCTTCCTTTATGCTCGGAAGTACAAAAATATCGCAGTTCTCATAGTAGGCTGGGAGGAGTTCGTTGGAAATCGCTCCAGGGAAAAAAACTTTATCGGCCAATCCCATGCGAGAGACGAGTTCCTCAAAGGTTTTGCGCTCAGCGCCGTCACCGATAACGACGTAAAAAGTGTCGGGCATCTTCGCGAGCACGAAAGGCAGGGATTCAATTACGGAACGAATATTCTTGTAGCGCTCCGAGGACGCGAGTCTTGTGACCGACAAAAGCATTTGGCCTTGAGGCAGTCCTAGAGAGGTTCGATTCGCTTTAGGCTGTCGAGAAGCAGCCTGGGGATCAAGAGTATTCGGAAAAATGCGGAAGCGGTCTGCAGTCAAGCAGTTGTGCCTCATCATTTCGCGCTGAGTGAACGCACTCACGGACAAAATGCGATCGACGCGGCTAATACCCACGCTTTTCAGTTGAGGCAGCTTCTTCCAGACCTCAATCCCATGCACGATCAAACATTTGAAGGGGCTGGTCATTAGCAGCGCCAACGGGGCGAGATTTGCGTGACCAATGATGACGGCATCGGCGCTGTTGCCGGCGCGAGTGGCCGCAAAGGCGAATCGTGCGCGGTTGCCGGCGAATCCACGACCCGCGGTACTTCCCGAATGCAGATACCGATCAGCGCCTGGCAGCTCTTCGCGATCCAGGAGCGAAAGCACGCGAACAGTCCAATTGTGCTGCGGAGCAAGTTGGTCTAGTGCGCCAATCAATGCGCGATTGAACGTCTCTATTCCTCCAATGCCACCGAATGCACTGGTAACTAACGCGACTATTTTGGTAGCGCCATGCCTTGCCATTAATCGATCATCACTCGTAACCGAGCACGCAATGTAATTACGACTCAGAATAACGGTTGCTTGCATCGGAATATAAAAGTTGGTTCATCCAGTGTCAAAAGAATTCGGCGCACGGCTTAGCGATGTTAGAATTCGCATACTTTCGCGAAACACTATTTTTTGTCGTCACCTGCGAGAGCCGCACGGGGGCGGAATTACTGAATGAATTCAGGAACTATTATCCAGAGCAACCGTAACACTTCGAACGGCGAGAAGATGTTTGAGCTGGTTGAGTTACCGAGCCCCCAGAGATACCCTCCCGACCATACATATCGGCCTGCAGAACAGCATCTACTATTGAGTTACTGGCGCATTCTGAAGAAGCGCAAGTGGACCATAGTGGGGACGTTTACGATCGTCTTCGTACTGGCGATATTCGCCACACTAAGAACGACCCGTCTGTACGAAGCAGTTTCGCGGATCGCCGTCTATCCGGAAAACTCAAATATTTTGGGGCTGAAGGACCTCGAGAATGGGACGGGTGGCGAGGATTGGGATTACAACGTCGCTTTGGAAACGCAGCTGTCGATCTTGCGCAGCGATGCTCTGGCTTTGAAGGTTATTGAAGCGCTGCACCTAGATAGTAACCCCCACTTCGTTGGGTATAAAGTTGCGGCGGACCCCTCCACTGCAATGGGATCCGGCGATCTGCAACCTGACTCCGAGCAGGTCGCCACTATGTTGAGGTCATTCCGTTCGGGCCTATCGGTGCAGGTCGTACCTCGAACGCGGGTAATCGAGATCGGCTACATAGATCCTGATCCACAGCTAGCTTCGCAAATCGCGAATACGTTGGTGAAAACCTTCGTAGAGGAAAATTTTCGCACTAAGTACGAGTCTACGAGCCAGACCGCTGATTGGCTTTCGCGGGAACTCTCCGACCTCCAACTCAAAATGCAGGTTTCCGAGGAGAAGCTAGTCCGTTACGAGAAAGAAAAGGGCATTCTCGGTATAGACGAGAAACAAAATATTGTTACCGCCAAGCTGGATGAGCTGAACAAAGAATTAACCGAAGCAGAAACAGATCGCATGCAGAAGGAAGCCAACTACAATCTGGCCCAATCCGGCGATCCAAGCGCATTTGCTAAGTTGAACCCGGATAACTTACTGGAAAAATTGCGAGGCCAGCAAGCCGAACTGCAAACCGAGTACGCACAGCTAACTACCCAGTTTGGGGCCTCTTATCCACAGGTGATCCAATTGAAGAACCAGCTGAGTCAGATTACCGGCGCGATACGTGATGAGCAGAAGAGCCTTCTGTCGAAAGTCCGGGACGAGTATCTGGCAGCAATTCAGCGCGAAAACCTGTTGAGCTCCGCTTTCGACGTGCAAAAGCAGGAAGCGAACAAACTAAGCGAGAGCGGGATTGAATACACGTCATTAAAGCGAGATGCTGAAACCAATCGCCAACTTTACGAAAGCTTGCTGCAGCGGCTGAAAGAAGCATCTGTGACAGCCGGTCTGCGGTCGAGCAATATTCGTGTAGTCGATGTGGCGCGAGTTCCGATCGAGCCTACCAAGCCCAATGTGCCACGTAACATTGCGCTCGGGTTCCTGTTGGGCTTGATTGGAGGAATAGGTCTGGCGTTCCTGCAAGAAAACATGGATACGACCGTGGGGAACGTGGAAGAACTGACTACTATTACCGCGTTGCCGGTTTTGGGAACGATTCCGCTGCAAATTGCGGAAGGCGGGCGTCACCGGTTGGCCTCGAACTCATCGATCATTAACAAGTCAAGTGAGGGTGGCCCCGTCACGCACCTCCGGCCACAATCGGAGATGGCCGAGTCGTACCGCGCATTGCGGACATCGATCCTGCTCTCTTCGTTTGGTGCTCCGCCCAAAGTAGTCCTGGTAACCAGCGCTTTGCCGCAGGACGGGAAAACCACCGTAAGCATGAACTCTGCAGTAGTGCTCGCGCAAAAGGGCAGCCGTGTTCTCCTAGTGGATGCTGACCTTAGAAGACCCGGGATCAGCAAAGCACTGGGGTTGAAAACATCGGGAGGTCTGAGCACGATTTTGAGCGGGGTGGACAGTGTGGAGAATGTCTTCGCCCCCTTCGCCGATCTGCCAAATCTTCAGGTCATTCCAGCGGGGCCAATTCCCCCGAATCCGGTTGAGCTGCTGGGTTCGAGCGTTATGAGAGATCTCATCGCGCGCTGGCGTAATGACTTTGATCACATCATCTTCGACACGCCGCCATGCCTTTCGGTAACCGACTCCGTAGTTCTGTCCGTCGTGGCTGATCGCGTGATACTAGTTGCCCGTTCGGGACGAACTCCAAAGGCAGCGGTGCGACGCGCTGCAGATGTGTTGCTTCAGGTCAATGCAAGCATCATGGGCATCGTTCTGAATGCGTTCAATATGCGCTCGGCGGACGGGAGCTATTACTACTATTACGGGAGCAAGTACTCGAGTGGCTACTATCAGCCCGCAGAAGAAGAGAATCAGAATGCCTGTGCCTCGTAATAACAATAATTTTCGGGTTCGCTGCTGATGCATGTGAGGCTAAATACAGGTGCCCGAAGGTTAACTTTCCTCCTCCTGTGCTTGGCGGCGGGATTCTACACAGTCGCCATTGTCAAACAGTACTTGTCATATCGTTTGAGTACAAATACAGATGCCGGATCGCTCGAACGCTCAGCCTCCCTCGAGCCATTGAACGCGGATCCGAGATGGGAAGCGGGCCGCTACGCGTTACTTGTGTCCCAGGATCCAACCGAAGCGGTTCGCGAGCTTGAAGCGGCTGTCGCTTTGAATCCGCATTTGGCTCGATATTGGCTGGATTTGGCGACGGCATACCAACAGTTGGGCGAACTCGATCTACATCGCGCAGCCATCGAGCACGCATTAAAAACGGAGCCGAGCAACCCCAATGTCGCTTGGGAAGCTGCCAACTTCTACTTAGTTCACAATGATCTGGATCAGGCGCTTCCCTTGTTTCGCACGGTCATAGAAAACGATCCAAAACAGACGGGCCTTGCTCTGAAGCTATGCTGGCACGCCACTCAGAATGTGGACCGGATGCGGGCTGAGGTTCTCCCTCCTGAAACTTCCTCGTACTTTACTTTCTTGAACCTTTTGGTCTCGGAAAATGAAATCGCTCCGGCTGACGCCGTATGGCATCAACTTGTGAATTTGGGTAAGCCATTTTCCACATCGGATGCGTTCCCTTATTTTGATTACCTGCTGCAGCAACAGGAAACCCACGCAGCAGTTCAGGTTTGGGACGAACTGGTCAAGCGAAGCACTAACCTGCAGTCCTATATACAGCCTGGCAACTTAGTGGTGGATGGCAGCTTGGAAAGAAGTTTTTTGAACGGCGGATTTGATTGGCGGTATTCGGTCACGGGTCCGGTACGGCTTTCTATTGATGGCGCCGAATTTCATGAGGGAAATCAGGCGGTGCGGATGGTATTCAAAGGGCCCGCTATTTCGGATGTCGGGATTTTCGAGTACGTCCCCGTTCACCCCGACACCGAGTACCGTTTCAGCGTCTACACGAAGTCCGAGGACATTGAGAGCGCGAGCGGCCCGAGAGTTGCAGTTGTCGACGCCTATTCCGGGCAGACTTATGTGCTGACTGACGACTCACTCGGCACAACTGGATGGAGACTGCAGTCGGCTGATTTCAGGACGAGATCAGAAGCATCGTTGCTGGTGGTTACGGTTAGACGTGTTCCCGGTAATCCTCTGATAAAGGGAAAATTCTGGATTGACGATGTAAGCCTCGCGCAACGTGAGAAAGATTCGGCGCCAAAGATGGCGGATGTGAGATCTGAGGTAGCAAAAGGAAGGTCCGTTCAATGAGCGCAGTAATGTCCGCGAGACTCGAGCCGCAAGCTAGTCCTCGTATTGAACTCGCAGCCGCCCCCCAGCGACTCTCGCGTGTACTGTGTGGTACCTGCGCGTTGCTCGCTTTCGCAATACTTTCGTTCGGCGCAGTGGAACAGTGGTCCATCTCTATCTTGGAAGTTGGGTCGGCGGTGCTCTTTCTAGCTTGGGCCAGCCGTCAATTCTTCTCTAGTGAAATCAAGATTCGACTGAATCAGCTTTTGGCACCGACGGCAGTTTTTGGCCTGGCGGTCATTCTGCAATTGACCTTCAATCTTACCACTTATCGATATGCAACTCTGAGTGCGAGCTTTGAGTACGTGGCCTACGGACTGGTCTTGTTCCTCGTTACCCAGACCCTCCTGAATGCAAAATGCTGTAAAGCCATCATCTCAATCTTTGTTCTGTTCGGTTTCGCGCTTGCGATGTTTGCTGTCATCCAGAATCTGACCTCGACGGGCAAGATTTACTGGCTCCGGATACCCCGAACCGGCGGATCCGTTTTCGGACCGTACGTGAATCGCGATCATTACGCGGGCTTGATGGAAATGTTGGCCCCCATACCTATCGTACTCAGCCTCAGTGGGCTGCTAGCCGGTACAAAACGCATTCTGGCGGGTTTTGCTGGCGTGGTTATGGCGGGAAGCGTCGTCCTATCTCAATCTCGTGCAGGTGCGGCGTCATTCCTGATAGAGATGGCGCTCTTAACAGTTTTGCTGCTGGGCAGTCGAAGGCGCACGCGGGCCGCCGCTGCCACCGGGGCCATTTGTCTAACGGTTATCGCATTCGCCGCGTGGTTCGGCAGTGCTGAGCTGTGGCACCACTTCAGCAAGCTGCAAGACTGGATGAGGCTCGCCATATTTAAGGATGGGCTGCGCATGTTTTGGCGCAAGCCGATCCTGGGATGGGGGTTGGGCACATTTACCACCGTTTATCCACAATTCCGCAGCTTCTATACAACGCTGTTCGTGAATGCTGCCCACAACGATTACATCCAGGTATTAGTTGAAACCGGTATTGTCGGGTTTGCCGCGGTTGTGTGGTTCGTCATTGCGATGTACCGCGAAGGCCTGCGCAATCGGGATTCCTGGAGTCGCAGCTGGTCGCGAACGCTAGGACTGGCCTCACTGATCGGCTGTACGGGGATTCTTGTTCACAGCGCATTCGATTTCAACTTGCAAATCCCCGCAAACGCTTGTGTGTTTTATTTTCTCGCCGCAGTGACTACCAGCACAGCACGCTTGATTGAGCCGACTCCGTCGCGGCGATCACCGCGAAGACCGAGACACTCCTAGGAAGATGTTCTTTCCCACACATAGTAAACATTTGTGGCCATTGCCACATGCTACACTGCGCAAAAACAATTCATGGAGTGAATGATGCTGATTCGACGAGTCGGTACATTGTTGCTTGCTATCCTGGCGTGCGGTTATTTCGCGGTTTCGCAAGATGCGGTTGTCCCGCAACCTGGCACAATCCAACCTAAGAGTGGCGCTGCTGACAGCAAGTCCCACCTCGGTGCGCAATCGGGCAGCAATATACCAGACACATTGATTGATGGCGGAGACCTGCTCAGAATAAGTGTATTTGGCGTGAAGGATTTCGATGTAGACGCTCGCGTGTCGGCTCGGGGGAGCGTTTCTTTGCCATTGATTGGCGATGTGCAGGTTGCCGGACTCACACCTGAGGAGGCAGAAGGGGCGGTCGCGAGACGGCTGGTGACGGGTAATTTCATCCTTGAACCGCAAGTGTCAGTGTTCGTGAAAGAGTACGCGACGCAGGGAGTTTCGGTGTTAGGTGAGGTGGAAAAACCAGGAATATATCCATTACTTGGCGCGCACGGACTTTTTGACGTGCTTTCCATGGCCGGAGGTGCGACACAAAAAAGCGGTCCCACCGTAACCATTACACACAAGGATCGCCCGAACGATACCGTGACGGTAAATCTGGTGGATGTCGGGAAATCCGCAGGAGCCGATGCCGGGATACTGCCCGGCGATACGGTCTACGTTTCTAAGGCAGGCATTGTTTACGTGGTTGGTGACGTAAAGAACCCGAGCGGAATAGTAATCGAAAACAGCTCAGATATGACCGTGCTAAAGGCCATTGCGATCGCTGGAGGAACTAATCCCACCGCGTCCGTGAACAATGCAAAGCTGATACGCAAGACCCCTACCGGTCACGAAGAGAGTTCCATACCCCTGAAAAAGATCTTTGCTGCCAAAGCGGACGACCTAAAACTACAACCCGAAGACATAGTGTTTGTTCCCAGCAGTACAGCGAGGAGTGCTAGCAGGCGAGGACTCGAAGCTGTTCTCCAGGCAGCCACCGGCGTAGCTATTTACAGAACCCCCTAGGTCCTTCTAGTCGCATAATTAATTCCTTGTTAGTTTCCTGCACAGTGATAAGCGATCAGATCACTGTCGGCCCCAGTGACTCTAATCGTCGACCCCGATTTCGGAACGATATTCACGCCATTCGTCGCCCTTGTCAGGTCATTGCCTAAACAAGAATATGTTGAGGCGGAGGTAAACGGCGGAGTGATATTCGTCACTGTGGCGGAGCCAGCGGATAATGTCACTTTACCAATAACGAGCTGCGCCCCCGCCAGCACTGTTGCCGAGCAGACGGGTGTGGTGCCGCAGTTCTGTACTCTTGGAAATGTATCTCCGATAACACTGGGGGAACCGGTGTTGATGGTATTCCCGATGGTCTGCCAAGTTGACCCCGTGAACGGATCCGATAGGCTCGTGAAAACGTTGTTTCCGATCGCAATTGCAATCAAGCCTCTCGTGCCGCTGACGGCTAAATGAAACTGAGATGGTCTGTCTAGATTTCCGCTAACACTATCATTGAGAAGTAGATAAGGCCCCCGTTGCCGGAAGATCACTACTTTCCCGTCCGGATTCAACCCATTGTTAGCGAAATTGAATTGCTCAATGGTGACCGTGAAAGTGTTAGATGTGGCTGATGACTCATCGTATAGGCGATTTGAGCCTATTGAAAGGCCGCCAGAAATGAGCACTCCACTATTGAGTCCTGTAATGAATACGTCTGCAATCGTGTGGTCGCCGAATTGCGTACCGTACATAGCTAACGAGCCTATGCCGTAGTAGCCATACTTACCGAAGCCGTTTCCTGACGCACTGCAGTCTAGGAAGGTGTGGGCTTGTGATTGCGTCGAGTCACTATTATTCCAACCGGCGTTGGAATAGTTAGCAAAGTTTACTCGCCTGAAAAGGAATATGTCATTGCCCTTGTCACCGCCGGGCCCTACTAGCCAATGGAACGCATCCCTAACCCCTCCGTTGGTGCCAGAACCGAAAATGTCGTAAAAGGCGTTACCTGTCGGATTTCCAGTTGTCCCACGCTCCGAGGTGAAAAAAGCGGCTAGCGGAACGGACCGCGAAGCATTGACCGTAAACCCATGAAAGCTTGATCGCGCTACACTGACCAAGCGGAACATAGCCGAGCTGTTATTTCCACCCCACGTAAATATAGTCAAGCCTTGGCCAGCACCCTCGACCTCGGCGCCTGTAACGTTGGCAAACAGCATGGTTCCGTTCACTGTGAAAGTGGTCGCGCCAAAGAACAACTTAACGGGCTTGTTTATATTCAAGCTATTGATCGTTTCTTTCGGGCCGACCCCACGCACGTCAATTATGCAACCAGATGTTGGACACATCGACGAATCGTGTGCAGCTTGTATCTGAGCTCCGACATCCGCCCCGGGAAAGTCACGCACGTTTAACAAGATGTTAGAGTCCGCCCGCGCGCCAGCGAAACAGGCACAGAAGAGCAGCAAGGCAAGGAATCGGAATTTCGACAGCAAGGCAGACCTCGTTTTTGTAGTTTTTTCTGTGGTTCAATTTACGCACTGACGACTTGGGGTAGCACCGCTGCCGATTCAGCGACACAGTTGAACAGAATCGGGATATTGAGCTTAACGGCCAGTAGTCGTAACAGGTTTCATAACTTTAGCTTTCCTGTGTGCACGAAGCCAATCCGCTGCGCGACGCTTTGCTTCTGCCAACTGAGCCGGGGACATCCGTGACTCGAGTATCGCAACCCGGTAACCGCTGGCCTCATCTCCTTCTGCTTGAGCGATAGCCGACCACGTGTAGGCATCAATGTACCCCTGATTCCCGCCTCGCCCTGCCCAATCGAATGCGCCGAGTACCGCCGCAGCGGTCACATTTCCGTGCTCCGCGGATCTCGTCAGCCATTTCACAGATTCGGGGTAGTTTGCGGCGCCGTTTTGACCATTTGCGTATGCTGCCCCCAACTTCAGTTCGGCATTTGGGTCCCCCCGCTCTGCTCGCTGGGGCAAGTCTTCGAGCCAGGAAGCCGGCGAACTCGCCCGAGCCGAAACAGTAACAGATTTGCTCGCCCTCGGAGATGCTCCCAATGGCGGAATTTGCGAACCAATCACTGTCTCGCGAGCGGAAGTCTTTCGGAATCGGGGAATTCCAGTGAGCCAGAGGCACGCTGCGAGCAACGCGGCAGCTGCTGACCACAGGATCGGGCGCTCGTGTAATACAATTTTTTCTCTAAGTGAAAATTTGTAACCTTCCGGCAACAGCGTTCTGGCTGAGACTGAACTTCGGTCGTCAGTTGCCGTTGTGGAGGACGTGATTACGGTTTCAGGTACTGCAGGAGCAATTGACCTCATGACGGGGTCTCCGGGCGCTGGCGTCGCCCGCAACCCTATTTCATTCCTGTCAGCATTCTGATCATCGCGACCTGGCTCAACCACCCAAGTGCCGCCCACTGAAGCTGCTACCGCCTTGGCTATGGTTTCTAGCCCATAGCAATCGCTGGCATCGAAGGCGTATGCCTGACGCGAGAAAACCTCAATCAAGCCAATCACGCCGCCATTACCTAGGACGGGTACGGCTATGACTGAACCGATTCCCATTTTGAGACAACTATCACGGTCGATGAAGGGATCGGAATCCGTACTACGGCACCACAAGACCGATCCAGTCTTGAGGCACTCTCCCGTAAGTCCGGATCTGGAATCGACCGGAGATCCAACTGGCGGCGCAATTTCCCCCACCGACGCCCGGCAAAGCATACCGGCACTATCGTCGAGCCCTATTGCCGCGCCATGGGCACCTGTCAGTAGCATCGCTCGTTCAAGAGCCGAGGCAAGTAGCGTGTCAAGGCTACTCTCGGGCGAATGATCCCGAATCGCGGGTTTGGGTAGGTGCACTGCCAAACATAGTATCGGAGATACGGGGTTGTCCAGTGGTTCCGGTAGTGCTTTCTCCCATCAATTCGCAACCGTCTATTCCGAGGCATTGCCATTTTCTAATTCAAGCGAGCATCACCGGCGGCCGATGGTTTTGCTGAGACCAACATGCGATATTGCGCCTCCGTATTCGTTCTGATGCTTTCCGTCATGGCGTGTGCACAGGAAAAATCGCCAGCGTTTGGACAGCCCACTTCGACTTCATGGATCCCGCGCCCCGTACTCTTCGGCGGTCCGTCATTAGTGGGCAATGGTTATCAAAGTATTGCTGCAAATCTGGGCGCTGCGTTACTGCTCAAGTCAAACAAGATGATAGGGGACTTTGAAGCCTTCTACATGGATGCCAAAAAAACCAACGACGCTACGGTCGAGAATCGCAAAGGACACGAGCGCTTTCTGCAGGGTCGAATGTTTTTCCCTTGGCGCAGGGGGATGTACTTCGGCGGCGGAGTCCAGTGGAGTGAAACTGCAACTACTAACTACACAAAAAAGGAATGGCGGCCAACGTTCGGGGCCGGTCAAGATTACTTCGCCGAGGATTTCAGTTGTCGCTGGCAGATACTATACGTTACGAAGGGTTCTGATCGCAGCAATGCCGTTCAGGGCCCGGAAATTCAGTTATGGCTTCCCTCCCCGGCATCCAAGAGCCACTTCTTCTATCGCCAGACCGCCGGCGTTTATGAGTTTCACACGACTCTCTCTAATCCTGGCAACCCTGTCTTGACCTCCCAGCAAACCAGCGATCGACATGCAGCGGTGTTCGTTGACTTCAGTTTCGGATGGAAATTCTGATCTGATCCCTTGATGTCCCTTCAATATTTATGGTTTAGGTTCCACAACGAAGAGTACTCGCCGTTCAATGCTATATTCGCTTCAGTTTCCTTCGCATGAACGAATTTTGATGGGACTCAGCTACTATCCCCGGATTTTCCGCGGATACGTATATCCGGGTGACAGCCATTTGAGTTTCCGGCACGACCCCGGCCGATGACATGATCATTGATCGTGACTGGGTGCACGGCACAGCGTAGGATGACGCGCTACTCGGCTTTAATACGGTACGAAGCTTTAATTATGAGGGGAATCCTCTATTGAGCGGTGATCGATTCGTACCATCAATGATTTTCGTTTGGGGAATCGAAAGGCTACCCGAAGATTGGAGGAGCTAACGTTTCTTTCGCGAAATCTTTTGGGCCGAGATGACGAAGGGTGATCAGAGCACAGTCAATTCTTTTTGTGCGTACATCCCTCGGTCGGCCTTGTCTAGCATTTCGTCCAAGGTTTCACCTGCATGCCATTCAGCAGCGCCTATGCTGACTTTTACTCGGAAGCCTTCAAGGTGGCCTCCCTCGTTCCAATCGTCAACCTTCCTGTGGATGCGCTCGATCACTTTTTCTGCTCCTGCCGCCGCCGTATCCGCGAGGATAATCAAAAATTCATCGCCTCCGTAACGAATCGCAGCGTCAGACGCGCGAATTGATGATTTCAAAAGCGAGGCAATCTCAGCCAATACGAAATCACCCGTGAGATGACCAAAACGGGTGTTGACTTGTTTAAAGTTGTCCGCGTCGACCATTAAGAAGACCATCGGCATGTGTCGGCGCATGGCTTGGCTGATAAACCGGCCTGCGGTTTGATCCAAAGCGTGACGATTGTATATCTCGGTGAGTGGATCGATGAACGATTGCTGCTCTATGACCTGGTTCTGTAGGGTGGTCGAGATCAACTGCTCTCGCAAGCGACGAACTTCGAAACGCTTGCTCACTAAATAGGTATTTAGCAACCCCAGTAGGATGAATAGGCCGATCGCCAAAGGCCTTGAAACAGTTAGCTCAAAATGGATTCCGTCGCTTTTCAAGAACGCAGCATGGAACAGGATTGCCAGCAGCGTCCCACTCACCAGGATTCCGGTGATAGAGACTATTGTCCACAACTCCCAATCGCGCTTCTCTAACTTCGAGAGCTGGTGGGTAACACGCGCCAAATTGCTCTTACTCTGTCTCAACATTGACGTCAGGCCACCTCGGAGGGTTTACGAGTTCAGCCCAATTTCTGGGACTCGTGATGATGATTTTCCTTGTTCAGAAGACGCTCAAGCTCCTGCTCGAGTGCCAGCGGATTAATTGGTTTTGACAGATAGCCGTCAAAACCCGAGGTCAGTATCTTCTCCTGGTCCCCCCGCATGGCATACGCAGTAACGGCCAACACAGGCAATGACATGAAGCTCGGACTCTTTCGAATCCTTTCTATCGTCCCAAATCCATCTAATACCGGCATGCTAAGGTCGAGCAGTAAAATATCGGGCTGTGTCTTCGCGATTTGATCCAGGGCTTCCTCGCCGTTGCACGCTTCCATCACAGCATAGCCACGGATTTCAAGCAGCTCACGGAGGAGCTCACGATTGACCGCGTTGTCTTCCGCTATTAGAACCTTCTTCATCTTTGTCCTGCTGCCTTCGCCTGCTTGCCGGCTTTGAGGACTTTGTTAATTTCAGCAATAAGTTGCTCCTGCCAAGGGCCATTCTTTGAGAAAAGGGCTTGAGTTTCGCGGCTGAGCAGGGCGACTTCTTGGGAGTCGAGGTTCTTTCCTGTCATGACAAAAATAGGGAGATCCCGCAGGGCATCTCTTTCGCGTATGTGACGGATAACCTGAAAACCGTCCATCCCCGGCATTAGTAGGTCGAGCAGCACTGCTCCAACCAACTTTGAGGAGAGGACCTCCAGAGCCCTCTCCCCGGTTTGGACACTCTGAGTTTCATATCCGACCGACCGGAGTGTTTCTGCCAGCATCTCCAGAGTCCTGACATCATCATCCACGAGCAGAATGGCAGAGTCATCATCCGTATGTCGTGGCACGTACTTGCAGACAGTTTCCAGAAGCAAAGGCTTGCGAATCGGTTTAACCAAATAGTCCGTGGCACCCAGAGCGAAGCCTACCTGTTTCTGATCGATGATGGACAGGATGATGATGGGAATGTTGGCGGTCTCCGGCTGCTTCCGCAAAGCAACCAGGGTTTCAAAACCATTGCCATTCGCCATCAGCACATCCAAGATAATCGCATCGGGATGTAACTGCTTAGCCTTCACCAAAGCTTCCGCACCGGACTCGGCGATGATTAACCGATATGCCGGAGTCAGGTAGCTGGTCAACAGCTCACGAGCGGGAAGCTCGTCGTCGACGACTAAAATAAGTGGACTGTTCGGCGCTCCACTGGTGGCGATTGCACTAACTGTTGAGATGTTGGGGAGCTGCGCTTTAGGACTGGTCTTTGCCAAGGGAAGAGTGACGGTAAATCGACTTCCTTTCCCCAGCTCGCTTTCTAGCAAGATTTTTCCCCCCTGTTGCTCGACAAGACGCTTAGTAATGGCAAGCCCCAGCCCAGTTCCTTCTTGAGTATTCGCGTTGTTTACCTCAACTTGCCGGAATTCCTCGAAAACAAGCTTCAGATCTTCGGGTCGAATTCCGATACCCGTGTCGGCGACAGAGACGCAAACCGAGTCCGCCTTCTCAGAGCACTCGATATCGATTCGACCGTCTTTGGGCGTGAATTTCACAGCATTACTGAGCAGGTTGTACAGAATCTGCTTAAATCGCACACGATCGGCAAACACGCCAAGATCGCTCTCGATCTTCTCCTCGACCGTAATGTGTTTTGCCATGGCTAACGGCCGAATGGTAGAAAGGACCTCAGGCAAAGCCTCGCCGATTTGGAAAGCTTCGCAATGAAATTCAAGCTGGCCGGCTTCAATCTTTGAGAGGTCCAGAATGTCATTAATTAATTGCAACAGATGACCCGAGCCTTGCTTTATATGGTGGACGAAGCGTTTCTGCTTGTCATTGAGTTGTCCCGCGGTTTGCTCTGCCAAGAGGTCTGAAAAGCCCACTATGGCGTTCAGGGGTGTCCGTAGCTCGTGGCTCATGCTGGCCAAAAACTTGCTTTTCAGTTGGGTTGCGCGTTCCACTTCACGATTGCGAAGGTCAAGTTCTTTGTTGGCAATGGCGAGCTGGGTCGTGCGTTCCAGGACCCGTTGTTCTAATTCATCGCGAGCTTGGCGGAGCGCGGTATCACGTTCTTGTATCTGTCCCAACATCTCGTTGAAGGATTCAATTAACGTTGACACTTCATCTCGATTACCGGTTGCGGCCGCTCGGATGGAATAGTCTTTTTGGTGGGAGACAACACGTACAGTCTCCGCCAACTGCACCACCGGTGCGGAGATCACTCGCTGAGATATTCTTGAAATCAGTAATGCGACTATAAGCGAGATCGCCAATACCGCGGCGGCGATCAACGCGTAGCTCTTGAGACGATCATTGATCGCTTGAAGATCAGACAAAATGTAAACAAAGCCCGTCAATTTGCCTTGGAAGATGATCGACTGGACTAACACGATCCTCCCATTCGCGAACCAGTGAGCTTGCGTCTCTCCGACCGGAATAGATGGAATCGGCACAGCCTTTCCACTGTTGTCCCGCCAGTAGCCGGCGAAAATCTGGCCGACGGGCGTGTAAATCGCGCCGTAAATAATCTGCGGGGAAGCATGCAAAGCAGATAGTGTATTTCCGGCAGCATGGGGATCGTTGAATACGAGTGCTGAGACCGTATTCGATCCGAGGATCTGGGCCTCAGTAGATAAGTTACGAACGATGCCGACTCGAAAAGTGTATAGGTCGTAAGCAAAAAAGGCGCTGCATGCCAACAGCAAGGCCGCCCCACTCACCAGCATGTTCATCCCGGTGAGTTTCTTGGAGATCGAATAGTGTTGGAATTTAAACATCGTTCAATCCCTAGACGCGGAATTCTTCCTGACGGTCGTTGCCACCTTAAGCAATTCCGAACTTAGGGTTAGGCCGGCGCGCTGGGTTGCCGCCAGATTAACTTCGAAGCGAACTCTTTTCCCCTCCAGGACAAACTGGATCATTCCGCCAAGTTGGGCGAATTGGGGGATATCACTAACAGTCAAGACTGCCTTTTTGTCCAATTCAGCGACGATCTTTTTGAGATGACCGCCCTCCGTGGGACTTAGAAAAAGAATTCGACAATCATCCGACTCCTGCGGGTTCGAAATTCGCTTGGCGACTATGCTTTTGCCGCCTATCGTCTCTCCCGCAAGCGTGGTGTCCAGACTTGGACCAAAAGGATCTTGCCCGAGAACGCAAACGGTAAAATGACCGCTTTGGGCTGCCCTAACCTCCGCAGGCCATTCGACGAATCGGCCAAAGTTATAGAGATAAGCGGCTTTGACGTCGTAATCAGTAGGTTTCGCATTCTGCGCGTGCAAAGCAGGAACGCCAAGCAGTCCCCATGCTAGAACTACGACTGTGAACCAGCGACGAAGGCCAAGGATCTGCCAAATCGCGTGAACTTGCGGAGTGAGACGGCGAGCGTCTGGGCTATGTGGTTGTTTCATGAGTATCAATCCGCAGCTCGCCTCCACGTTATTTCCGCGTAGGCGCTCCTCTCGACCAGCACAGGACCGAACTCAGAATGACGAGGTTGGAACAAGTTTTGTCCAGTCACGGACAAATCAAACTTCTTGGCAAAATGCCAACCCAGCCGGGCATCTGCTGTTTGATAAGCCTTTACAGACAATGCCGGCAACGCTCCCACGTAACGATAAGTAGGATCAAACTCAAACCCTTTAGGAAGATTGAATAGAATCTGGGCCGTTGCCTCATTGTGCGGACTCGATTCCTCGTACGAGGAGACATAACTGGTTTTCGACTTGGTGGGTTTGTCCTCGAGATTCAAGCTCACATAGGAATATGTCGCCTTAAGATCCATCCACCGGGTCGCTTTCCAGTCCGGTGAGATTTCGCCTCCGTTGCTGGATCCCATAATGCCATTGAGGGCCCGGAGCGAATAGAGAGTGTAAGGAGGAGGCGGCGAGGACACGGTTGAGACGGAGATGTCGCCATAACTCGCGAGGTCGTTGTACTTGTTATGAAAAGCTGCAACGTCCACATAGAAGCTAGATGTCACCAGCTTGCGGTATCCGGCTTCGTAGCCGAGCAGCGTTTCCGACACAAATTTCCCGTTGTCGCAAATACAAAAAAACACCGGTGGGTTGGGCAATGCCAGGCCGCTGAGTTGCATGTCCTCATCAATTCTGGAAGGCGTGCGTACCGCGCGTGTCAGGCTCGCCCATAACGTCTGATGAGAAGTCGGTGTCCACAAAAGCCGTGCGCTGGGTTCGGTTTCCCACCCGGTGAAGATGTTGTGCTCGAACTTCGATCCGACGGTGAGCCAGAGTCTATTTCGCAACACCGCGATCTGATCCTGCACGAACGCGCTGTAAATACTGTCGTCTTGATGATGCGGCAGAAAGTTGAGGGTAGCGACAGTCTGGATAAAATCGCTGGGACTCCAGCGAGCTCCAAGCCCCCAGATAACTTCATTTCGCTGCTTGAAGATGAAGTGATGGATCAAGTCAATGTCAAAGGTGTTGCGAGTTTCTCCCAGTAGCGGCCCGAGACGGTAAGTCCGGTCATAATACGCTTGGACTTGAAGGTCAGACGTATTGCTGAGTTGACGGCGCCAACGCCCCAAGAAATTTCCCCCAGATACGTCCTGCGTTCCGTTTACGGCGAGTTCAGCGGGTGGCGAGTAATAACCGATCTCCACCTGCTGTCCGATCCGACCCTTATAGAGATCGCCCTGGACCGTCAGTGTGTCGCGGTCACTCAGCGCCGAATCCGTTCGGAAACCCGCTTGCCCGAGCTGCCAGGCGTCGTAGTTGTTACGGTCGGAGTGGAATTCTGGCGTGCTGCCGAACCCCATGGCGTAAGCACGATAATCGAGGCTCTTGGCGTTGCCGCCGTAGCGAACCGCATCCCTGCTTTGATCGATGCTGCCACTACCGGCTGATGCGTCGATTCCGTGGGTATGCTGGGCGCTCTTGGTAATAATATTGATGACGCCATTTACAGCGTTCGATCCCCAGATTGTTCCCCCGGGTCCCCGAATTACCTCGATACGCTCAACGTCATCGAGCAACACATTCTGCACGTCCCAGTAGACGCCGGCATAAAGCGGTGTGTAGACGCTCCGACCGTCGATCAACACCAACACAGACTTTGAAAAACCACTCCCCAATCCGCGAATGTTCACAGACCACTGGTTGGAGTTGATTCGTGCTACCTGCACTCCCGGTACCAGACGCAATACTTCCGGAATACTCGTGGCTCCGGAACGGCGAATGTCTTCCTGAGTTAGAACGTCAACTGCTGCTGGCGTCCTCCAAATCTCTTCGGGCTCTTTGGATGCGCTTGTCACCTCGACATTCGCGAGATCTGCGAGGCTTAGTTGCTTGAGAGTTTTGGGGTTCGCATCTTCCTGCGGATCGGCGAAGCTGCGGTTGACCAATCCAAAGAACATGAATAACACGATCAAAGAAGCGTGCTGCACAAATCTCGCAGCAGACCATGCGCCTGCCGTGGCAGGGGCTTGAGCAGCGTCCCTTCTGACGCCAGTGCCCGAGCATATCGGGGTTTTCATGTCTGATTTCATCTTCTGAATCCTGTTTTTTCCCTTAGCTGTTCGCACCTGCAGCCGCGCTGCGCGATAAAAATCGAGCGGTGCCGCTCCTGACCAGACTCTCGAACTGGTCGAAGATCTGCGGGTCCCACCATCCCTTGGCTACTTCTTGTTTCATAGTTTGCAATGCATCGGTGATGGAGAAGGCGGGCTTATAGGGTCTTACCGTAGTTAGCGCATCGTACACATCGACTACCTGCAATACTCTGGCTGTAATCGGTATGGCTTCGCCCACAAGGCCATCTGGATATCCTGAGCCATTGAACTTTTCGTGGTGGTGCCGAATGATAGGCAGGACCGAGCGAAATGATCTCAAAGGCGCACAGATGCGTTCCCCGACCACCGGGTGCTCTTGCATGAGTTTCCATTCGTCCGGTGTCAGGCTGGCAGGCTTCAAAATGATGGCGTCGGGTATGGCGATCTTTCCCACGTCATGGACGACACCCGCGCGCCGAAGAGCGATGATCTGGTCTTCTGGAAGACCAAGATGCTCTCCCAAAGAGGCTGAATACTCCGCTAGACGCTCGCAATGGCCATGGGTGTAGGGGTCCTTACCTTCGATACTCCTCGCCAGACTAAACAGGACGGACTCAGCGCGCTCCAATTCGTCGGTACGCTGTTTGAGTTTCAAGAGCGATCTGACGCGTGCTAGCAGTTCCGTGCGATCAACAGGGCGAGTAAGAAAATCATCTGCCCCGACTCGAATACCCTCTATGCGGTTCTCTTTGTCAGAAAGGCCCGTGACGAGGATGACAGGTATCAGGTACGTATCGGGATTGGCCTTGATCTTCTCGCATACCTCGAAGCCGTTCAGTTGAGGCATCATTACGTCGAGCAGCACCAAATCCGTCGGCACTCGGCTTAGCTGCTCGAGGGCCTCTGCTCCGTCCGCAGCGCTAATGACCTTGAACCCCTGGGCGGTCAGAAGCTCAGTGAAAAGTTCCCGGTTTGACGCTTGATCGTCAGCGACGAGAATGGTCCCGGTAACCGCGTGATTTGAATGGGACAACACACTTCACCTTCTCAAGTTCGTGTCGGTGAAGCAGCGTCGCACAACCAAAGTGGGGTTGATAGATTACGGAAGTTTACGGATGGGATTTTAGTGAGGTGGTAGCTACGGATTTTCTACTTGAATGATGAATTTCCGGATTGCCTCGTGGGCTTCATTGGTCAATTTGGCAAACTCGATTCCTTGCCGAGTCTCATTCCCCCATTTGACCGTGCCGTGAACGTCAATCACCACCCCGGAGGTAGGCAATCGGAATGATACGCGGACCTTGTCGCCGGGTGAGAGGTATCCGGCTTCCACTTGAACCCCGCCCTGGCTGAGATTCCAAGTTCTGCCTTGGCCGACTTTGGCCCCCACCTTACACGTTACTTCCGTTTGCAACGGCACGCGAGCGTACCGGCGTCGGTTCTCTACCATCGTTCCGCGGACCGCTCGAAACAGGAGGGCCAACTTGCGTTTGTCTATCGGTTTTTGAAGAAAAAACGTAGCTCCGGTCGCAAAGGCCTGGTGCATTGTGTCTCGCTCATCCCGTCCGGTAACGATGACGATTGGCGTCAACCTATTCCAAGACGATGTGCGAATTTCTTGCGCCAGCGCGAAGCCGTTTAGATTCGGCATCTCTAAATCAAGGAAGATTCCATCAAATTTCTCCTGATTAACCAGAACGGCTGCTTTCTGACTGTCACTAACCGGCCGAACCTCTGCTTCAAGCGACCGAAGAACCTCAGTCAGTAGTTCCAGGCTAGCTGGATCGTCTTCGACGACAAGAAGTCTCAGTGACACCATTTGTTTCCTCCAATCGGTGCGCGAACCCGGTTTGCTCACTCGCGAACCTACAACATCGAGAGACTTACGAAGCCCGACCCGGAGCAAAAGCCGAACCCAGTCCCGTTTCAATATATCCCTCAGTGCGGATGTGGTGGGAAATGGAAGAATAATCGCCCACAATGCGACGCAACTCGCTTAACGCCCTAACCCGAACGGAGACTAGCCGCGATGGAGTGTTAAGTGACAGTATTTATGTTCTAGGTTCCAGAGCGAAGTGAGTTCTCAATTCGATGCTATAGTCCCCTCAGTTTCCTTCGCATGAACGAATTTTGATGGGACTCAGCTACTATCGCCGGATTTTCCGCGCATACATGTGTCCCGGTGCCAGCCAGCTAAGCTTTTGGCACGACCGCGCCGAGTTGAATCCGAACGCTCCCACCCATGTGCTCGGCGAGTATCACATGACATTCGCGGAAAAAGCGCAATACGCCGGTCCGCACGACGCGAAGGGAATTCCGTTGCTCAATTATCACGGAGCAATTGGACTGCAGTACAACCCGATCGCCATAGCGCAGTGGGGACTGGGAAATTACAACCTCTTCGCGCGGAGTGGTGATACCGAGGCGCATGGCAGATTTCTAAAAGCCAGCGACTGGTTATGCGACCGATTGGAGGAGAATTCCCATGGTTTGCATGTTTGGAACCACTATTTTGACTGGGAGTATCGACAGACACTGAAATCCCCCTGGTATTCAGGCCTTGCGCAAGGGCAGGCGATTTCGCTACTCGTGCGGGCACACGCTGAAGGCGGCGAGGCAAAGTATCGGAATTGTGCGGCGCTGGCGTTTCGCAGCTTTTTCGCGGACGTTGCTTCCGGAGGCGTGACGTTTGCGGACGCTGAGAAGAATATCTGGTTCGAAGAATATCTGGTTTCACCTGCCACGCACATTCTGAATGGCTTCATCTGGGCCGCCTGGGGTGTATATGACTATTTCCTGTCGACTGGATCGCGCGAAGCGATGAGGTTGTTCGCGGCGGCAGTAAAGACACTGGAAGCAAACCTTTCACGCTACGACCTCGGATTCTGGTCTCGCTATGAGTTATCGCGAACGCTGTTACCGATGATAGCGAGCCCGTTTTATCACAGGCTTCATGTGACGCAGTTACGCGTGATGCACCGAATTACTTCAGAAAGAGTTTTTGATCATTACGCCAACCTGTGGGATAGCTACACACATAGCAGTTCCAATCGTAGTCGTGCGCTTTGTTACAAGGGAGCTTTCAAACTTTGCTATTACTGAGGCCGAATTGAAAATTCTCTATGTCTCGCAGTATTTTCCGCCGGAAATGGGTGCGCCTGCTGCGCGGGTCTCGGAATTGTCGCATCGCTGGGCGCAAGCTGGCCACGACGTCACAGTGCTGACAGGATTTCCGAACCATCCAGATGGTGTCATCCGGCCGGAGTATCGACGGCACTTCCGCCGACTGATCTTTCGTGAGCGCTTCGAAGATGTCAGCGTGGTGCGCTCATGGCTGCTACCATTCCCGAACGGCAGACCACTTCAGCGGATGTTAAATTACAGCTCCTTTCTTGCTTCCGCGGTCACTACCGGATCGTTCCTTGGCGCGCCTGATGCAGTTATCGCCAGTTCGCCGCAGCTGCTTGTAGGGCTTGCGGGTTGGTGGATTTCAAGGCTGAAGCAGGTTCCGTTCATTTTCGAAGTGCGAGATTTGTGGCCCGAGTCGCTCGTCGCCGTCGGCGTGGGCAATGCCGATTGCAGGTTGCATCGCCTCCTCGGGAAAATCGCCGGATTCCTTTACCGGAAGGCCGATCACATTGTTGTAGTGAGCCCCGCGTTCCGCGAACACCTGGTTAGTCGCTGGCAAGTGCCATCGGAAAAAATTTCGATTGTTGCAAATGGCGTTGAGACGAGAATGTTCTGCCCTCGAACACCCAACCGTGATTTGCGCAAAAGCCTCGATGGCGAAGGGAAATTCATAGTCTCATTTATTGGAACGTTGGGGCTGGCTCACGGTCTGGAAACCTTGATTACGGCTGCGCAGCGGCTTCAAGAGGCGAAGGCGGACGTTTTATTCATGTTGCTTGGCGAGGGCGCCGATCGCGAGAGGATCGCCGGCATCGCGCGAGCCAAAGGGATTAATAACATTCGATTTGTGCCGCAGCAGCTCCGAGAAAAAATCCCGGACTATATTGCAGTGTCTGACGCGTGCCTGGTTCTGCTCAAAAAATCACAAGTATTCGAGACCGTCATTCCCACGAAGATGCTTGAGTTTATGTCGTGCGCCCGCCCTGTGATTTTAGGTGTTGGCGGCCAGGCAAAGGAGATTCTGGAACGCAGCCAGGCCGGCATTTGTATTGAGCCGGAAAATCCGGAAGAGCTTTGCGAAGCAATTCTAAGACTGCGGCATGAAGAATGGTTTCGCGAAGCCTTAGGCAGGAATGGACGGGAGTACATTGTCCGACACCTTTCCCGCGAACGCACGGCGGACGATTATTTACAAGTGTTGAGCGAAGTAATACCTGGCGCGACCAGTTCTGAAGCGGCTGTCGCTGCCTAAGTGCGATGCTCGCCAATCGCGAATAAAAATTCCATAACGGTTTTGCATTCCGTGTTGTTCTCTACCGAGGTTCGGAAAGTCACCCTTCTTCCGGTGTAAGCAGATCGGAAACACACGACCGTACCCACAAAGAGAATAGTTTCCTGCAGTAAGCGGCCTTATAGTCAAGCAGGGTCTCCGTCAATGGCGGAGATTTCGCAGCGGGCCGCTGGTTCTGAGGGGAACTGATTGACATTATTATTCCTGGGAACATTCGCAAGTTCACTGTTGTTTTCTTTCGTGCTCACCAAGTTCGTCCGAGACGTTGCAGTCCGCAAGGGATGGCTTTCGGCGCCTGCCGGCCATCGTCACTTGCACAATGAGGCCTTACCGAGGCTAGGCGGGGTTGCGATCGTGTTCTCGTTTTTAATCGCAACTTCCATGGCGTTGTTCGCCCACCGGTTCTTGTTCCATTCAGAGGCAAGCTTTTCGCTGGCGCCGCTAGCGACGATTTTGCCGCCGGCGCTTCTAATTTTCTCGTTGGGAATCTATGACGACCGGCGGGATGCCACTCCGCTTTTGAAATTTTCGGTGCAGGCAGTTGCGGGCGCGATGTTATTCGCCGGAGGCTTACGAATTTTGGCATTGCCGGTATTGTTTGGCACCCACCGGTTTTCGTGGCTAACTGGGCTGGCATTGACAATTCTGTGGGTGATCGCGATCACCAACGCGTTTAATTTGATCGACGGGTTGGATGGCCTGGCTGCTGGTTCGGCGCTGTTTTCAACGCTGGTCGTGTTTGTGGTCGCGCTGCTCGGGAACATGTCGCTCATCTCTCTGGTCGCACTGGCGCTGGCCGGCGCTATCCTGGGCTTTCTCCGATACAACTTTAATCCGGCAACGATTTTTCTTGGTGACTGCGGCAGTCTCTTCATTGGTTTCATGCTAAGTGCGCTGGCGCTCTCCGGATCGCAGAAAACACCTACCATCGTCGCAGTTGCAATTCCGATGGTGTCTTTCGGATTGCCGATCCTGGAAACTTCGCTTTCAGTGCTGCGGAGACTGATCAGCGGACGTCCTGTATTTAGCGCCGATCGTGAGCATATTCATCACAAGCTTCTGCAGCGCGGGATGTCGCACCGCCAAGTAGTGATCGTTCTCTATGGTGTGTCCGCAATCTTTGCCCTGCTCAGTTTGTTTCTGCTATGGCCGACCGGCAGCACTCTTGGATTGGTCCTCGCCGTTCTTGGGACCGGTATATGGATTGGTGTGCAGCATCTCGGGTATCTCGAGTTCGGCGAACTACGGCGCGTAGCGCAAAGGACCGTGGAACAGCCCCAGATTTTTGTGAATAATCTGGCGATCCGGCGGGCTGCCGAAGAACTAAAGACGGCGGCGGACTTTCAGGAACTGTGCCGGATCCTTGACGCGGGCTTCGAAAAAAATGATTTCGATGGATTTGAGTTACGTGCGGAGTTGACGGCAGCCAGCCAAGAACTGACAGTCGTTCAGCCGATGATGTGTCCGCATGTGCGTTGGCGCAAACCGGGGAGCGAGGTGGTTCCGGGATTTGGAAACACCTGGAGCTTACACCTCGATCTGGTGAGCGCAGGCAATCATTATTGCGGCACTCTGGTCGTCTTTCGCAGTTATGCCAGGCGCGACCTGCAGGTGGACATCAATCTCCTCGCTTCCATTTTCGCGCCCAGTTTGGCCGATGCTCTTCATCGAACAGCCGGCTCGCATAAAGACCTTCTCGTCACCAATCAAGATTCCGCTTTGCTGCAAGCTCGAGCCGGCTGATTTCCACAGACCGAACCTATTCCGCCACTGTTTCTCACCCAGCACGGACTTTAAATTTAATTCTTTTCGTGTGTGGAGGAAGCTTGCACGATGGCCGCTCAACTACCGCGTACTCAAGTACATTTTCTTTCCTTGCCGACTGCTATTTTTTGTGTTCAGTGCGAATTAATAGGTGCGAACACCACGCCTGCCTGTCTGGCCTGCGGGAGTAAAGCGGTTCTAAGCCTGGCACGTTTATTTGGCGGGTCGTTGCGCTCACAGCCTTTGGCGCGTTTGATCGAGGATTACGAACTGAACCGTCTGGTGCGTGAGCTGCTTTCCACCGTGCCTGACATGGAATATGCGCCCTTCGATTCAGACCGGCTCGATCTTACCGACTTGCCGAATGCTCCGGCTTTTTCTTCTGCATCGAATGCGCGCGGCATTTGTGGTTCGAAGATTGATCTTGAGCCGGCCATCGGTGTCATCACCGAACGTGCTCAAGCACTGACCGGAGCCACCGGTGCGGCCATTGCACTTCGCAGCGGAAGTGAGGTTATCTGCCGTGCGCGTGCGGGACGGACTGCCCCGGATGTCGGAATCAGGCTGCAGACTGACTCCGGCATTTCAGCCGAGTGCCTGCGCCGCGGCGAAATAGTGCTCTGCAATGATGCGGAAGCCGATCCGCAAGTCGACTTGGCGAGCTGCAGGCGGCTCGGCGTGCGCTCCATTCTTGCGGCGCCCCTTCGGCACTTTCATCGCACTCTGGGGATCTTCGAGGTGCTCTCGGCGTCCCCGAAGGCCTTCACCCAGCAGCATGCTAGTACTATGCAACTGCTTGCAAGCATGATGGTTGCCGCCATTTCAAGAATTTCGAACTTGGGCGAAACGTCCGGCCGTGACTGAGAATCAGGAGCCCCCGGACATCGATTAATACGTGGAGGCTCCGCTTTTGCTGGGGTAAGATGAAGCGAGTCAGTGGATATCGCTTGGAGCCAGACTGGTGGATATTGCCCACAAGAGCGGTTGGGAACGGCGTCGCGCAGTTCGCAGCGCGGTCCATACTCCGGCCTATGCCAGCCTGAATGGCAGCTCACAAACCGTCTCGCTTGAGCTTTGCGAAATTCTCAACATCAGCGAATCCGGCACCTGCATTCAAGCCCCCGGGCCGATGAAAGTGAACCGGCTTCTGCCGCTGGCCCTTGATCTCTCTGAAACTGGCGACCGCATTCATACCACGGGCCACGTGGTGTGGTCAGAAGTTTCTGGACGGGCGGGCATCCGTTTTCCGGAATTGCCGGAAAGTTCTCTGCTGCAACTTCGGCGGTGGCTGGAAGCGAATAACGCGGCCGGGAGTTCCACGCCAGGGGCAGAATCCAACTTAGAAAATGAAAGCCGCGGATTCGTGCCGCAAAGAGTGCGCGCGCGAGCTGGTTCGGCAGCCGGCTATAGTTCCCTGGTCGCCGAGTGGGCTGAGATCGAAAGAGATGTTGAGCTCTTCGGAGCCAACCTCGGCGAGGCGCTCCAGCTGATCGCCGAACGGGCGCTGGCGTTGACTTGGGCAACGGGATCAGCGGTCGCTTTGCGAAGCGATGTCAGGTCTTCAGAGCTGATTTGCGAAGCACGGGCGGGGAACGATTCCCCTGAATTGGGCGCTCGGCTCGACACCAACACCGGTTTTTCCGGAGAGTGCGTTCGCAGTGGGAGCACGCTTATCTGCGATGACGCGGAGATCGACCCGCGGGTTGATCGCGAGAGCTGCGGTGCGCTGGGAATTCGATCGGTAATCGCGTGCCCCATCGCCGCCCGCAAAGATCAGGTCATAGGTATTCTGGAAGTATTCTCGCCCGAGGCCACCGCCTTTTGGGACAACGACGCTCGCACATTGGAGCGCTTGGCGCGCATTATTGCCAACGCGGTCAGCCGGGCCAAGCCTAAAATCCCTCCGGTCGAAGAGCTGGATGAAAAAAGCAAAGTTAAGCTTCAGCTAAAACCTGACAAATCTCTCGAGGCTGAGGCACTGGGCGTCGCGTCTCCGCGCGCACGAAAGGCGATTTTGTTTGCATGCGGCATTGCGACTGTCATATTCGGCGTGTGGCTTGTTGCGCCGTGGATCTCAGATGCCATGACCAAATTTACTTCGCCTCCCGCTTCGCAAGCTGCGGAAGTAAAACCGGCGAACGCCGACTACGTGGGAATGAAAGTTGCCGATCTGGAGAAGATTGCGCGGCAAAGTAATTCGGACGCGCAGTATTCGCTGGGTATTAAATATGCCAGCGGAGACGGCACTCTCCAAAATTATCACGCAGCCCTGGGCTGGTTTCTGAAGGCCGCGGACAACGGTAATACCCGCGCAGCAACCAAAATTGCGACTTGTTTTTGGGCGGGAAAGGGCGCTCCCCAAGACTACAGCAAAGCCTACTTCTGGGGATTGCTCGCCCAGGCAGCTGGCGACGAAACCGGCCGGGTTATCGTCATAAACAGCGCTCCGCACTTGAGCGACCATCAACGATTCGCTGAGCAGCAGGAAGCCGACGCCTGGCTTCGCTCGCACCACATGGGCTCTTCTGCCCGCGCCTCCCGCTAGCAACGCTCTTGCGATCAATTTAAAATACGGGCAGAGGTTTTCGTTGTCATCCCTCCGCGAAATTCTGAATCAAAATGTCCGCGAAGGCGAACTGTACGAACCAATCGAACGCAATCGGCTGCGCTGCTATGCCTGCGGACATTGCTGCCCTATTCCAGACGGTCAGGCAGGGGTTTGCAAGGTCCGCTATAACCAAGGTGGAAAGCTCTACGTCCCGTGGGGATATGTGGGCGGAGTGCAGTGCGATCCCATCGAGAAGAAGCCATTTTTTCACGCCTATCCCGGAGCGCTCGCCTACAGCTTCGGCATGCTGGGATGCGACCTGCACTGCTCCTATTGCCAGAATTGGGTGACATCGCAGGCGTTGCGTGATCCGCACGCTGTCTCGTCTCCGCTCGAGGCATCGCCCGAGTTGCTGGTGCGCGATGCTCTCCGGCAGGGCGCAAAAGTTTTGGTCAGCACCTACAACGAGCCGCTGATCACAGCTGAATGGGCGGTTGAAATCTTCAAGGAGGCGAAGGCATCTGGCTTGAAGACCGCATTCGTTTCCAACGGCAACGGAACTCTGCAGGTGCTCGAGTACATCCGGCCGTGGATCGACTTTTACAAGGTCGATCTTAAAAGTTTTGATGACCAGCACTATCGCCAGCTTGGTGGACGGATTGGTCCCATCCTGGAAACCATCCGATGGCTGCACGACAACGGCGTCTGGCTCGAAATTGTGACCTTGCTGATCCACGACTTCAACGATTCCGACGACGAGCTACGGAAGCTAACGGAGTTTCTTGCCAGCGTTTCAACGGGGATTCCATGGCATGTAACTGCGTTTCATAGCGATTACAAAATGTCGGATACCGCGGACACTCGTCCGGAAGATTTGCTTCGCGCGTCAGAGATTGGCAAAGCGGCCGGACTGCAATTCGTTTACGCGGGAAATCTTCCCGGCAGAGTCGGCGATCTTGAAGACACGTTCTGCCGGCGCTGCGGGTCGAGATTGATCCACCGGTACGGCTACTTTATTCAAGAGTATCGATTGACCGCGAACGGCTGCTGCCCGGATTGCGGAGATGCGGTCCCGGGAAGATGGGCAGAGCGATTTGAAGGTCAGATTGCAGATCGTCCTTTCATTCCGGGGAGGAGGACGCAGTTCGTTAGTCTGAGGTAAGAGCCTTGTGATTGCTCGCCATCTTCGTGTGCTTCTCTTCCGCTCGATATTTGGCGACGCCGCGATACAGGGCCTCGGCGATCTGCTGCCGGTACTCGGCGCTCTGGAGGTTGTCTTCGTCAGCGGGGCTGCTAACGAATGAAATTTCCGCGAGGATGGCGGGCATTTGAGTTCCGGTTAAGACCACGTACTGTGCTTCCTTCACCCCGCGGTTTCGAATCTCGGGATTTCGCTCGGCCAATCCGCCGTATAAAGCTTGTTGCACATCGTCTGCAAGGCGATGAGAGTTGGTCACCTTTTCGCGGATGTCGATTCCCGTCCAGTTCACGTCTTTGAGGGTGGGGTCGTCTTCCGCGGTGCGCGCCTTGACCGATGAGTATGTGGTCGTGTAATAAGTCTCGACTCCGCGCGCCGTCGCCAAGTCGCTGTAGTTAGCGTGCACCGAGAGGAACAGGTTTGCGGTGGCCAGGTTCGCGATCTCGGCGCGTTTTTCGAGCGCAAGATAGGAATCATCCTGCCGCGTGTAAATGACATCTGCTCCCAGTTTTTCTTCGATAAGTTTTCCCAGGCGCTGCACTACATCGAGCACCAGGTCTTTTTCTAGTAGGCCCTTGCGTCCAACGGTGCCCAAGTCCCAACCTCCATGGCCTGCATCAAGCACCACCCGAAACTCGGATGCGGCGGTGGAAGCTGGGTGGGAAGTTTTCTTCCTCGGAGAAACCGTCAGCGCAGGGGACGGTTTGCTCAAGTTCGTGGGCAGCGGGCTGCTCGGAATTTTGTGGACATCGATCGTGAGGCGATACGGATTGGGATCGAGCTTGACTGAAACTTCTGAGATGCCCTTGGTGTCCAGCACCACTCGCGTTACCTCGGCACTGGGCTGCGCCATCCGCACGCGTTTCAAAAATGAATCGTCGACCGAGATACTCTGGTTGAGCAGGCCGGCGGCCATCTTTGTGTCTTGCAAGTCGAAGTAAACTCGCGGCGGATTATCAAGGGTATGCGCTTCGTATTGAATCTGGTCCTGCAGGTCGACAACGACGGTGCTCGAATCTGGCGAGGACCAATGTCGAATGCCGGTGACCTCGGGAGTTGCGCCTTGCTTCACTGGAGCTTGGGTCGGCAGCTCCGGTTCGGTGGTTTGCGGCGAGGCAGTTTTCGCTTGGCTGATCGGCAGAGTGCTGGCATTCGTGGTGAGTTGCTCGGCGCGATAAAACCAGGCCCAGCCGAGTCCGACGGCTACAAGCAATAAGGCCGCCACCACCAGAATGCTTTTCGCCGACCGCTTTTCCTCCGGAAACGTAAGCCGTGGTTGCGGCATTGGGATCGGCCGGTGCTCTGCGCGGTCAACCACGGAAGGCCGAATCGTGGACTGATCCTGGCCAATGCGGAGTGAAGTCGCCGGGCTCGCAACCACAGGAGTCGGAGCCGCAGACGTCGGCGTAGGGGCAGATGTCGGCGCAGTGATTGAGGCCGAGTTCGGAACCGCGGGGATTACTGCCGCCGGTTTGGTCTGCGCAACCGGTGCGCTTGGTGCATCGGCGACTTTCGGCGCTGAGGCAATCGTAATTCTTTCTACATCGCGCGGTTGTGAGACCACAGCAGGCGGCGCCGGCAGAATTTTTTCCGCCAATTGCGCCAGACGATCCTCCTCTGCGGGATGGATCGCAGCCAGAATCAGCTCACCCAGAAGGCTGAGGCTCTTGACGTCGCCGTCGTTAAAGCCGTGAGTCTTGCATGAAAAGGCCTCAATCAGTCCGACCACCCGCCCCTTGGCGGTGAGCGGGACAGCAACCATGGAGCGGGCGCCGAGCGCCCGGCAAGCCTGTGGGTTGACTCGCGAGTCAGAATCCGAATCATCGCAGCGCACTGTTTGTCCGTTGCGAAGACAGGCCCCGGACAATCCAGAATTGGGGTCCAGGCGGATGCCAGGATCGGGCGCAATAGTGCCGGCCGAGGCGCGGCAAACGATGGCATTCTCCTTGACTAGCGCTACAGCGACCCCGTTGGCGCCCGTTATCGAGATAGCGCGCATGGCTACCAGGCGCAGCACTTCATCAAGCCCGAAGTACTCGTCGGCGGAGCTCTCCGCGCTTAACCCTGGAGGGCCGCGTCGCTTAGCTGTCTGTTCATGGATGCAGGCGAAGGCGAGCAGCACCTGAAGGGCGTCCTGCCCGGCGCGGGCGGGAGCTGTGGTATCAGGCGCGTACGGCAATAACTGCGAAGATCCCCATTCCGATCCAGGATTGTTGGGAGTTGCACTCATTGTTAAATTGAACGCACCTCGTGGCTGCCATCGTTCTCGGTCGAGTTGGCTGGATCGGTTCCAGCTGTGGCTGGATATTCCTTACCAGTAAGTTACAGTGGATCGACTCTAACCGCAATATCTCTCTATGGTACCAATGCCGACCTTGGTGTTGTTCTTTAGTAAGCTTCCACAGGCCCCCGCTGGTAGAATGGTTTTCGCAGGTTCTAATGGCCCAGGAAAAGAAGTCTCGTTGGAAAGTCCCTCTCGGTTTAATGGCAACAGGGGTTGCCGGCGCTGCAGTCCTGGTACTACGCGGCTGCTGGCACCGCAAAATGAGCTGGCCGGTCCGCTACCAGCAACACTCGTATCAGGTTTGCCTTGGTTGCGGAATTAAGCGGTTGTTCGATGAAAAGTCGTTCTGCGCCTACGGCCCCTACAGCTACGACCTGAACAAGCTCATTTCATGGGACTTGGACCAGCGCGCGAAAGTTGCCGACGACGAATCCGTTCAGCAACGTCCGGCTTAACGTTAACATTTACAGGTGGCGACCTTCTCTGCTCACTTTCGGGGAGCAGGTTCGCCCATGAATGAGTATTCGTTCAGCGGACCAAATCGGCGCCGTTCTGCATACATGCGCCAGCGCCGCCAGACGATCCTCAGACTCGCCATAACCGGGATGGAAAGGTAAACTCCAAGGACGCCGGCAATTTCTCCTCCGGCAAGCACCCCAAAAATTGCCGCCAGCGGATGCAATTCCATGCTCTTACCCATGATCCTGGGACTGACCACGTAATCCTGAATCATGCGCCAGGCAATCAGGAAAATAAGCAGAATTGGCCAGTGGGAATAACCGATAAGCAATGCCACGCTGAGAATTAGCGCAGCCGCGACCAGCGGTCCCACCACAGGAATAAATTCAAGGATTCCACCCGCGGTGCCCAGCATCAGCGCGTAGGAGACCCGCATGCTGCCAAGAACAGAAGCGTAAGCTATCCACGATAGAGCTGCGAGCGTCAGCTGGGCGCGGATGAACTCTGCCAGCATCTGGTTCATGTCGCTAATCACGCCTTGCAAGAACTCGCGCTGCGGCTTCGTGTTGACCACCGAAAGAGCGAGTTGACTGAACACCTGCGCGTCCTTCAAGAAAAATGCCGCAAGGATCGGAACCAGTATCAGCAGCCAGGAATCTTGTGCTAGTTCGGCCACGCGCAGTCCGGCTTTTTGCGCCAGCTGTAGCAAGTATTGTCGATGAGATGTGAGGAACAGGCTCAATTGCCGGCTGGTGTTGGCACTAAGGTGGTGTTCTATCCCGATCTCTTCCGCAATCTGCCCGTTGCTCACTTTCTCAAGGAGGGAGGGCAGAGATTCCGTGAGCTTCTGTGTCTCCCGTCCGATTTTGGGGCCGACAAAGAAGAAAAAAGTGGCCAGGATGATGACGATCAACGAATAAATTACGGCAATGGCGATGCCGCGACTCTTGGTCCATCGCTGGACACGCGACACCGCAGGATCCACGAGGTATGCAAAAAAGACCGCGAACAGAAACGCTATTAAGGTCCGGCGTGCTACGTAAAGAAAGCCTAACCCGAGGGCAAACAAGAGGACCGTAAATAGCACGCGTGTCGTACGGCCATCGATGAGTGCCATAGCTACCTTTCTTCCTGTGTGCCGGGCAATTACTTCAAAAATGCAGCAGAGCCGAACATAAGATTGCGGTCGACGCCGCGTCCGACCTAGTCGCGCACTACTTCGATGCCGTTATCGCCCAGCATGCGGACTACTTTAAAACTATCATCCAGCCACATCGCCCAATCTCCGGTCTCAGACCGCAGCATAAAGCGGCTGAGATCTCGCTGGGCGCCGCGAACCGTAACTTTGTCTTTCCCGGTGAACTCGACGCTGACCAGCATGGAGCTGCGCGCGTGCGGGTTCAAGGCGCCGAATTGCGCCTTTTGATTGGGAGGACAACCGAGTCCTGCCTTGTCCTGCTTGCACACCGTTGCTAGAAATTTCCACGCCAAAACTTCGCGCTGAATAAAGAAATAATCGTCCAGAATGGAGGTCGAAGCCGGTAACAGGAAGTTCTGGGCATGCGGCTTTTCGTTAGGCGAGGTCGAATAGCGCTCAATGAGGAAAGTATCGTTAGGCTCGACTGTCGCGTCCAGCTTGTCCGGAATCAGCTCCTTCCACTCGTAATGCCGCAGGTTAACCGACGCCGTCAGATCGAGTTCTGAAGATTGGTCCGCTTTCTGCTCGCCCTGCTCGGACTTGAACTCGGACGAAACCACGCTGCCGTCAGCATCCTGCTTGATGGAGAATGTCTCCGTAGCCACACGATGCGCGCCGTTAAAAACGCCGAATGAACCAGAATCGACAATGTTTGCTGGAGTGTCTTTCTCCTTCGCGAATAGTGGGTTTGTCGCCACCTGAGTTCCAAATAGCGCGAGAGTAATCATGCAGAACGATGTTGATCGGTAAAACTTCACGTGAACGCTCCTAAATACTCACCAGCCCGAGCCGGGCAATGATCTCATCGACAATGGAGGTAATTTCTCGCCCCGCTGTCCCAATGCAGAATGCGGCATTCAGATATGCGGGCCTGCGCTGCGCGTACAGTGTGGAAAAACCATCGCGGTCACCCAGTAGTGGCCGGTCCACGCCTGGCTGCTGACAACGCCGAAACAGTTCCTCTGCGGATGCATCGAGAAACACCGCCGGAATTCCATTTTCGCGCAGAAGCTGCCGGTTTGTATTGTCGATGAATGCTCCCCCACCTAACGAAAGTACCGAGCCGTTGACCTGAGAAGAACCGAGGATCTCCCTCAAAAGCTGCCGTTCGAGATCGCGAAAAGCCCTTTCCCCACTCCGCCGGAATATCTCTGGGATGGTGCGGCCGTCACGCGCCTGAATTACATCGTCAAGATCGACGAACTGCCAGTCCAGTTTGGCGGACAGTGCCCGACCTACGGTGGTTTTACCGGCACCCATGAAGCCGACTAGTGATAGGGCGGTTGGAACCCGCGAAGGGGTGCTCGGCCCCGGGGACGAAGGGGTTGCATCCGTCATTTGTGGCAATTCAGCCTGCTTGAAAGCTCGATTAGTTCTGGCGTTTCTTGAGACGGATTTTACCACTGAAGGAGAAAAGCTTTACCGAAGAAGCGGCCTTCCCAAGAGTTCCAGAGAGCGAGTTCGCACCGCGAACCAAGAAGGGTGCGTGCTTGGGATCGAGTGAAAAATCACTCTGCACGATGCCATTGGTCGACCGCGCGAGCACATCGATTGAGGCATATGCAGGCGCAACTGCTTCGATATTTCCGGTGTGGCTGCTGAAGGCGTATTCGCCTTCTCCCCCGAAATCGCCTTCATATTCGATCCTGCCGCTGTTGGAGTTCACTGCAACGAGGGTGCCTGTGACTCCGTTCATGAGCACATCGCCACCTACGGACATGATCTCAACATGGCCGTGAACATTCTTGAGGCTTACAGCTCCATTTAGCGTCCGCACGTGAACATGACCCCCAGCGCAATCAAGCACCTCGATAGGCCCATCATTACCCGCCAGGGTTAGATCGCCATTCAATCTTTCCGCGTGCATGCGGCCATTATCAGAGTGCAGCGTAAGATTCGCGTCGGGCGGCACCGAAATTTCGTATTCCACGGTCCCGCTGACCGGGTCGGCTCCGGGGAGCAGATGAGAAATGATGTCCACGCGATTGTGGCTCTTACTCTGGTCCAGCTCGACCTTGTCGGAATGCAGAATTGCGGTGATTAAAACCTCATGGGCAGCGCCAGCCCTCACTACAACCGGCCCGTAGGGGTTGTTGATTGAAATCATCGGCCGCTTGCCGACTTTGAAACGCAGGTCCTTGCGGACGTTCTCGGCGCAGACAGAAATGCCGACCAGCATTAACACAACTCCAGCAATTGCGGCGCACTTACCCGAGGACATATATGTCTCCCGACTACTGCTGGTCATTATCCTGGTCCACAGCCAGACGATAGACCATCTGCTTTTGTTCGTAAGCGTTAATCAATAACTGCTGGGAATAGAAATCGTTGGGATCGTTCTTCACCGCTTCCTGCGCGTCGCGGATGAATGCATTGGCCTGGGCCAGATCATTCCTATACGCCGCTGCTTGCGCGGGAGGCCGTGAGGCAACCGTCGTTATGATGTCTTTGTCTTCAGGAGAAACGGCTGGCGAAGCTGGAATACTCGGGATCCGTTCCTTCGCGATCGGCTGATTGTCGCCGATTTTTGTGGGCTGATAGAGCTTGATACCAGCGGCGATCAGCAATGCTGCAGCCACCGGCACCAGCCAAGCTGTCCGCCAACGGCGAAAGAACTCAGGCAGCAAAGGGCGCGAAGGTTGGTGGATCAGGCCTTCCTGCCGTAATTGCGCCTCAATCAAACTCCAAACCCTAGCGCTCGGCCCATCCGACTCGCGGAGAGATAAAGCTTCAGCTGAGATCAGATTCAGGTCCGCTAATAGCGTGGAGCAGGTCGAGCACGAATTTAGATGCGCCTGCTGCTCAGAAGTGCGAGTGCCTTCCAGGTAGTCTGATAGAGCATTTTCAAACTGCAGGCAATTCATACAACGTCTCCCCGACCTGTGCACCTATTCGTGATCATCTCTTCCCGGCCTTTTCGGCTCTGCTCGCCCTCAGGAGATCACGTAATTTAATGCGCGCCTTATGCAATTGCGACTTACTGTTACCAATCGAGCAGCCGATCATTGTGGCAATTTCGTTGTGCTCGTAACCCTCGACATCGTGCAGTACAAAGATCGTACGATAACCCGGAGGTAGCTCGTCAACCGCTCTTTGCAAATGCAGACGGTCAATCGACCCAGCCAGGCGTTCATCGGGAGCGCCCAGCTCCTTCCGAATTGTGCCCTCTTCTTCGCCTTCGGTGGTCTCGTCGATCGGAACCACCGGCAGGTTCTTCTTTCGGAGTTGCATCAGGACGACGTTCACTGCCATCCGATGCAACCAGGTCGAAAACGCCGACTCTCCGCGAAACGTGCTGATCTTGCGAAATAATTGCAGGAAAGCTTCCTGCGTCAGGTCCTCAGCCGAAGCGGTGTTTCCAGTCATCCGCAAACACAACGAATACACACGGCGCTTGTGGAGGTCGTACAGGAGCTCGAAGGCCTCTGCATCCCCCTGTTTTGCTCGCTCAATAGCCTCTGCTTCAGAGAGCTTACTGCGCTGTGGTCGTTTCGCGTCCGTCAAATCGCCTTTTCCGGCCGCAGTAGATGTGATGCGGCGTCAAGTTCTTTTCGTTGTACTGCTTGCGGGAGTTCAGCGGGTCAAGGGTTACCCTAGTCCTCAGCATAAAGAGTACCCGAGCTTGGGTCAACCGCGCCAATAGATGGAGATTTACTCTACATCCTCCCATGCCTTTGAGCGATCGACTTGGATCTTCCAAAATTTGGATCTTCCAAAATTAGGGGACGAGAACTGGTCTAAGCGCGTAGAATCCTATGCCCGAGGTTAAGCTTTGCCCGAGGTTGACCTCTGAACTTAATCAGGATACCGGAAATTGCTGCGAGGTGAGTGAATGACGGTCCGGCCTTAGGACACTCCCGACATCAGACGCTTGGTAGGTTTGATAAGCAAAGCAAGAACCAGCGCGGCAATCACCGGGATCAGTCCGCTGATGCCGAATAATTTTGGCAACGGCATTGATTCGAACAGCGAACCAGCCCGCCCGGCAACCCAGTCTCCGATACTTAAGGAAAGGAACCAGACACCCATCACGAATCCCACCGCCCGCGCGGGAGCGAGCTTGGTCATAGCGCTCAGGCCTACTGGGCTCAAGCACATTTCACCGACCACGCTCAGGAAGTAAGAAAAATTCAACCAGTTCGGCGAGACCCCCATGCGCGAGGCCGCGGGAACCAGCACCATAAAACTTAGTCCTACGAACAACAAACCTACAGAAAACTTGGCAGGGCTGGAAGGCTCGCGTTTTCCCATCCGAATCCACAGCCAGGCAAACAGAGGGGCCAACATCAAAACAAACAGCGGCTG
>Ga0073928_10000417_pt1 | contig 100422 bp, 101 predicted proteins | sample PaiPotPPA55metaG_FD_76969 | JGI IMG/M metagenome (GOLD analysis project Ga0073928, IMG submission 76969) | Iron sulfur acid spring bacterial and archeal communities from Banff, Canada, to study Microbial Dark Matter (Phase II) - Paint Pots PPA... ... | reverse complement strand
TGGTCTCGGCTGGGTCCGGATGAGCGATGTGCCCGCGGCGCCGAAGGCGAGGACCCCGATGATCAGGAGGGGAACGAAGAGCCCCACCACCGGAAGGATCGTGGAGACGGTGACCACCGAGGTAAGGCCGCCGCCGACCGCGCCCCCCGCGAGCGGCATGACATCGGCCTGGGCGGGATTGGCGAATGCCGATTGAATTACAGCGAGCGCGGGGCCCGCGACCAGGGTCAGCGCCGCGACAGCCATCGCCACGCGAGGAAACGTCTCCGAGGCGGGGCGCTCGCGTCCGGCTGGAAGACCCGTGGCCCGAGCGCCCGCGACCATCCACAACACCCAGACGATCGCGGCCGCGACGCCGATGAATCCGAAGAAGTCTCCCGCCTCGAAGGTCGACTCGATCCCGACGATCCGCGCTCCGAAGCCGAGCGCTGGTGGAAGACCGACGGCCGCCGCGATGGCGAGGAGAGAGGCAGGGCCCGCGCGGTCCGGCAGGAGCGAGAGGCAGCCCGTCATGGCGGCCGCGAAAGCGAGCGTGACGAGCCCCGCCACGATCCCGAGGGGCGTGCCCAGCGCCACGGTCATCAAGGCAAAGCCGCCGATGCCAGGAATCACCTCGCCCAGGAATGCGCGTCTCGTGGTCGCTGATTGCGCCCGGGCGGCCGCCCCCAGGGCGACCGCGACTCCCCACGTCGCGAGGACAGCGCTGAAGGCAACGTGCGGATACTTGCCGTCGCCCATCTCGTAGGAACGGACGAGCAGATAGAAGCCGAGGGGATAGACCGTCGCGACGACCAGCCCGGCGGCGCGGAGCGAAGGCCTCGACCACACCTGTGCCGGCCACGAACGCCACGGAACGAGCCCGGAAGCCAGCACGCCCGCAAAGGCGACCAGGGCGAAGACCGGCGCCGTGAGGGCGGAAACGGGGACGGCGGCGTAAGAGGCCGTCCCGCCGCGTACCTGGAGGATCACCCCGGCCCAGCTCAATGCCAGCCAGGCGGCGAGCAGCATGCTCCATCGAGGTCGCGGAGCGCGGATGTCCTCGCCGTCGAGCTGGATGACGGCCAGGGTCGCAGCGGTGCCGCCCGCGAGAGCGGTGAGCACGACGCCCCCTGCCTCGATGGCGCACATCGCAGCGCCAACTCCGAGTGCTCCGAGCGCCGCCCCCTGCCAGGTGCGCCGCTGCAGGCTCAGCACGAGCGCGGCCGGGACCAGGACCATGAGGCCGAATGCGAACGCGACGGCGTCGATGCGCAGTTGGAAAGGCGAACCGAATCCCAGCTGACCGAGGTCCAGCTCCTGGGTGGAGCGCACAGGCAGCCACAGGACCAGCAGGGCGAGCACCGCTGCCCAGGCACCCCCGCCTACGGCGATCGGACCGAGGTTGAATCCGCCCAGCCCGAACGCGGTGATGACCCCGGCCGCGATGAGAGGCAGCAACACAGGCGCCAGCAGAGCGATGGACGGCATCGGGTTACTCTAGGCGGTCGATTGCGGCGCGAAGCTCGGCGGCTCGGTCCTCCAGCTTCCGGACGATCTCCTGTGGCGCCTTGGCCAGAAACTCGGGGTTGGCCAGCTGAGCCTCCGTCTTCGCAAGGTCCAACGTCAGACGCGCGCGTTCGGCCTCGCGCTTCGCCTCGGCCAGGCGGCCGTCAGCCGCGACGCTCGGAAAGGTCACCCGAGCAGGGGCTGATGCTAGCGGCGTGCCCCCCTCCATCTCGTCGACCAGCTCGACCCATGCAAGCCGCGCGGCAAGCGTCGCGACGGCGCGATCGATCGGCTGCTCCAGGTGCAGGCTCCCGCCGCGCGGCGGCGCACCCGCGGCCTGCCGGTGCGCGCGCACCTCCTCGACGATCGTCATCACCTCTCCGAAAGCCTCCTCCGCGTCCAGATCGACAAACCGACCGTCCGGCTCGGGCCAGGGAGCGAGCATCAAGTAATCGAGGTGACCCGGAGTTCGGGACCACAGCTCCTCGGTCAAGAACGGCATGAACGGATGCAGCATCCGGAGCACGGTGTCGAGACAGAAATACGCGACGTCCTGTGCGGTGGGGTCGCCCGCCCGCAGGCGTTCCTTCGCGGCTTCGAGATACCAGTCGCAGAGCTCGTTCCAGGCAAAGCTGTAGCCTGCGGCCATCGAGTCCTGGAACGCGAAGCCCTCGATCCCCGAGGTGACGGCTGAGCACGCGTACATGAGCCGCGACACGATCCACCGATCCTCCAGGTGCTCGTGCACCTCGAACGTCCCGGGGGCCGCTGCCGTTGGACTCCCGGGGGAGCTCAAGACCAGGCGTGTAGCGTTCCAGAGCTTGTTGCAGAACCGCCGGTAACCCTCGACGCGGCTCTCGTCGAACCTGACGTCCTGGCTGGACATCGCGACGGACGCCGCCCACGCGCGAACGGCGTCGGTGCCGTAGCGGTCGATGAGCTCACGCGGGTCGACGCCCGTGCCTAGCGACTTGGACATGCGCCGCCCGTCGTTGGCCTGCACGACGCAGTGAATCGCGACGTCGGAGAACGGGACCTCGCCCATGAACTCGAGGCCGGTCATGATCATCCGGCTCACCCAGAGATTGATGATCTCGCGAGCCGTGCTGTTCATGCTGTTGGGGTAGAAGGCCTTCAGGTCGTCGGTCTCTTCAGGCCAACCCAGCGTCGCGAAGGGCCACAGCGCGGACGAGAACCAGGTGTCGAGAACGTCGGGGTCCTGGGTCAGCTTGATGCTCCCGCACTCGGCGCATTCGCGCGGAGGTTCGACCGCAACGGTTGTATGGCCGTTGTCGCAGTAGTAAACCGGGACGCGGTGCCCGAGCCAGAGCTGCCGCCCGATGTTCCAGTCGCGCAATCCGCGGAGCCAATCGAGGTACGTCCGCTCATACCGCTCTGGGTGCCAGCGCACCTTTCCCCCAGCAGATGCGGCGAGCGCCTTGTCGCGCATCGTCTCCATGCGCAGCCACCACTGGTCGCTGATCAGCGGTTCGATCACGGTGTGGCACCGGTCGCAGTGGCCGACCTCGTGGGTGTATGGCTCCTCTTTGACCAGGAATCCTTGCGCCTTCAGATCCGCGACGACTCTCGCGCGCGCTTCCAGCGCAGGCAGTCCGTCATACGGAAGACCCGGCACGTTCATCCGCGCGTCGGGATGCATCCCGTTGATCACCTCGAGCGAGTGGCGTTGTCCGATCTCATAGTCCATCGCATCGTGCCCCGGCGTCACCTTGAGGGCGCCCGTGCCGAAACCCTTGTCGACCGCGTCGTCGCCCACGATCGGCAGCTTCCGGCCGACCAGGGGCAGGATCGCCGTCTTCCCGATCAATGCGCGATAGCGTTCGTCGGTCGGGTTGACGGCGACACCGGTGTCGATGAGCATCGTCTCGGGCCGCACGGTGGCGATCACGACTTCGCCGCCATCTTCAACTGGATATTTGATGTAGTAGAGCGTGTCCTCGTGCACCTGCCAGTCGATCTCGAGGTCGGAGATCGCCGACAGGTCGTGAGGGCACCAGTTGACGATGCGCGGCCCGCGGTAGATCCATCCGCGCTCGTAGAACGAGACGAACGCCGTCATGACCGATCGCACGTACTTCGAATCCATGGTGAAACGCAGCCGCGACCAGTCGAGCGAAACGCCGAGGATGCGGTCCTGGCTGACCATGGTCTCGCCCATGTCGCGATACCACTGGTCCACGCGGGCGGCGAACGCCTCGCGTCCCATTTGCTCTTTCGTCGTGCCTTCCACCGCCAGCTGCTTTTCGATCACGTTCTGCGTTGCGATGGCGGCATGGTCGGTGCCCGGTAAATAGAGAACCTCGAAGCCGGCCATGCGGCGGTATCGGGCGATGATGTCCTGCATCGTGTGGTTCAGCGCGTGGCCCATGTGAAGCTCGCCGGTGACGTTCGGAGGCGGCAGGCAGATCGTGTATTTGGGTTTCTTGCTGTGCGCGTCGGCCACGAACAGGCCGTCGGACTCCCAGCGCGCGTACCAGCCGGCCTCGATGGCCTTTGGATCGAATGCTTTGGGCATCTCGCTCGGTGTTTCGGTCTCTTTCTCTTTCATGTTCATAGGGGCGTGTTTGGTCGCTCGGGTTGAATCAAATGGGCCGGCGGGTAGGTCGCTCTAGCGCGACTGAGCCGGCGAGGGTACCGATACGCGCTCGTTCCAGCTCATGGTGTGTGAAATCTTAGCGGTTATCGGCGGGCGCTCGATCGGGGAGTCCGCTCTCATTCCGCACCTCTGGCACCAAACGCGCGCCTGGTGATCTCGGATTCCGCACGTTTGGCACCAACCGTTCGCTTGGATGCTCAGCGTTTGTTGCGCTGGCGCTCGCCTTGCTCTTCGCTGAACTTCGAGGCGCCTGTGGCGCGTGCGATCGATGCGAACAGGCCCGGCGCCAGGGCTTGAACCTTCAATCCCGCCCGCACCTGGAACGGCATGACGTCGATCTCCGCGCGATTTCGGGTGATCGCATACCAGACGGCGTCAGCCACCTCCGCCGGCAAGACTTCGCCGACCATCGAGCTGGCCTTGAGCCCGGTCTCCGCCCACATGCCGGCATCGCTGACGAAGGTCGGGCAGATCACGGAGACGCCCACGCGCGTGTCTATCAGCTCTTCGCGCAGCGCAAGTGCGAATCCACGGATGCCGAACTTGGTCGCGTTGTAGATCGTGTTGCCCGCCGCCGGCGCCTTGCCCGCGAGCGATGACATGAACACCATGTGTCCGCCTTTGCGGTTCAGCATCGCCGGCGCCAGCTGGTGCGCGAGCACGATGGCGGCGCGCAGGTTTACCGCGATGGCACGGTCGATCTCCCCCACCTTGAAGGTCGCGAGCCGCCCGCTCGCCGGCACCCCGGCGTTGGCCACCAGGACGTCCACCTCACCCGCCTCGCGTGCGAGGCGCTCGGCCTCACCGAGCCGCGAGAGGTCGGCGACGATGACTCGAGAATCGCCGAGCTCCTCAGCCAGCCGATTCAGCGCCTCCCCATTGCGCGCCGACAGCACGAACTTGGCCCCGGCCTGGTGCAATCGCCGCGCGATATGCGGCCCGAGCCCGGTCGATGCGCCAGTGAGCAGAACGGTCTTCCCGCGGAGATCGTCCATCGGCGAAGAATACCGCGACTCCCCAATCAGCCATTCGGGCACAAATGGCGAACCCAAGGCAACGGACGGCGGCATTCGGGCACAGTTGGTCAGGTCCACGGACCAACGCGCGCTCGGCTTAGGCGGACTCTCCCACGAGGCGGGCCGGGCTGTCGTTTTCGTCGCCCAGCTCGAACTCCGGTTCCAGCGCCTCGCGAATCGACCGCTCGGAGATCAGGCACCGCTTGATGTCCGGCCGGGACGGAATCTCGAACATCGAGTTGAGCAGCGCCTCTTCGATGATCGATTTCAAAGCGCGCGCACCAGTGCCTCGAAGCAAGGCCAGCTCCGCGATCGCATCGAGTGATCCCTTCTGGAACACCAGTTCGACGTTGTCGAGCGAGAAGAACTTCTGGTACTGCTTGACCAGCGCGTTCTTGGGCTCGGTGAGAATGCGCACGATGTCCTGCTGGTCGAGGTGGTGAAGGGTGACGATGATCGGCAGGCGCCCGATGAACTCCGGGATGAACCCGTACTTCAGCAGGTCCTGGGGCTGCAGCTGCTTTAGCGTCTCGGAGACCGCCTTGCGCTCGATCTTGTTGTGCGGCGCCCCGAAGCCGATCGCATGCCGGCCCACGCGCTGGTCCACGACCTTCTCCAGGCCGTCGAACGCCCCGCCGCAGATGAACAGGATGTTGGTGGTGTTGATCTGGATGAAATCCTGGTGCGGGTGCTTGCGGCCGCCCTGCGGCGGAACGTTTGCCACCGTGCCCTCGAGGATTTTCAGCAGCGCCTGTTGAACTCCCTCGCCGCTCACGTCACGCGTGATCGAAGGGTTGTCCGACTTGCGCGCAATCTTGTCGATCTCGTCGATGTAGATGATCCCGCGCTCGGCGCGGCTGATGTCAAAATCGGCAGCCTGGATCAGGCGCAGCAAGATGTTCTCCACGTCCTCGCCCACGTAACCGGCCTCGGTGAGGCTCGTCGCGTCGGCGATCGCGAACGGGACGTCGAGAATCTTGGCCAGGGTCTGTGCCAGGTAGGTCTTGCCGCAACCGGTCGGCCCTACGAGCAGCACGTTCGACTTGCTCAGCTCGACGTCGCCCACGGACTTCGACGCGGAGATCCGCTTGTAGTGGTTGTAGACCTGGACGGACAGCACCTTCTTGGCGCGGTCCTGTCCGATCACGTACTGGTCGAGGGCGGCGCAGATGGTCTTGGGATTGGGGATGAAGCCGGTCTTCTGCTTCTTCTGACCGGCCGAGCGGTTGTCGTCTTCGAGAACTTCCTGACAGAGATCGATGCACTGGTCGCAGATGAAGACGCCCGGGCCGGCGACCAGCTTGCGAACCTGGTCCTGCCCTTTCCCGCAGAAGGAGCAGCGCGTGTAGCGTCGTCGATCTTCTCTTTCGTTCATTGGTTCCTTGCGTTCATCGGTTCCGTGTATCCATCAAGAAGAGGCCGGCGCCGGGGGATTATGACCCCAGAGAATCTCGTTGGCAACGCTGATGCACTCGCTGCAGATGAAAACGCCCGAGCCGGCGACAAGCTTCACGCCGCGCTCACCCTGCAGCTTGCCGCAGAAGGAGCACTTGGGCCGGTGCCTCTTGACCTCGCCGCTCGCTCCCTTGCGTCGGAAGATCATCCCGCCGCTACTTTCTCCTTTTCCTTTTCCTTGTCCACGGCTTTTTCCTTCTCGCCGAGCTTGGGCGGGGTCAGGATGATGTCGTCGATCAACCCGTACTCCTTGGCCGCCTCGGACGTGAGGAAGTAGTCGCGCTCGGTGTCCTGCGTCACCTTCTCGATCTTCTGCCCGGTGTGCTTGGCGAGGATCTGGTTCAGCTGCTCCCGAGTGCGAAGGATCTCTTTGGCGTGAATCTGGATGTCGGTGGCCTGCCCCTGCATGCCGCCCCACGGTTGGTGGATCAGGATGTTCGCGTGCGGTAGCGCATAACGCATTCCGTGCGCACCGCCGGCGAGCAGCACCGCGGCCATCGAGTAGGCCATGCCGATGCAGATGGTCGAGACCGGCGGCCTGATGTACTGCATCGTGTCGTAGATCGCCAGGCCGGCGGTGACCTGACCGCCTGGGCTGTTGATGTAGAGCGCGATCTCCTTGTCCGGATCCTCCGACTGGAGGTAGAGCAGCTGCGCCACGATCAGGTTGGCGACCTGGTCGTCGATGGGAGTCCCGATAAAGACGATGCGCTCCTTGAGGAGACGGGAGTAGATGTCGAAAGCGCGCTCACCGCGGCCGGTGTTCTCCACCACCATCGGAACGAGGTATCCGGCCGGACGCTGTACCCGTGTCATGTCCACAACGTCATTCTAGACAGGGCGTCTACGGGTTCCGTCAAGTCTTAGCGCCCGCGACCTCGAGCAGGCGCTCCAGGACTCTCTGCCGGCGGAGCCGCGAGGCGAAGTAGCGGCGGGCGCTCGGACTGTTTTTCAGCTCAGCCACCGATCCTTTCAACTCGTCGTCCTCGGCCGCCTGCTCCTCGAGGAACGTGATCACGTCCTCGTCGGTCGGCTCGAGGTTTTCGCGTCGGGCAAATTCGGCCAGCACGAGGTCGATCTTCAGCCGGGCCTCGGCGTCCGGCTTCTGGTTGGCCATCCACTGGTCCAGCGTTTGCCCGATGTATTCGAGGTAGCGCTCGAGCTTGAGCCCCTGGCGATTCAGGCTGCGCTCCATCGATTCCAGCTGGCTCGTCAACTCGCGGTCGACCAGCGCCTCCGGCACGTCGACGCTCGACGCCTCGACCAGCGCGCGGACGACCTCCTGCTCGCGCTCGAGCTTCTCCATCGCCCGAACCGATTTCTCCAGCTCGTCGCGGACCGCTGCGCGATATGCCTCGGCGGTCTCCTGCGCGCCATTGCTCAGGATCTTGGCCAGCGGGTCATCGAGCACGGGAAGGATCTTCTCCTTCACTCCCCGCACTGTCACCCGGATCGTCGCCTCCTTGCCCGCGAGCTTGGGTTCGCTGTAGTTCTCCGGGAACGTCACCTTGGCCTCGCGCGTCTCATCGACAAAGGTCCCCGGCAGCACGGCGAGCAGCTCGGGCAGCAGCACTCCCTCCTTCAGCTCGGCCTCCATCGCCTGGCGGGACTCCGATTCGACCCGCTCGCCATCAGCCTCGACCTCGACGTCGATGACCGCCAGGTCGCCCATCCTGAGCTCGCGCTCCACGGGCGTGATCTCCGCCATCGGCTCGCGCAGCTCTTCGAGGCGACGTTCGAGCATCTCCTCGGTGACTTCGTGGCCGTGAAGGTCAGGTTGAAGAGTCGTGATGTCGGCGAGCGTCACCTCAGGCATCACGCTGATCGTCGCCTTCAGTTTTGCTGGACGGCCGCGTTCGAGCTCGAGGATCTCCACGTCGGGGTTGTCGATGGGGTCGATCGACTTCTCCACCATGGCCTGGCGCATCACCTCGGGGACCATCGCCTCAACGACCTCCTCGCGCACCACGGCCGGACCCAACCGGGCCTCGACCAGCGAGCGCGGCGCGCGACCGGGTCGGAAGCCTTCGATCTTCGCCCGCGAGACAAGGCGCTTCAGGACCCGTTCATAAGCGGCGTCCACGACCTCGGTCGGAACCTCGATAGTCATGCCCACCTGGCTCTTGGGCAGCTGCTCGGTCTCGACTGAAAGCGGTTCGGCCATCACCGCAAGTCTACGGACGAGCGAACTTGGGTTTAAGCCAGCTTGCCTATTGACACAGGGGCGGCGGTGGCGCGTTAGGCCCGCACTTGGGCAAAGGGCTCGGGACCGGGCTCGGCGACGGGCTCGCCAGGACCGGGCCGGTGCCCGGGTCCGGCGGGACGCTGTAGTCGACCGGCACAGGCGTCGGGCTGGGCGGGTTGTCGCCCGGGAGCTTGGCGATGCTCGTGGTGTCGCTCAAGAACCAGCTGTTGTTGGGGCCCGCGACGACTCCTGGCGGAGGCGTGTACCACTTGCTGCCGGGCACCGCCGCGAGCGCCTGCGAGACGAACGAGTGCACCGCGGGCGAGGCCACGAAGACGCCGTCCGCGCCCTGGACCATCGTGTAGTTGTTGTTCAGCACATCGCCGACCCAGAGCCCGACCGCGATGTCCGGTGTGAACGCGATCGTCACGGCGTCCTTGAAGTTGTCGGTGGTGCCGGTCTTGGCCGCGACGGTGCGGTCCTTCCAGTGCAGGGCGCTGTTGCATCCGAAGATGAGGCAGCGGTTCTGGTCGTCGGACATGATCTGGGCCATGATGAAAGCGACCGCGGGGTCAAGCGCCAGGCGCGCGCGCTGGTCAGGGTGGGTGGTGTACAGGACCGATCCGTGGGAGTCCGACACGGTGAGAATCGACTCCGGTGAGTGATACACGCCCATGTCGGCGTAGGTCGCGATCCCGGTCACGTGCTCGAGGAGGGTGATCGGATAACCGCCGAGCGTGAGCGACGGGCCATATTCGTCGCCTGGCGCGGTCGGGTTGTAGGTGCCGTCCGGGTTGACGTAACGCGGCATCACGCCGAGGTTCCGCATGTACGCCAGCACCGCGGGCACTCCGATCGAGAGCTCGGTCTTGACCGCGGGGATGTTGAGCGAGTTCGCCATCGCCTTCTTCAGCGGCAGCACGCCGTGCGTCTTGTGGTCGTAGTTAAAGAAGTCGGTGGTGCTGTAAGCATCCTTGTAGACGAGCGGGCTCGGACCGTCATACACAGGCGTGTCCACCGTCGCCGCCCGGGCGTTGATCACCGCGCCGTACGTGTACGGCTTCATGGACGAGCCCATGTTGCGGGGGATGGTCGTGTAGTTGATCTGGCCGGCCGAGGCGTTGTAGTTCGGCGAGCCGACCATGACGAGGATCTCCCCGGTCTTCGGATCCTCGGCGATCATGCCCGACGACAGCTGGCCCCTGGGGTCCCAACAGGCGGCGCCCGCCTCGGATAGATACGGCCACCCGTCGGGGACACCGCTGTTGTAGCAACCCCGCCCGGCTTTCGCGGCCATGTTGTAGTTGATCACCGACTCTCCGATCTGCTGCATGTGGTAGTTGAGCGTGGTCTTGACGTTCAGCTGCTGGATTCCCGGCTGGAACCCGAGCTGACGCAGCTCAGCGAGTACGTAGTCCACGAAGTGGGGCGCCAGGAAGCTGTTGATCGGCGCCTGGTACGTGAGCTGCTCCGCGACCGCCTTGTCCATGTCCTCTTGCGAGATGAAGTTCGAGCGCACCATGGCCTGCAACACCTCGGTCTGCCGCAGCTTCGCGGCGTCTGGGTGCAGGACCGGGTTCCATTCCGTGGGCGCCTGCGGCAGGCCGGCGAGGACGGCGGCCTGTGCGAGGTCGAGCTTGGCGGCCGAGATGTGGAAATAGCTCTGCGCCGCGGCCTCGACGCCGTATGACTGCGAACCGTAGAAGCTCTTGTTGAGGTAGAGCTCCATGATCTGGTCCTTGCTGTAGGTCTGCGCCAGCTCATACGCGAGAGCAAGCTCCTTGATCTTGCGGCTGACAGTCTGGTCAGGGGTCAGGAACTGCTGCTTCGCAAGCTGCTGAGTGATCGTGCTGGCGCCACCGACGATGTGACCCGAGCGGAGGTTGTCGTACGCGGCTCGAATGATGGCCGCGGCGTCGAAGCCGGGGTTGGTGTAAAAGCCCTTGTCCTCGATGGCGACAGTCGCCTGGATCATCACCGGCGCAACCTGCGCCAGCTTGACGGCAAGCCGGTGGTCGCCGTGATTGCCCACGTCCGCCAGCAGCACTCCGTCGCTCGAGGTGATGATCGTGTCGCCTGCGAAGCCGGCGCTGTCCAGGCCCTGGATTGACGGCAGGCTGTCGAAGAAGGTCTGGGCGTATGCGTCGGCGGCGAAGCCGATCACGAGAAGCACCGCCAGCACGGCGCCCAACCCGCGGAACATCGCGGTGCGGCGCATCTTCTGCCCGATCGGCGACCAGGTCGCATGGATGCGGGCTCGGGGGCGGTGGCCGCCCTTGGTTGTGATCTTGGCGGGAATGTTTCTAGCCATGTTTGGGGGCGCGTAGATTCTACGGTTCCCACCTCCCCCAACGGACCTGGGCAGGAGACGGTTACGCGGCTCGGCCGGGTCTCAATCTGGCGATCAATCCGTCACGGGCGAGCCGCCACTCTTCGGGGTCGATCGCGCGGATCAGGTAGATCGCGACCACGTATACGACGCCGCCCACCGGGAGGCTGATGGCGATCGAAAACCGGCTGAGTGGGTAGAGCGCGACCCCCATCACCGCCCCCGCCAGCAGGATGCGCCAGCTCAGGCTGATCACAGCAAGCCGGAGCTCAGGGTGATTGCGCTGAACAAACCACCATCCGAAGGTGCAGAGGGCCGCCTCGGTGATCACCGTGGTCGCGCTCGCGGCGAGGTAGCCGTAGGAGGGGATGAGGGCGAGGTTCAGCACGATGTTGATCAGCGCAGCGAGTCCGGTCGCCCACGCGTTGAGGTGCTGGCGATTGGTGGCGTTCAGCGTCGCGTAGAAAGCGGAGTTCACGAACAGAAAGATGATCGCGAAGGCAAGGATGCGGAGCGACGGCTCTGATTGCGGGAAAAGACGGAACAGCCGGCCGATCGGATGTACGAGCACGAAAGTGCCCACGGAAAGCGGCCATCCAAGCAGGAGCAGGACTCGGAAGAACCGCTTGTAGGCCAGCTGCATGCGCGATAGATCGCTGACGAAGTACACGGCAAGCAGTGGATAGACGACGACCTGGATCGCGAGCGGGATGAACTGCAGGGCTTCGAACGGTTTGTAAGCGAACTTGTACCACCCGACCTCGGCGAAGGATCGGAAGTGCTGAAGGATCACAGTGTCCGAGTTGAAGTAGAGATTGGTCAGGAATGACGTGTACGCGAAAGGCAGAGCAAGCGGCCACCAACGCCGAATCAGACTCACGTCGAACCCGACTCGCACGCGACCAAGGCCGAAGACTCGGATCACGACGAGGGAATAGACGATCGTGAACGTGTAAGAAGCTGCGTAAGCCCACACGAAATAGGCGACGCCGAAATGTTGCCGAGCGCCGAAATAGATGAGGCCGCCCTGGATCAGTACTTCCGCGATCAACGCGATGGCATCGAACTCCGCTCGACCCACGGCATAGAAGGTGTTGCGGAGAAGGTTGGCGTAAGCGGTCGCCACCAGCAGAGCAATTCCAGGCACGATCAGAGACGGGAGGCCGGCGCCAAGGCCAAGCGCGATAGCGAACACGACGGCGGTAGCCGCAGCCAGCGCAACCCTCAGGACAATCAACGTCCCGAGGTAGTCGCCGAGCGCCGAGCGATTGCGGGCCGCCTCGCGCGTATACAGCGGCGCAAATCCAAGGTCGGCGACGACCGAGACCAGTCCCGAGTAGACGACGAGAGTCGTATAGCGCCCGTAGTTCGCATCACCAAGCCCATTCGCGAGCGTGATGACAACGACCAGCGAGATGACCTTCGAAAGCGAGCGGGCGGCCAGGATGAAGACCGAGTTACTGACGGCGCGGTTGCCCAGCTGCGCCGCCGCGGCGGCCGCCTCGTCACTCACGCGAATAAGTATGAAAGGACGGCATTCGCCCTCTCCCCCCTGGGGGAGAGGGACTGGGGAGAGGGGCCTCCGGAGAACGACCCTAATCGTCCGCCTAGATGTTTCCCGGCCTCACGTTCTGTGCAGATTCCGGGGCGACCAACAGGAGGACCTGCCCTTCGTTGAGCGCCGGGTGGTGCTGGTCCAGGTCGTCGATGGCGTGCGCCAGCTGTCCGTAGGTGATGTGGTAGCCGCGGCCCCACGAGATGCCCGGGTCGTTCAACCAGACCCCCGTTTCGTCGTATCCGATGATCAGCACGAAGTGCGGCACCGACCACCCCGTCTGCTCGTAGTGGCTGCTGTATCCCGGGTAACGGGGGTTGCCGAGCCCATGGGTGCGCACCTCCGCGAGGAGCGGCCGCCCGGCCGAGAGCTGCTCCGCGATCGTGTGGGGGTCGTTGGGAAGGAGCCGGTAGCTGTAGCCAAAGTGCTGCTGCGCGAGCTCGCCCAGCATGGCGTCGTTCAGGTCAGGCGCAGGCTTCCATGAGTCGATCTGCCTGATCGTCGCGTCAGCGGCATGGGGATCGATCACGACCGAAGCGTCGTGATGCCAGTACCCGACGAGCATCGTCAGGTTGGCAGCCTCGCAGCTCTCCTGGTGCTGCGCCCAGTTGTTGAGCGGGGCCTGCGTGGTGAACGGCACCTGCAGCAAAACGTGAGCGGGGAGCGCCACCGGCGTCGGCATCGTCCCGGGACCCACCTCGATCGGAAGGGGCTCTGCGTGCACCGCGGTCACGCCGGCCAAGGGCGCGGCGGCCTCGCGATCCTTCAAATAGTGGCGGAGCAGATAAGCCGACCCGGCCCCGAGCACAAGGGCCGCCGCCAGCACAACCGCGAGCCCTCCCCAACGCCGGCCACGAGGTGGCCTGATCTCTCCACGCCTCGCGATGACTCCCAAGACCCTTGCCCTCCCATCAGCCGGGGATCGTCTATCCCCTTGTCGCTACTGAAACGCCCACGGGAGGCGGGCTACTTAATGCGGTTTAGGGATGTAAAGGCGCCGGTATACTGCGGGCGCCGTTGGCCATGGAACTGAGATCGCCCTCCCTTCACGCGCAACCTTTGATAGCGCTCCAGAGTTGTAGCTAGCGATGATGGGAGCCCTCAAGTGGATCCTCGGGCTGGGCCTGGTCGCGACGATCGGCGTCGGGGCGGGCGTCTATTTCGCCTTCTTCGGCGCCGGGCCGGCTGTCAGCTACGTCACGCCCGACCTGGTCCCCATCGACCTCACCTCGACCTCGACGCCGAGCCCGCCGCCCGTCAACCTCCCCACGGCAGTCCTTCTGCCGGTTCCCTTCACCTCGCAGGCGCCCCTGAACAACTGGGCGCAGCGCCAGCACACCTGCGAGGAGGCGAGCATCGTGATGGTCGATCGCTACCTCCGGGGCGACCACTCCGGCACCTTGATCGACCCGAGAACGGCCGACAACGCGATCAACCAGGTCACGGCCTGGAAACCGGCGGTGGACCTGACCATCCAGCAGGTGGGCGACGTCGCCCGCAGCAACCTCGGGTGGGCATACAAGATCCTGCCGTCTGACCGCCTCAACATGAAGCAGCAGCTCTCACTGGGCCGCCCGCTGATATTCGGAGTGCGGACTCACGGCCTGGGCAACTCGAACTACCCGGGTTACTCGAGCCACTACGAGCAGGCCGGATGGTCGGTCTCGCACTACCTCGTCGTCACGGGCTACAACGGTTCCGACCAGTTCATCCTCAACGACCCCGGCCTGACCCGAGGCCATGGCTATCCGATCAGCTACGACCAGCTGATGCACGCCGTGGACGACCTCGACCAGGCGTACCCCTCGCTGAACGCCGGACGGGTGTTCCTGGTCCTGGCCCCCGCCACCGGAGCCTGAAAGTCAAGTCTCCCCTCCCCCGCAGGGGGAGGGTGGCCCTGCCCGCAGGGCACGGTCGAGTAGGGGGTGACCCGAGCTTGAAGAAAGGTCGAACCGCCCCCCGCCCGGCGCTGCGCGCCACCCTCCCCCAAGGGGGAGGGGAGATTAGGCAAAAACTATCGCTTCGTTGAAGTCCGCGTAGCCCGCCTGGAATGACGCCTTGCTGATCCAGTACTGCCCGCGGATCGGGTCGTTGACCAGCACCGAGCTCGGGCTGACGCCGACGACCGTGTAGACATGCGACGCCTGCACCGGGCCGATGAACGGGATCCACTGCCCGTCAAAGCTCAGGTAGTCGCGACGCGGGTGGTAGGCCCAGTCCCAAGTCGCGAACGCGACTACGGGGTGGCCGGCGATGACCCGCGCATAGATGGTCGCGGCGGACATCGAGCCGTACGCGATGAGCCTCGCGCCGTGCGCGCGTGCGATGCGCACCAGCGGCGGGTAGTACGTGCCGTACCCGGTGAGATTGCTCTCGCTGCCATTCACATTGCCGACAAACGTTTCATAAGGATTGCCCCACCGCACCCGCCCGGCGGAGTCGACGTAAGCAGCGCGGCGATCCGCCCCGAGCTCGGCTAGGATCTGGTCCTGGCTCACGCTGATGCCCTGGTGCGAGAGCGCCATCGATGTGGCGGCCTCCTCGCAGCTCAGCGGGTGATCCTGGTAGTAGAAGGTCACTCCCGAGATGATGTGCGTCTGGCTGAGCGCCACGTTGACCGCGCCGTCGGCCGCCCCCGCCACCTGGTTCAGGTCGCCGGTGACGCTGTTGAACTCGGCCACGGTGGCGGCGTTCCCATACGCAACGCGATTGGTGCCGACCCGCGCCTGGAAGCCGGCGACGTCGATTCCGTAAAGGCTCGCGACGTCGATCTCGGTGCCGGCGCGGCTGAAGGCCTGCTGCGCGACACCCGCCGCGTCCAACCTGCCCTGCAAGTCCTTGCGCGTGCTGATCAAATTCCGGGTCAGGAACTCGGCGCGCGCCATCCTCTCCAGGGCGCCCAGGGTGGAGTACTGGCCGGCGCGCGTCATGAGGGCGGGCCCGGGATCGCTGCGAATTCCAAGGCTCTGCGCCTGGACCAATTGGGTCGCGACCGTCCCCGCGGCCACTGCGATGTTTCGGTCGATCGGGACCAACTTCGTCTCGAGGCTCCAGTCAGATCCGAGTGCCGCGAGCTCATCCGGCCTTGTCGCCACGGCCAGCGCGTCGAGCCTGGCCTTCCGCTGCGCGTACGGCTCCGTCCCGAGCGCCTGGTGAAGGCTCTCGTCGGCGGCGTCCGCGCGCGCCCGGTACCGGACCAGGTCGTGCGCATAGATCGCGGCCGATTGGGACTGCCACCGGTCCACGATCCCGCTCGCACCCGGCCACCAGAACACCGTCGCGACGCCGAGGAACTTGACCTTCTGGCTGTAGATCCACTCCTGCTCGAGAATCGAGAGCTCGGAGTCGGGTATGCCGTCGGCCCGCATCACGGCCCAGTGATCGTGGACGGCCGCCGCCCGGGCCTGGAGGTCGAAGGCGATCCGGCCGTCGAGCAGCCCGCCGCCGCCGGCTGTGGCCGCGAGCAGCGCCACCGTCAGGACGATCGCGACAGCGCCCCCGCCTGACGGCGCCCGAACCGCCCACGCACGCATGCGGCGCGCGCGGGCCAGTGGCTGCGTTCTGGCCGGCTCCGGAGCCTGCTCCGGCTCGACTGGCAGAGGCGCCGGGGCTACTGGATGCTCGACCGCGATCATGTTTTCACCCGTCGAGCGGGTGCGGGCTGCCGGCTATAGCCGCACCGCCACGAGCGATCCTGGCGCACAGGTAATGGGCTGCACATCGTTCAACGATCCAACGCCCTCACCCCAACGCCCGGTCGCCTGGCCGAGCATACACGTCGTTGGCCGAAACCAATCGTTCTTGACGCGTACCGGGAAAATGCACCCTCACGCCGGGACGCCCTGGGCTGCCCAGGTCCCAACCTGCGGCAAACAGCCGGGCCGCGTCGGCCAGGTCGGTCGCATGGGCTGTCTTGACCCCGTCCGTGAAGGTCAGGCTCTGGGCACGGGCGCCCGGGAAGCCGAGTCTCACCTCGCCTCCTGTCTTCAGGTTGAAGACGTAGTCGTCGAGCGCTCCCGCGTCGCTGCCTGCGACCAGCTCGGCCACGGAGGGAAACTTGCCCTCCTTCATCTCGGCCTTGAGATCGGCGCGGGAGGCTCGATGCGCCCCGCGCTCGCGCCGGCGTATTTCTGTGAGCAGGACGTCGCGCTCGGCCCGCAGGGAGGTGAGGTCCTGCTCGAGCGGGCGCATGCGCTCCCTGACACCGCTGACGCGGCGCTCAAGCTCGGCTTCCTCGAGGCTGCTGAGGTCCTCTGGCACGGGCATGAATGTACGGCTCCGGGGTTAATCAACTCCGGTGTTGAAAAACTCGTACGATGAGTTCGTGGATTCCAGGCGAGAGACGATCCTTGCTTTCTTGAAGACGCACGGGCAGGCCAGCCTGGGCGAGATCGCGACGCACCTCGAGGTTTCCAAACAGGGCGCCCTGCGCCACCTCGAGGCCCTCGAGGCCGCCGGCCTGGCGACTGTCGCGTCCGCCCCACCGCACGGGCGCGGGCGCCCCGAGAACGTCTACCAGCTGACCGCCGCGGCAGGCGACCACTTCCCGGACGGCCACCGGCAGCTGACCGGAGAGCTGGTGGAGTTCATGTCCGACGAGCAGCTCAAGCACTTTTTCGAGCGCCGCGCGGCGCGGCTCGAGGCCGAGTACGCCCCCAGATTGGCGGGGCTAGACTTTGAATCGCGAGTCCGCGAGCTGGCCAAGCTCGCCACCGAGCATGGTCACATGGCCGAGGTGGTCGAGCTGGACGGGGCGCTCGCGATCCGCCACTGCAACTGCCCCATCCAGGACGTCGCCGCCCGCACCGGCCTGCCCTGCATGAACGAGCAGCAGATGTACGAGCGGCTCCTTGGTTCCCCGGTCACCAGGTCCACCTGGATGGCGGAAGCGGCGAACGACTGCACATATGAAGTCAAGAAGAGCGGAGGGAAAGTTGGCTGATTTCGAGATCAAAGACCTGAGGGCGAGCGTCGAGGGCAAGCAGATCCTCAAGGGCGTCACCCTGTCGATCAACAAGGGCGAGGTCCACGCGGTCATGGGCCCGAACGGCTCCGGCAAATCCACGCTCTCGCACACCCTGATGGGCCACCCCGGCTACACCGTCGACGGCGGCGAGGTCATCTTCAAAGGACAGAACGTGCTCGCCCTCGAGGTCGACGAGCGCGCGCGCCTCGGCATGTTCCTCGCGCTCCAGTACCCCGTTGTGGTGCCCGGCATCTCGATGACCAACTTCCTGCGCACGGCGCTCAACGCCAAGCGCGGATATGACGGCAAGGACAAGTCGAAGCAGATTTCCCCTAAGGAGTTTCGCTCGATGCTCAAGGGCGAGCTCGAGGTGCTGCACATGGACGACTCGTTCCTGCCGCGCTATATCAACGACGGGTTCTCAGGCGGCGAGAAGAAGCGGGCTGAGATCCTGCAGATGGCGATGCTCCAGCCCGAGATCGCGATCCTCGACGAGACCGACTCAGGCCTCGACATCGACTCCATCAAGTTCGTCGCCGAAGCCGTGAACCGCATGCGCGGTCCGGAGCTCGGCGTGCTGATCATCACGCACTACACGCGGATCCTGGAGTTCATCAAGCCAGACTTCGTGCACGTGCTCGTGGACGGCAAGTTCGTGCTGTCGGGCGGCCCCGAAATCGCGGCACGCCTCGAGAAGACGGGTTATTCGGAATGGGCGGAGGCTGACGAGCCGGCCGTGTTGAAGTCTGAGGAGGCGAGCTGATGGCGACGGTTCCCAAAGTCGACGTCGGCGCCGATTACAAAGAGAAGTACGGCTTCTTCGTCCCTGAGGAGTACATCTTCAAGGCCAAGCGCGGCCTGAACCCCGAGATCGTCAAAGAGATCTCGTTCATGAAGAAGGAACCCGAGTGGATGCTGAACATGCGGTTGAAGTCGCTGGAGATCTTCCGTAAGAAGCCCATGCCCAAGTGGGGCGCCGACCTCTCGGTGATCGACTTCGAGAACATCTTCTATTACCTCAAGGCGTCGGACAAGCAGTCGACCTCGTGGGAAGACCTGCCGCCCGACATCAAGAAGACCTACGACCGGCTGGGCGTGCCTGAGGCGGAACGAAAGTTTCTCGCGGGCGTGTCGGCGCAGTACGAGTCCGAGGTCGTCTACCACTCGCTGCACGAGGAGCTGTCGAAGAAGGGCGTGATCTTCACGGACACCGACTCGGCGCTGCGCGACCACCCCGAGCTCTTCAAGGAGTACTACGGCACCGTCATCCCGCCCGCCGACAACAAGTTCTCCGCGCTGAACAGTGCGGTCTGGTCCGGTGGATCGTTCATCTACGTGCCGAAGGGCGTGCGGGTGGACATCCCGCTGCAGGCTTACTTCCGCATCAACGCGGAGAACATGGGCCAGTTCGAGCGGACGCTGATCATCTGCGACGAGGGATCGTTCGTCCACTACATCGAAGGCTGCACGGCGCCGATCTACACGACCGATTCCCTGCACTCGGCGGTGGTCGAGATCATCGTCAAGAAAGGCGCGCGCTGCCGCTACACCACGATCCAGAACTGGTCGACCAACGTGTTCAACCTCGTCACCAAGCGGGCGCTCGCGTACGCCGACGCAACCATGGAGTGGGTCGACGGCAACCTCGGCTCGCAGATCACGATGAAGTACCCCAGCGTCTATCTCATGGAACCCGGCGCCAAGGGCGACGTGCTCTCGGTGGCGTTCGCGGGCAAGGGCCAGCACCAGGACGCCGGCGGCAAGATGATCCACGTCGCGCCGAACACGACCTCGACCATCACGTCGAAGTCGATCTCCAAAGGCGGCGGCCGGACTTCCTACCGCGGCCACATCAAGATGTATCCCGGCGCGAACAACTCGAAGTCGTTCGTGAAGTGCGACGCGCTCCTGCTCGACGACGAGTCGCGCTCGGACACCTATCCCTACAACGACGTGGACGCTGAGAACGTGACCCTCGGCCACGAGGCCACGGTGAGCAAGGTCTCCGACGAGCAGCTCTTCTACCTCATGAGCCGCGGCATCACGCGCAACGAGGCCGAGACGATGATCGTCAACGGCTTCATCGAGCCGTTCACCAAGGAGCTCCCACTCGAGTACGCGGTTGAGCTCAACCGGCTCATCCAGCTCGAGATGGAGGGCTCGGTAGGCTGAGCAGTGCACCGTGGGCGATCAGCGAGAGATTCGGCGACCAGGTGGGCCAGATGCTAGGCGCCACCGAGCAACGCAGCGCGCGCATCCCGTGGATGCGTAAGCGAGTAGCGCAGGCGGCAACGACGCAGATGGCCCGCATGGGCGTCGAAGATCCGTTGATCGTCCCGCGGGGCACTGCTTAGATGGGATTGACCCTGGACTCCCTGGACGTCCTCCAGGGGGAGCCCGACTGGCTTGGCAAGCGGCGGCGAGGCGCGCTCGCCGAGTACGAGCGCCTGCCCATGCCCAGCAAGACCGATGAGGAGTGGCGGCGCACCGACATCAGCGGGCTGAACCCCGCGCAGTTCTCCGAGCTCGAGCACAAGAACGGCTTCAAGCTCGACGCCCTTTCATCGCTGCCGCGCGGCGTGATCCTCGAGCCGCTGCGGGTGGCCGCCGAAAAGCATCCGCAGCTCGTCGAACCGCTGCTGTTCTCGCTCATCAAAGCCGACCGCGACCGGTTCAGCGCGCTGCACGCCGCCTTCTTCACCGGCGGCACCTTCCTTTATGTGCCGGATGGAGTGGAGATCACTGAGCCGATCGTCGGCCAGCACACCTCACACGGCGGTGGCACCGCGTTATTGCCGCACACGCTCATCGTGGCCGGCCGAGGCGCTCGCTTCCACTATCTGGACGAGTACATCGGCCGGGACGACGAGCCCGCGGCATACCGAAGCGGGTCGGCGGAGATCTTTGTCGGCGAAGGCGCCGAGGTCGGCTACGTCGCCGTCCAGAAGTGGGGCCGCAACGCATGGCATTTCGCCGACCAGCGCGCGCGCCTCGAAAAGGACGCTCGGCTGCGCCTGTTCAATGTGACGCTCGGAGCACGATTCTCCAAGACGCGCGTCGAGGCGTCTCTCGCCGGACAGGGCTCGGACGCGGAGCTGAAGTCGATCTACTTCGCGTCCGGCCAGCAGTTCTTCGACTTTCACACTTTGCAGGACCACCAGGTCGGCAACACGCGCTCCGACCTGCTGTTCAAAGGCGCGTTGCAGGACAAGGCGCGCACCGTCTACGCCGGTCTGATCCGGATCGAGAAAGGCGCCGCGCGCTCGGACGCCTACCAGGCCAACCGCAACCTGGTGCTGTCCGACCACGCCAAGGCGACTTCGATCCCAATGCTGGAGATCGACAACAACGACGTCCGTTGCACGCACGGAGCGACGGTCGGGCCGGTCGACCCGATGAGCATGTTCTACCTGCAGTCGCGCGGCATTCCCGCCCCGACCGCCAAGCGGATGATCGTCCAGGGATTCTTCGGCGACGTGCTGGACCGGATCCCGTTCGAGCACGCGCGCAACCTGATCGAAGCCGACCTGGAGGCGCGCCTTGGCTAGGTTCCGGGTCGCGTCGGTCGGCGAGCTACCGGGCGAAAGCCTGAAACGGGTGGATGCCGGAAATACTCCGATCTGCCTCGCTCATGCCGAGGACGGCAAGTTCTACGCCCTTAACGACATCTGTACTCACGAGGAGTTCAACCTCAGCGACGGCGAGCTCTGGGGCATGGACGTGGAATGTCCGCAGCACGGCTCCCGCTTCAACCTCGTCACCGGTAAGGTGACCGGCCTCCCGGCGGTGATCCCGGCCACGACCTACCCCGTGTCGGTGGAGGGCGACGAGGTCTACATCGAGGTCCCGGAGTGATCAAGACCTTCGACGTCGCGACGATTCGCAAAGACTTTCCGATCTTCGAGACCGGGATCGCTTACCTGGACTCGGCGAACACCTCGCAGCGGCCGCGCCAGGTGACCGGCGCGATGATGGAGTACTTCGAGAAGTTCAACTCGAACATCCACCGCGCCGCGTACCACATCGCCGAAGAGGCGACTTTGCGCTACGAGGCGACGCGCGAGAAGGTGCGCGAATTCATCAACGCGGCCTCGACGAAAGAGATCATCTACACACGAGGCACGACCGAGGCGATCAACCTGGTCGCGCATTCGTGGGGCCGCAAACACATCCAGAAGGGCGACCTGATCGTCCTCACCATCATCGAGCACCATTCGAACATCGTCCCGTGGCAAATCCTCGCGGCCGAGAAGGGCGCGACGATCGAGTACGTCGACATCGACGAGCGCGGAGAGCTGCGCCTGGAGGAGTTCCACAAGCTGCTCGAGCGCTCACCGAAGCTCGTGGCGTTCGGCCAGGTGAGCAACGCTCTCGGCACGATCAACCCGGTCGAGGAGATGGTCGCGGCGGCCAAGGCCGCAGGTGCGACCGTGCTGGTGGACGGCGCGCAGGGCGCCCCACACCAGGGCGTCGACGTCCGTGCACTGGGGTGCGATTTCTACGCGTTCAGCGGCCACAAGATGCTGGGGCCGACCGGCGCCGGAATCCTGTACGGCCGCCGCGAGCTGCTCGAGGCGATGGACCCCTTCATGTCCGGCGGGGACATGATCAAGACGGTTCGCGTCGAGGGCACGACCTACCACGAGCTGCCCTGGAAGTTCGAAGCCGGCACCCAGGCGATCGCCGAGGTGATCGGGCTGGGCGCCGCCGTCGACTACCTGAGCGCGCTAGGCATGGACGCCGTCCGCGCGCACGAGCGCGAGGTCACCGAATACGCCTACGAGGCGCTCAGCGACGTCGAAGGGCTGACGCTCTACGGCCCGCCGCCGTCCCGCCGCGCCGGTGTCATCTCGTTCTCGGTCGAGGGCATCCACCCGCACGACCTGGCCACCATCGCCGACCGCGACCAGGTGTGCCTGCGCGCGGGACACCACTGCGCGATGCCGCTCATGACCCGGCTCGGAGTCCCCGCCACCGCCCGCGCCTCCTTCTACGTGTACACGCAGAAGGATGAAGTCGACCGTCTGGTCGGTTCCATCAAAGAGGCCCAGAGGATTTTCAAATGAGCACGGGTACCGCAGCCGACGATCAGTTTTATCGCGAGTACATCCTCGACCACTACAAGAACCCGCGGAACTTCGGGCGCCTCGAAAACCCGGACATCAGCCACGAAGAGGACAACCCCCTTTGCGGCGACGTGATCGGGATGGATTTCCGCGTGAAGGATGGCGTGATCGAGGACGTCAAGTTCCACGGCCGGGGATGCGCGATCTCCCAGGCTTCAGCTTCGCTTTTGACGGAACGGCTGAAAGGCTTGCCGCTGGAAGACGCCAAGAAGATCGGCAAGGCTGATGTGCTGGGGGAGCTTGGAATCGACATCTCCCCCGCGCGCATCAAATGCGCCCTGCTTTCGTTGAAGGTGCTGAAGGTGGGCGCTTACGGTTTGGCTTCAAGCGGTGAGGATGAGGAGTAGGAAATGGGAACGACAGAGCAGCAAGAAGGCTTTCGCGACCTGAAGTTGGATGACGTCAAGAAGCTGATCGACGAGGGCTACGACTTAATCGACGTCCGCGAGGGCTGGGAATGGAACAAGGGCCACGTGCCCGGCGCCCGGCACATCGTGCTCAACACGCTGCTGGCCAACCCAAGCGCGCAGAAGATCCGTGACAAGACCATCTTCGTGTGCCAATCCGGCGAGCGCTCGTCCGTCGCCTCCGAGATGGCGGTGGCGCTGGGAGTCAAGGACGTCGTCAACTTTCGCGGTGGAACAAAGGCTTGGCGAGACGCCGGCCTGCCAGTGGAGACACCGTGACGCCGTTTGCCCCGACCACGCAGGTCACCGACGACGCGACGGTGAAGCCCGAGGACGTGATCGAGGTGCTGCGGCAGTGCTTCGATCCCGAGATCCCGGTCAACATTGTCGACCTCGGGCTGATCTACGACATCGCGATCAAGCCGGCCCGGGTGGACATCAAGATGACTCTCACCGCGTTGGGATGCCCGATGGCCGCTGACGTGATGGCCGACGTCCGCGACCACCTGCTCACCCTGCCCGGCATCAGCGACGCCGGAGTCGACATCGTCTACGAACCGGTCTGGTCCCCAGAACGCATGTCCGAAGAAGCGCGCTGGGAACTGGGAATGGTCTAAAAATGAGAAGGAACCTAGGGTTCCTTCTCATGGCTCATCTTCCTGAAGGTCCGGATTTTTCAGATTAGGTTCGCCTCGCCACGCTTGCGACATGCAGGCAGGTCAGGGACGGCCGGAGTAAATCCGGCCTCCATGCCACGTCTTGCGAGTTAGCCCAGCTCTACTCGGGTTAGGCGCGGGGCGACGCGGTCCCTGGGCGACTGGTCGGGGGACTGATTCCGGCGCCAGGCCTGTACGCAGGCTTCGCACGAGCAGCTCGGCCCGTAGTGTTCCGCGGGCTCGGCCAGCGATCCGCCGATCACCTGGAAAAACGATGCGACGATCTTTGCAGGACGTAGAGATGACATTTGGTGGCCTCCGTCGAGAGTGTTCTTACCAAGGCTAACGTATGGGTACCCGATTTCCTGCTAGCGCCAACCATTTGTAGCCTTTGAAATATGAGAGAAAACCCGGATGGTTTTCTCTCATCGCGCGTGCGCTTCGCGCAGGACGGCCGGACTAAATCCGGCCTGAGTGCGACGAGTTAGCAGCCAGGGTGCGTGACCGTGCCATTCGAGTTGGTCGAAGCGGCGGAGCTGCATGACCCGGAATGGAAGCTCAAGCGCCCGTCGATGCAGTCGTAGTAGTACGGGCCGGTCACCAGGCCCGTCCCGCCTCCGCCAGATGTTCCGTGGGCCGGGCAGACGATCAGGCGCTCGGTGACCTCGAAGCCGGCCACCAGGACGACGACCGCGACTACGGCCGCCGCAACCGCGGATAGGGACGACGCGGTCAGGAACGGGCCTCGCAGCGTGCGCACCGTCGCTCCAGTCGCCATGGCGCCGGCGATGAGTAGCGGCAGGCCGATCGAAAAGATGGCCAGGACTCCGAGCACTAGCAGACCGCCCGTCGCGGCCGCCCGCAGCGAGAGGCGTACCACCGCGCTCCACCTCCGCGAGAGCGAGGCCGCCAGCAGAGCCGCCAATAAAACCAGGTAGGAAGCGACAAAACCGACCGTGACGATGTCTGGCTGGCCACCGCCCTGACCGAGGATCAACAAAAGGTACGCAGCATCGGTCGCGAGCGCAAAGATGAGTGCGAACCAGCTCATGAAACGTGCCGGCCTGGTATCCATGAGCTGACTCTCGGCCATGTGCGAACACACTAGACCAGTGGTCGTGAATCGGCCCTCCGTACACTTACTCCTCGTGCCGGAGTTCAGCCCAGGGCTGGAGGGTGTCGTCGCCGCGCAGACCGCAGTCAGCGAGGTCGATGGCTCCAATGGCCGGCTTATCTACAGGGGCGGCTACCTGATCGAGGACATCGCCGCGGTCGTCACCTATGAAGAGGTCGCGTACCTCCTGTGGAACGGCGACCTTCCGGACAGCGCGGAGCTCGACGCTCTTCGCAAGCAGATGGCGTCAGCCCGTCCTTTGAACAAGGCCGCGCGCGGCGCGCTCATGTCGACCGACCCAGGGACCGACCCGATGGACGTCCTGCGCACAGTGGTTTCGGCGCAGGGCGCCAGCAAGACGCTGGTCAAGCCGACTCTTGAAGAGGCCGTGGCGCTGACCGCCGTCTTTCCCACGATCGTTGCAGCCGCCCACCGACGCCGGTTGGGCCGCGACGTGGTCGATCCGCGCGACGACCTTTCGCACGCGGCGAACCTACTCTGGATGATGGAGGGCAAGGAGCCGGCCGTCGAGCGAGTCCATTGGGTCGACTCGTACCTGGTGATGCTCGCGGATCACGGCCTCAACGCTTCCACCTTCGCGGCCCGCGTCATCGCGTCGACCGGCAGCGACCTGACGTCGTCTGTCGTCGGCGCCATCGGCGCGTTGAAGGGCCCTGCCCACGGTGGCGCGACGCTGGCCGCCCGCTCGATGCTGGACAAGATCGGCTCGGAGGCCAACGCTGAGAAATGGCTGCGCGAGGCCCACGAAAGGCACGAGCGGTTTGCGGGCTTCGGTCATCGCGTGTACCGAACCTATGATCCGCGGGCCAAGATTCTTCGCGAGATGGCCGCCACGGCAGCGCCGGAGCTGCATCGCACAGCTGCCCGCACCGAAGAGCTCGCGCTTCACATCCTGCACGAGGCTCACCCGGAGAGACCCAACGCGACCAACGTCGATTTCTGGGCCTCGGTCGTGCTGACCGGCGCGGGCATCCCCAAGGAGATGTTCACCTGCATGTTCGCCACCTCGCGCGTGGTGGGCTGGACCGCTCACGTGCTCGAATCGCTGGCCGACCTGCGGATCATCCGGCCGGCGTCGCAGTGGATCGGGCCGGAGCCCGGGAAGAAGCCCGCGGCCATCGCCAAACGATGAGCCGGAAGTGAGCACGTACGTCCCCGGTCTCGAGGGCGTCGTTGCTTCGCAGACAGCGATCTCGATGGTGGACGGCGCGAACGGACGTCTCGTCTATCGCGGCTACGTCATCGCCGACCTGGCCGAGGAGATGTCATTCGAAGAGGTCGCCTACCTCCTGTGGTATGGAAACCTGCCGACGCGAGCCGAGCTCGACGGCCTGACGACAGAGCTGGCTGCGTCGCGCGTGCTGACGCAGGCCGCGACGATAGCCCTGGACGCTCTGCCCAAGGACACCGATCCCATGGACGTGCTCAGGAGCGTTGTCTCGGTCCAGGGGGTCGAGCACAAGCTCGAGAAGCCGACCATCCCGCTTGCGATCCACGCCACGGCGTCCTTCCCGACCATTCTGGCGATGTTCCATCGCAGGCAGGAGGGGGTTGCGCCCGTCAAACCGCGGCCGGACCTCGGCCACGCCGCCAACTACCTCTACATGCTCAACGGCAAGGAATCCAGCCCCGAGCTCGTGCGCGCGCTGAACACCTACCTCGTGCTCCTCGCCGACCACGGCATGAACGCGTCGACGTTCGTGGCGCGGGTCATAGCGTCCACCGACTCGGACCTGGCTTCGTGCCTGGTTGGAGCCATTGGCGCGCTCAAGGGTCCGGCTCACGGAGGGGCGCCGTCGGCGGTGATGGACCAGCTGGAACAGATCGGAACGGCCGACAACGCAGAACCGTGGATGCGCGCGGCCCGCAAAGAGAAGGTGCGGTTCATGGGCTTCGGCCATCGCATCTACCGGACCTACGACCCGCGAGCGAAGATCCTCAAAGAGCTCTGCGCCCGACTAAACCCGAAGTTCTACGAGCTTGCCTCGAAGGTCGAGGAAACGGCGCTGCAGATCCTCCACGAAGAGCATCCCGAGCGCCCGCAAGCGACCAACGTCGAGTTCTACTCGGCCGGCGTGCTGCAGGCCATCGGCCTCCCGAAGGAGTACTTCCCTCCCACCTTTGCAGTCTCCCGCGCGTCGGGCTGGACCGCACACGTGCTGGAGCAGAGCGCCAACAATCGACTTATCCGGCCGCAGTCGGAATACGTCGGGCCGGAGCCACGGAAACCCATTCCTTTAGCCGAGCGAGGTTAGCCCATCCCCGGGCTGGGGCTCGACCGCGAGACATTCCGTAGTGAGCTGCGAACGGGGGCCTCGGCGAGAGATTCGGTGACCAGGTGGCCCAGATGCTAGGCGCCGCCGAGCACCGGAGCGCAATGTATTCGCATACATGAAGTGAGGAGCGGAGGCGGCAACGACGCAGATGGGCCGCATGGGCGCCGAAGATCCGTCGAGGATCCCCGGTCGCGGCTCACCAATCTCGTCGCCGTCGGCCTAGGCTGGTTCCTGATCCTTGCCGGCGCTTTCATCGCATGGAACGTCATCGCTGTTCCTCTCAGCAGGGAGATCCTCGACAACGACCTGACCCTCGCTTACATCGGCGCCCGCATCGGAATCGAGCACGGCTGGACTCACCTCTACTCGCTCAACCTCCAGCACCAGATGTTCGATCAGCTGCGTCCCAGCGCCCCGTTCAACGACGGGGAGCGATTCATCTCGCCTCCACCGAGCGCGTGGGTGCTGGTGCCGCTCACGGTCTTAGGTGCGGCCGCCACGGTCTACATCTGGCTCGTGGCGTCGGTGGCCGCGTTGGTGGCCGCCTGGTGGATCGCTGCGCCCGGCACCGCGCGCTCCCGGGCCCTGTGGCTGATCGCTGCGCTGGCCTGGTACCCGGTTCAGTACAGCCTGAGCCTGGCGCAGCCCGACCTCATCGTCCTGCTGGCCGCTGTCGCCTGCTGGAAGCTCGCGGATAAGGGCAGGCCGTACCTGGCGGGCGCCGTGCTCGGGGTTTCGGTGCTCAAGCCACAGCTCACGCTCGCTCTGCCCCTGGTCCTGCTGGTCGCCGGCCGGTGGCGTATCGCGGCGGCATGGGCCGTGACCGTCGGCGTGCTCGCCGGCGTTTCTCTGCTGGTGATCGGCCAGCAGGGATTGAGCGACTACCGCATGTTGCTGTCTGACGCCGAGCACGTGGCCAACAACCGCTTTTTCACGCCAGCCTTCGTCTTCGGGCCAGGCGCCCTCAGCTATGCGGTCCAGGCGATCCTCGTCGCGATCGGGTTGGCCGGCGCTTACGTCAACCGCCATTCGAGCCTCGCCCGGCTGTTCGTCATCGGCCTCGTGACCAGCACGCTGGGCGCCACGTACTGGCACCTGCAGGACTACGCGATTCTCGCCGGAGCGGCCTGGCTCTTCTGGCGCGACCCCTCTCCCGCGTGGCAGCGCTGGTGGCTCGTGGTTGTCGCGATCGGGGGCGAGCTCGGCTGGCCGCTGACTCCGCTGCCAATCCTGGTCGGGCTCACGGTCTGGCTGATCTACACGGCACTGCCACAACCTCGAGCTCTCCACACGGCTGAGGCAGCATGACCATCTCGTCCGTGGTGGTCCAGAGAGCGCGGCTCATCGTCATCGCGATGGGCCTTGTGGCGGCGGCCGCGATCCTCGTGCTTGCGCACTCGTACACCTTCTATTTCGATGAATGGACGTTCATCCTGACGGCGCCCGACTGGACCTGGATCACCTATCTGCAGCCCCACAACGAGCACCCGGTGATGCTTCCGCGGCTGATCTACGCGGCGCTGCTTTCGACGGTCGGTCTGCGCAGCTACCTGCCGTACATGGCCGCCCTGATGACGCTGCATGCGACAAGCGCAGTGCTGCTCTTCGAGATCGTGCGCCGGCGCGCCGGGGATCTCGTAGCGATTGCGTGCGCCGCGATGTTCCTGGTGCTCGGCGCCGCGTGGGAGAACCTGCTCTGGGCCTTCCAGATCGCGTTCGTGGGCTCGCTCGCCTGCGGCCTCGCGATGCTGCTCGTCCTCGATGGGCCGTCGAGCTCGCGCCGGATGGTCGCCGCCTCCCTGCTGCTGGCCGGCTCGCTTGCCTTCTCGGGCATCGGCGTTGTCTTTGGCGTGGCCGCCGCCGTGATCCTCGTGCTCACGCCCGCTCGTCGCCGTGACCTGCTCTGGCTCGCGCCGGTGGGAATCGCGTTCGGCGTGTGGTACCTCGTGTTCGGACACACCGGAACACCGCCCAACCCCCCGCCGGCGGCGTCCAACGTCCTGCTGGTGCCGCTGTACACGGCCTGGGGTCTTGGACAGAGCGCGGCCGGTCTGATAGGGCAGGGCGGGCCATGGGGGCTGCCCGTCCTGGCGGCGGCCGCCCTCGTGATCGCCACGACCTGGTGGCGCCGCCGGCCCGATCCGTTCGCCGTCGGTGTGCTGGCGGCCCTCCTCGCGCTCTACATCGTGACCGGCCTTGGGCGCGCCCAGCTGGGGTATCAGCAAGCGGGCGCCGGCCGCTACGTCTACGAGGGCGCGGCTTTCTGGCTCATCCTGCTGGCCGACGCCGCTCGCGGCCTGCCCTGGCGGGGAACCTGGCGGCCGGCCCTCGCCGCTTGCCTTTTCCTCGCCTGCTTCAGCAGCGCTGTGCTCCTCTTCTCGTTCGCCGCCGCCAAGGGCGCCCAGATGCAGCGGGAGGTGGCCGACCTTCAGGCGCTTGCCTCCGAGCGCTCGGACCCCTGCCTCGGCCCAGGCGCCACCGCCGACGCCCTGGTGATGCCCCAGGTCAACGACCCCGCGACCTATTACCGGGCGACCGACCGCTACGGCGACCCGGTCGCGGGGGTCCCGGTCACCGATCGCGCCGGCTTCGACCGCGCCCGTCGCAACCTGGTGCGGGCCGGCTGCAGCTGAAGTCCTTCTGAACCGGCTTCTACACTTAGTTCAAGTGCCCGCTTTTGATTTCGACGTGGCGATTCTGGGAGGCGGGATGGGTGGTTACCCGGCCGCGATCCGAGCTTCCCAGCTCGGCTTGAAGGTTGCCCTTGTGGAAGCCGACAAGCTCGGCGGCACGTGCCTGCACATCGGCTGCATCCCGACCAAAGCCCTGCTCGAGTCGTCTGAGCTGTATCACCGGGTGTCGGCGCGAGGGCCTGAGTTCGGGGTCAACGCCGACAAGGTGCAGTTCGATTACGCCCGCATCGCCGCCCGCCGCGACTCGGTCGTGGCGCAGCTCTACAAAGGCGTCCAGTACCTCATGAAGAAGAACAAGATCGAGGTGGTCGCCGGCAGCGGACGTGTGCGCGACGCCAACACGCTCGATGTGGGCGCCAAGCAGATCAAGGCCAAGCACCTCATAGTCGCCACCGGCTCCACGGTCAGGACTCTCCCCGGGCTCGAGTTCGACGGCCAGTTCATCATCTCGTCCGACCACGCCACCCTGGCCACGACGCTGCCTGAGTCGATCTGCATCATCGGCGCGGGCGCGGTCGGAGTCGAGTTCGCGACTCTCTACAACGAGCTCGGCGTCAAGGTGACGCTGATCGAGGCGCTGGACCGGCTGGTGCCGCTCGAGGACGAGGAGATCTCCAAGGAGATGCTTGCCGCGTTCAAGAAAGCCGGCATCGACTGCCGGCTGAGCGTCAAGGTGAAAGGCGCGAAGAAGGCGCGCGACGGCGTGAGCGTCGATACGGACCAGGGCGAGGTCTGGGCCCGGCAGCTGCTCGTCGCGGTGGGTCGCGCGCCGCGTTCGAAGGACATCGGGTTGGAACAGGTCGGCGTGACGACGCACCCCAACGGGTTCATCAAGGTCGACGAGTGGATGCGCACCTCGGCAGAGTCGGTCCACGCGATCGGGGACGTGGTGGGCGGCTTCCTGCTCGCGCATGCCGCCGCGCACGAGGGCATGACGGCGGTCGAGGACATCGCCGGCCAGCGCGTAGCCCCGATGGACCAGGACCTGGTGACGCGCTGCACGTACTCGCATCCCCAGATCGCGTCAGTCGGGCTCACGGAGAAGCAAGCGAAAGAGAAAGGCCATGAGCTGCGGATCGGAAAGTTCCCATTCACGGCGCTGGGCCGCGCGATCATCCACGGCGAGACGGGCGGCTTCGTCAAGGTCGTCGCCGACGCGAAGACGGGCCAGGTGCTCGGCCCCCATATCGTGGGAGCCAACGCGACGGAGCTGATCGCGGAGCCGGCGCTCACCCAGCTGTTCCAGGGCGACGCGTGGGAGATGGGCCGCAACATTCATCCGCATCCGACGCTGAGCGAGGCGGTCATGGAGGCCGCGCTGGCCGTCGACGGCCACGCGATCCACATCTAGTGTCAACGACCAAACCTCGAGAAGCGGCGACCCCCTCTCCCCGCAGGGGAGAGGGTCGGGGAGAGGGCGACACGCAGAAGACGGCCCATGAGTTCAAGCCCGACTGGCGATTCCAGGAGCCGATCGCCTGGCGCGACACCGACCTCGACGAGAAGACGCTCAAGGAGTGGTTCAACTACATCCTGCTCGGGCGCCAGGTCGACTACCGCTTCCAGGTCCTGAACCGCCAGGGTCGCGCGCCGTTCATCATCTCGTGCGCCGGACACGAGGCCGCTCAGATCGGCGTCAGCTGGCCGCTGAAACCCAAGTACGACTGGCTCGCTCCCTATTACCGCGACGTGGTCCTCTGCATGCGCATGGGGATGACCCCGCTGGACCTCATGCTGTCAGTCCTCGCGAAGGCGGCGGACCCCGCCTCGGGAGGCAAGCAGACGCCCGGCCACTTCTCAGATTCGCGCCACAACATCACGTCAGGCGGATCGCCGGTCGCCACGCAGATGGTGCGCGGCGCCGGAGTGGCGTACGGGCTGAAGATGGACGGGACCGACAAGGTGCTCATGACCTGTTACGGGGAGGGCGCCGGATCTGAAGGCGACGCGCACGAAGCATTCAACTTCGCGGCGATCAACAAGCTGCCCGAGGTCTTCGTGTGTGAGAACAACGGCTTCGCGATCTCCACTCCGTTCCGCAAGGAATATGCACTCGAATACGTCGCGCAGCGCGCGGCGGGTTATGGATTTCCAGGTGTCACTGTCGACGGACGCGACCCGGTCACGTGCTACGTCGTCGCCAACGAAGCGATCGCCCGCGCTCGCGCCGGTGAGGGGCCGACGCTCATCGAGTGCCTCGTCGACCGCCTGGGTGCGCACTCGTCGGAGGACGACCAGCGGCGCTATCGCACGCAGGAGGAGATCGACCGCCTCGCGAAGAACGACTGCCTCGAGGTGTTCAAGGCGCGCCTGCTCGATGAAGGCGTGCTGAGCGCGAAGGAGATCGTCGAGTACGAGGAGCGAGTCAAAGACGAGGTGTCGAAGGCGACGCAAGAAGGCATGCAGTCGCCCGACCCGCAGCCTGAGGACGCGCTCAAGAACGTCTACGGCATTGGAGCGCCGGCGGCTATGGAACCCGCTGACGGCGTGGAGACCGAGGAAATGAACATGGTGGCCGCGCTCCGGTCGGCGCTGACCGAAGAGATGGAGCGGGACGATCGCGTCATGGTGCTCGGCGAGGACGTGGGCCAGAAAGGCGGAGTGTTCCTCGTCACGGACGGGCTGCGCGCCAAATTTGGCGAGGCCAGGGTGATCGACTCGCCGCTCGCGGAGTCATCGATCGCCGGCGTGGCGCTTGGCCTCGCGATCTACGGCAAGAGGCCCGTGGCCGAGATGCAGTTCGCCGACTTCGCGCACATGGCGTTCAACTCGATCACGAATGAGATCGCCAAGTATCGCTACCGGAGCGACGGCGACTGGTCTGTGCCGATGGTCGTGCGCGCGCCGATGGGCGGACACGCGCACGGCGCCCTGTATCACTCCCAGTCGATCGAGGCGCGCTTCGCCACGCCTGGATTGAAGATCGTGATCCCGTCCAGCCCTTACGAGGCGAAAGGCCTTTTGCTCGCCGCGATCCGCGACCCCGACCCTGTCCTTTTCTTCGAGCACAAGCGCCTCTACCGGATGTTCAAAGAGCCGGTGCCGAAGGGCGAGTACATCATTCCGCTGCAGAAGGCGCGAACGTTTCGCGAGGGAACCGACATCTCCGTCTTCTGTTATGGGCTGATGGTCCACTACGCAAACGACGCTGCCAAGAACCTTGAAGCGGAGGGGGTCAGCGTCGAGATCATCGACCTGCGAACCGTGTACCCGTTGGACAAGGAGGCGATCGTCGCGTCGGCGAAGAAGACCGGGAAGTGCATGGTCCTGTACGAGGACAACTTCAGCGTCTCGGTCGGCTCCGAGGTAGCTGCGTTGATCGCAGACGAGGCGTGGAGCTGGCTGGACGCGCCCGTCAAACGGTTCGGCGGCCTCGACGTGCCCTCGATGCCGTACGCGATCCCGATGGAGGAGTACTTCATGCCGACCCCGGAAAAGATCACCAAGGCCCTACGCGACCTGGCGGCTTACTGATGGCCAACACAACTCGAGTCGTCATGCCGCAGCTCGGAGAGTCTGTCCACGAAGGCACGATCTCCAAGTGGCTGGTCAAGGTCGGCGACAACGTCGTCGAGTTCGAGCCCATGCTCGAGGTCGACACCGACAAGGTCAACGCCGAGGTGCCGGCCCCGGTGACGGGGATCCTGCGCGAGATCCTGGCCAAGGAAGGCGAGACGGTGCAAGCGGGTGCGGAGATCGCGGTGGTGGAGCTGAGCTCAGAAGGGAAAGCCACCGCCACCCCCGAAGCCCCAGGCCCGACAGCGGCCGCGCCGCAAGCGGCGAAAGCTCCGGAAGAGAAGGCCCCGGCGCCTGCGCCGGCAGAAGCCATCCCCTCTCCCCTGCGGGGAGAGGGTCAGGGAGAGGGCGGGCCGCAGAACGCCAACCTGGACTCCGGCGAGCACCGTTTCTCGCCCGCCGTCCAGATGCAGGCTTCTGAGCTGAAAGTCGACCTGGCCAAGGTCGTGGGCACAGGCATCGGCGGGCGCGTGACCAAGAAAGACGTCCAGGACTTCGCGGCGAAAGCGAAGGCGGTCCCGCCGGCCAGCGCTCCGGCGCCTGCCGCCGCCAAGCCGGGAGAAGGCGACGAGGTCGTACAGCTGACGCGGGTTCGCCGCCTGATCGCCGAGAACATGGTCCGCTCCAAAACGACCATCCCTCACGCCTGGCAGACGCAGGAGGCCGACATGTCGGGCGTCGTCGCCAACCGAACCGCCAACAAGGCCGCTTTCCAGAAGCAGGAAGGCTTCTCGCTGACCTACCTGCCATACGTCATGGCGGCCACGGCCTCAGCTCTGCGCGAGCACACCCAGGTCAACGCGACCTTCAATGAGACCGAGCTGCTCATCCACCGCGACATCAATCTCGGCATCTCTGTCGGCCTCGAAGACACGCTCATCGTCCCGGTTGTGCGCAGAGCCGACGGATTGTCGATCGCCGGCCTTGCGCGCGCGGTCAACGACATCGCCTCGCGGGCCAAGAACAAGCAGTTGAAGGCGGATGACCTCGCCGGCGCGACGTTCACGGTGAACAACTCCGGGACCTTCGGGACCCTGTTCAGCTACTCGGTCATCAATCCCGGGCAGGCGGGGATCCTGACGATGGAGGCAATCGTCGACCGGCCGATGGCGGTCAACGGGATGATCGGGATCAAGCCGATGATGTACATCTGCTTCTCATTCGACCACCGAGTCCTGGACGGCCTACAAGCGGCGCGGTTCCTGACGTCGTGCCGCAAGTGGCTCGAAGCAATAACACCGGAGAGCCCGATCTATTAATTCACCTCCCCGCTCGCCGGGGAGGTCGGCTCGAAGAGCCGGGTGGGGGGACGGGGCCTAATCTCTGTCGATCGACAGAATGCTTATGAAAAAGCTCGCAAAAACCGTTTGTGACCCAAGCGCCAGAAGCACCACCGCCGGGATCACCTCTCGCATCGTCAGCGAGGGATTGAGGCTTCCAAATCCCACCGCTCCCCAGCTTGCGACGGCCACGATCAAACCGACCACACCGATCAGCACCATCAAAACACCAGCGCCCAGACCGACCTCGAGCGTCACGAAGCGCGACAAGGATTCCAGCGGCGGATACGGCGGATGGAATCCCGCCCTGATCGCAAAGATCTTCGTGAAGAGCGCGAACAGCACCATCTGATACCCGAGCAGGGCGAGAAACCCCGCCACGAGCAGCGTGTGGATGTCCAGCCGCAGGCCGCCCGCGTAAATGGGACCGGGAATGAGCGCCAGCGAAAGCAGGATCCCAAACGCGAACAGGACAAGGCCCGGATAGAGGAAAAGCCAGCGCGGGCTGAACAGGAGCATGAAGCGCAGATGCCTCCAGCCGTCCCGCCACGTCCGCAAATGCGGCGGCCGCGAGCGCCCGTCAGGGCGCAGCGTCACCGGCACCTCCGCGATTCTCATCCGCTTGAGCGACGCCTTGATCACCATCTCGCTCGCGAACTCCATGCCCGTGGCGCGCAGCCTCATCTGCTCATACGCGTCCTTGCGGAAGCCGCGAAGGCCGCAGTGCGCGTCGCCGACCGGCGTATGAAAGAAGATCCGGCTGATGAAGGTGAGGACCGGGTTGCCGATCCAGCGGTGTGACCATGGCATGGCGCCTGCCTCGATGCCGCCCATGAATCGGTTACCGATGACAAGGTCGCAGCCGGCGCGCAGCTTTTCGATCAGAGGCGCGATGGCCGTAAAGTCGTAGCTGTCGTCCGCGTCGCCCATGATCACGAAGCGACCTCGGGCGGCGTCGATACCGCCGATCAACGCGCTGCCGTAACCCTTCCTCGCGACCTGGACGACGCGCGCGCCGAGCTCCTTCGCGATCACCTGCGATCCGTCGGTGCTGCCGTTGTCGGCCACGATGATCTCGGCCGCCAGGCCGCCGCGCTCGATCGCCTGCTGAGCTTTCTGGATGCACGTCGCCAGCGTCTCGGCCTCGTTCAAGCACGGCATGACGATCGAAACCTCGACCGCTTCGGGCGCAGAGGTTTCAGGCCGTTTGGTAGATCGCTGCGCGACAGTCATTGAGGCAGGTTAACGCGCATGACCGGGATCAGCTTGCCTGGAAATAGAAATGGCCCCAACGGATCGCCTCTCGAGGACCGGTACTGGCCTTGCGGCCTGTTCCTGCCCTTTCGAACGTTTCCCTCGGGGCCGTTGCAAACACTAATGGCAGACCTGGAGCAGTGCAAGTGCGAAAGTCAGTTCGCCGCCAACCTATGAGTAGTAGCCGGAAGAACTGCGAAACTTTCGACGTGCCGCTGGATCTCGCTGACGCCAACGCGCTGATAGGCCGCGCGCATGCAAAGGCCGCGGAGCTAGGCATCCGGGTCACGGTCGCGGTCGTAGACGAGGGAGCCCATCTCGTCGCGCTCGGGCGGATGGACGGCGCCGCTCCGCTGACGCCTCAGATCGCGGAGGCGAAGGCGGTTGGAGCCGCGATGCTGCACCGCGACGGCGCCTCGCTCGGAGAGCTGGCCAAGGACCGTCCGGGCTTCTTTAGCGTCGCCGACCGCCTGGTCCGAGTGCCGATCGTTCCAGGCCTTGGTTCGGTGCTGGTCAAGCGCGACGGCAAGGTGCTGGGCGCGGTGGGCGTCAGCGGCGGTCGACCGGAGCAGGACCTCGAGTGCGCAGAGGCGGGGCTCAGCTCAACCTGATCGTGCGCAGCGGCTCGTAGACCGCACCCGCCCGGCCGAGGTGGCTGCTGAACAGGACGAGCCCTTCGGCTCGCCAGGGCGGCAGGTCCGGGGGTGCAGGTAGGAGCGGGAGGGCTGCACCATCGCGAGGTCGGGCCCGCGCCAGCGTGAGGTGCGGCTGAAACGCCCTCGCCTCCGGCTCCAACCCCGCGCGGACGCACTCAGCCTCGACCTGCGCGGCAAGCCGGCGAGCCTGGTCCGCACCGGACTGGACCTGGAGCCATACGACGCGGGCAAGCCGCCCGCGCTTGAACGTCCCGACCTCGCCCAGCTCCAGCTCGAAACCGTCCAGATGCAGTTGGTCGAGGCTCGCGGCGATCTGCTCCACAGTGGCGCGCTCGGCGCTGCCGATGAATCGGACCGTCAGGTGGAGGTTGTCGACCGGGGTCCAGCGAAACTCCGGCGCAGCCGTAGAGCACGCGGCGAGGTAGGTGGCCAGAAGATTGCGCTCCACGCCGGGCACGGGAAGCCCGAAGAACGCGCGGACCGTCAGCGCCGGGCCGGCTTCTTCCAGTTCGTGGGGACCCAGCTGCTCGGCGCGATCGGCCGCCAGCCGTAATGAGTGCTCACGGAATCAATTCCGTCCGCCAGGTTGTCCAGCTGGATGGTGTTGATCTCATCGGCAGTGGCGATCGGGTTCTTCAGCAGGGCCTCCATGACCATTGCCCCGGGGACCAGCAGCGGTACGGGAAGCTTCAACTTGGGTTTTTTGATGCCACGCGCGACGATGAACCAGTCGAGAATCGTCTCGAAGGTCACAACCTCGGGACCGCCAAGCTCGACGATCTTGCCGAGCAGCTCGGGCCGGCCGATGGTGTCGACGACGCACCGTGCCGCATCCTCCCGAAGGATCGGCTGCAGCTTCGCCTGGCCGCTGCCGGGAACGATCAGGAAGGGCCCGAAGGAAGCCTCCCGCTCGAAGTCGTTCAGCACCCCACCTTCTTCGGCAAGCACCAGCGAGAAGCGCAGGATCGTCCCCGCAACGCCGGACTTCGCCAGCTCCTGCTCTCCCATCCAACGCGAGGTCAGGTACTTGTAGTGCGCATCCAAACGCGCGCCGATCACGCTGACCAGCACCACCGACTGGACCCCGGCGGCCTTGGCGGCCTCACCCAGGATCCGCGGGCCGTCGACGTTCACCTCGAGGAACGATTGGGGGCGGTTGCGCCGCACCGCGACCAGGCTGATGATGTGCTCCACGCCCTGGGCGGCCTGGGTCACCGCCGCCTGGTTCAACGCGTCTCCGACCACGACCTGCGCCCCGCGCACCTTGAAGGCCGCGGCTTTCATCGGGTCGCGGACCAGCACCCTCAGCTGGTGACCGCCGTCGATCAGCTTGTGAGCGACGCCGCGACCGAAAAAGCCGGTAGAGCCGAGCAGCAGGATCCTTGCCACGGGTGTGAATCGTAGTCGCTGGCATACTGAGGATCAGTGTTCGGGCAGTCGGCGGGGGGATTTGGGCTTGGGCTGCTCGCCGTTTTGATTGGCGCGGCCGGAGTCGCGGCGGCGGTGCGAACCCGCCGCCGGAGGGCCAGCTACGCCAACACGTACGGAGCGTCCGGGGGGATCGCTTTCACGATCGTCCAGGTCGGCTGCTCGGGGTTGCTGCTGCTGGGCGGCATCGGTTTGATGGCCCTGGCGATCATCTTCCGGCGCTAAATGACATTTCTTTCTTTCACGAGGGAGCCTTTCGCGAAGCGGGTGAACGCGAATGGCGAGATGTCGATCTCCGAGGAGCGGTCCAGCAGGAGCTGGCTCAGCAGCAGCGCCGCGGCGGGCGCCTGCATGAAACCGTGTCCGCTGAACCCCGCGGCGCACCAGAAACCCTCCACCTCGGGCACCGGGCCGAGGATCGCCTGGTGGTCTGGAGTCGTCTCGTAAAGGCCCGCCCAGGCGGTCTTGACCCCGGCTCCCGCCAGGGCCGGCGCTCTACGCGCTGCCTCCTCGAACATCTTCCCGAGGAAGTCCCAATTGACCTCGGTCACGAATCCCGGCGGCTCCTCCCGGTCGCTCATTCCCATGAGGACCCCATCCCCCTCCGGATGGAAATAGAGAGACGTCCTGAAATCCACCGTCATCGGGTTCGTACGCGGCACCGCGGGGAAGGCGCCCGTGACGGCGATGTGGCGGCGGTACGGCAGGACCGGGATCTCGAGCCCGGCCATCCGTCCGATCGAAGCGGACCAAGCCCCGGCGCAGTTGAACACCAACCGGGTGGCGACGTCACCCGTTGAGGTGCGCACGCCCTGGACACGCCCGGACGCAACGTCGATGCCGGTGATCTCGACGCCTTCCTTCAAGCGCGCACCATGACGCCTCGCCGCGGCGGCGTATCCGGAGGTGACATCCGCCGGGCTCGCGATCCCGTCGCTCGGGCAGAACGTGCAGCCGAGCACGTCGTCGATGTTGAGCACCGGCACCATGCGCGCCGCCTCGGCGGCGTCGACCCATCGCGCCTCTGTCAGGCCGGCGCGATGCCACGTCTCCATGTTGTGCCGAAAGTCCTCGACCTGCTGCGGAAGCGTCAGTACGAAGAGATAGCCGATCTGCCGGAAATCGGCGGGATGACCCGTCTCCTCCTCGAATCCTTCGAGCATCTTCACGGACAAGCGCTGGAGCCGCACGTTGGCCTCCATCGAGAACTGCTGCCGCACGCCGCCCGCGCATTTGCCGGTGGATTGAGAGCCCAGCGTTTCGCGCTCGAGTAGAAGAACATCCACGTCGCGCTTCGCAAGCTGGTACGCCAGCGCGCAGCCCATGATCCCGCCGCCGGCGATGACTACATCAGCGCTTTCCATGACCTTCCGCGGCGTGCGAGCCGGCGGCGCCGCTCCTGCTCCACGCCATGCCCCACACCTCGAAGATCAGCTTCAACGCGGCGAACGTAGTGATGTCGCCGCTGTCGAACGGAGGCGAAACCTCGACGATGTCGAGACCGATCAGCGTGGCGCGCGCGCCGGCGGTCGCCAGGAGATCGAGGGCCTGTCGTGTCGAGAGCCCGCCGGCTGAGGGAATCTCGGTCCCCGGCGCAAACGCGGGATCGAGGGCATCGATGTCGAACGACACGTGCACGTTCTGGCCCGCCAGCCTCTCGGCGATCTTCGCAGCCGCGCGCTCCGGCTCGCGAGCGAGCTCCTGAGCCGATACCAGCATGACGCCATGTGCGGCGATGAACTCGAGCTCCTCGGGGTCGTAGTCACGACCGGCCGCGATCACAACTCGCGCCGGGTCGAGGCCTGAAACGTCGAGGGCGCGGCGCAGCGCGCACCCGCACGTCCACCGGCCGCCACGCGAAAAGTCACACAGGTCCGGGTGCGCGTCGACCCACAACAAGGTGAGGTCCGGGTGCCGCTTGACCTGCGCCGCAAGGGTGGAGATGAAGGTGCAGTGGTCGCCGCCCAGCACCGTCAGGAACGCCTGGGCGGGGACCTGCGACAGCCGCTCGGCCACCGTCGACCAGCCCGCCTCGATGTCAGACCCGGGATCGAGATCTCCGATGTCGGCCACGCGCAGCCCGGTGAGCAGGCGACCGTCCTCAGTGACAGGAGGTATCGCTGCCGACAGGCTGCGCATTCGCTGTGGCGCCAGCGCCGCTCCTTTGCGATAGACCGCCGACCCGTCATACGTGATGCCGGCCACGACCACGTCTGAGGTGTCGGGTGATCCGCCGGCAAGGCCGGCCCACGGCCTCAGGCCGTCCAGGTTCACGAGGCCAACCCGGCCTGAGCCCGGCCCGCGCGCTTTTCAGGCACTTTCAAGATCAATAACGCTCCAATCAGCAGCCACGCTGAGAACACGGCAAAAATGACGGGAAAACCGCCGGGCAACCCGAATATCCGAGGCCCGGCGTTGAAAGGATCGAGCAGGAAGCCGCCCACGAACCGGGCGATGATCCCAGACCCCGCGGTCGCAATGTTGCTGAAACCCATGAACAGTCCCGCCTCGTCAGCAGGAATCACGTCCTGGATGAAAGCCCAATCGACGGAAAAGAACAAGCCATAACCGATCCCGATGAGAATTCCGACCAGGGTCGCTTGCGCCGCAAGGTCGGGAACCTTGAGCGTGTCGGAGATCGGCTCGACCAGCCGTGGGGGCAGCAGCTCGTAGTTGCTGAAGACCAGCATCAGAACTCCGGCAGCCCCCAACAGGCCGCCGACGAGGATGAAGGGTCTGCGGCCGAAGCGATCCGAGGCGCGCGCCGCGGGAAGGGCGACGAGCAGCGCGGAGACGACGACCAGCCCCAGCAACGTGTAGCTGGCTGCGATGGTGGCGCGCCGGTTGCCTTCGAAGAAAACGTTGCTGAAATAGAAGAAGACGAAGCTCTGCACGCCGACCAGGCCCATGAGGATCAGCAGGCGCGACGCCATGAGCCATATGAAGGCTGGATATTGGAGCGGTCGGGAAAACGTTCCTTTGATGGCCTGCCGGAAGCCGGTGAACTGTTCGCTGGTGGGTTTGACGCGGTCCGGGATCAGGAGGACTGTCGGGAGCATGGTCGCGAGCAGGAGCCCGCAGATGCTGAGGATCGCCACGACCCGACCCGCGTGCATGAGGATGAACCCGGCGCCGATCGTCCCCGCCAGAAGCCCGACGACGTTCGAGATGCCGTAGTAGCCCGACGCCGTGCCGCGCTGCGAGACGGGGACCACGTCGGGCATCAGCCCCTGGTACGGGCCCTGGGCGGTGTTGGAAGCGGTCTGCAGCAGGAAATAGAAGATCACGACCATCCAGTAGGTGCCCGAGAGAGCGAGCCCGACCAGGAAGATCACATCGCCCGCCGTCCCGATCACGATGAACGGCCGGCGTCGCCCCCATCGTGACCGCGTGCGATCCGAAACCGCCCCGATCACCGGCTGCCAGACCACGGCCATCAGTGAGCCGATACCTTCCAGCACGGCGAGCGCCACGCCTTCGTGCCTTCTGCCCACGAGCTGGATGACCAGGTCCGGGATGATCAACCCGCCGAGGCTCGTCCACAGATAGCCGATCGCGACCCAGTAGATCGAGAGCAGCGCGAAGTCGAGGTGACCGAGCTTGCGCGACGAGCGCCCGCCGGCGATCAATCCGGTCTATAGGGGGGCAGCGACGCCTTGACCGGCCGGTCTTCTCGATAGCCCAGGGCGTACTCGCCCTGCAGGATGGTGTGGACCTCGCGCGTCCCCTCATAGATGATCGGCGCCCTTGCGTTGCGCAGGAAGCGCTCGACGGGATACTCGGATGAGTATCCGTATGCGCCATGCACCTCGATCGCGTCGTGTGCCGCGTTGAAGGCGGCATCGGTGGCGTATTGCTTCGCCATCGAAACATCGCGAGTGTGGCGAGCCCCGGTGTTCTTCATCCAGGCGACCTTGAAGTAGAGCAGTCTGCAGATCTCGTAGTCGCGCGACATGCGGGCGATCATCTGCTGGACCAGCTGGTACCGGCCAATTTCCTGGCCGAAAGTCTTGCGCTCGCGAGCGTATTTCACCGACGCATCGAGCGATGCCCGCACCGTTCCGGTCGCACCGGCTGCCACCGTGTAGCGGCCGTTGTCCAGGCAGCTCATCGCGATCTTGAAGCCGTCGCCCTCGTCGCCGATGCGGTTCGCTTCCGGCACCTCGAGATCGGTCATGAAGATGGAACCGACGTCGCCGGCGTGAAGTCCGAGCCGGCCCTCGATGGTTTCTGTTCGAAGGGCCTTACCGCATGCGGCGCGGTCGAGCATGAAGGCGGACACACCGCGCGAGCCGGCCTTCGAATCGGTCTTGGCGAAAACGAGCATGAAGTCGGCCGTGTTCGCGTCGGAGATCCAGATCTTCTGACCGTTCAGGACGTAACCGCCGCTGGTGCGCCGAGCGGTCGCCTGCATCGAGGCCACGTCCGAACCGGCATTGGGTTCGGTGAGCCCGTAGCACGCAAGCTTCCGGCCCGAGGCCATGGGCACCAGCCACTGCTGCTTCTGGTCCTCGTCGGCCCAGGTGTAGAGGCCCATCCCAACGAGGCCCACATGAACGGACAGGACGGTCCGGAAGACGGTGTCGACGTACTCGAGCTCTTCGCACACCAGGCCCAGGGACAGGTAGTCCAGCCCGACCCCGCCGTAGCGCTGGGGAAAGCACACCCCGGGCAGCCCGATCGAAGCGAGCTTGGCGAAGATCTCGGGGTCGTGGCGGCCGGCGCGGTCGTCGGCCTCGATGGATGGAGCGAACTCGCGGGCGCAGAAGTCGCGGACCGTGGCGACGAGCTGCTCCTGATCCGACGTGAGCGCTAGATCCAGCATCTAAGCCGTATTACAGCACGCTGCCAGGGCCGCTATTTTTTCGGGGTCGGCGAGGGCGTGGCCGTGCGGGCCGGAGATGCGGTTGTGGTGTGCAGGTCGCTCGGCTTCACGTGGCCGATCACAGGCAGGTGCTGGCCGATGCTCAGGATGAACGGCGCGGTCCGCGAGGAGTGGAGCTGCGGCTGCAAGAAGTCGGTGTAGATCTGCTGCAGCTGATGGATGCCGGCCACGGAATCCAGGTGCGCGCCCGACTTGGCGGCGGCCGTCTTCAGAGCCTGCAGGTCGGACTTCGAAACCATCGCCGACGTGATTGGATTGGAAAGGATCTCCGATTCGAGCTGATTGACCTGCGTCACCGTGAGGCTCGCGCTCTTCAGGGCCGGCTCGAACGCATTGTCGAGTGTCACGAGCGCCGAGATCGCGAGATAGACGATGACCAGCGTCACCAAGCCATGCACGACGACGCCCAGCAAACCGTCGATGCCGCGGATCGCCTCGAGGCGATGAAACGCCCCGCCGATCGCCCCGCCGATCGCACCCATGACGACGGCGATGATCAGCGCGACGAAAACCGCGAGCACAGCGTTGAGGTGCAGCAGCTTTTGCATCTCTGTCGTGTACTGGTCGTGGAACCGAAAGACGGCAAGCAAAGTGCCGAAGAAGAAGATCTCAGCCAGCAGCGGTTGGATCACGCCTCGTTGATAGCCGACTATCAGCGAGACGATCAGGACGAGGACGACGACTACATCGATGATCATCGAGGCACCGTCATGCCGCGCTCGGACGTTTGATCGCGATGCGAGCTTCGACCACGAGGTATCCAACGAACATTGCGACGATACCCAGCGCCTCGCTGGTCGGCTGAGCGGCATAAACGCCCTTCGTCTGAGCGTAGCTGTGGCCTCCGGCCACTATGAAGGCGCCCGCGGCCAGAATCGCAAGGCCGACGACCCGGTTTCTTGGCGCTCCCGAGCGCGCGGCTTTCCAGGCCGACCACGCCGCGCCCCCGATCAGCAGCAGCGAACCGCCAAGGTTCGTGATCAAGGGCAGTGCGGCGGGCACGTCGATCGCGCCCCTCGCTGGAACCTGCGTCCTGAGGAGCTGCGGATTGGTGTGCGCGATAAGGACCGAGACCAGGGCCACGATGGAGATAACGACCATCGCGATTATTGCGATACGGCCGGCGCGCGGCGGGACCAGCAGCAACAGGGATCCAATACCCAGCCACCCCACGTTGAGCAGGCCACCGAAGAGGTAGTACCCCTTGTACGTGGCATCCGACCAGCCCAAGGCCTGCCCCGCGGTCTCGAAGAGGGCCGCCGCCGCAAACATGGCGAGCGCAACGGCCCAGGTCGCCTGGTAGGGCTTCCGGCGGTTCAGGTACTGGCGGGCGACCACCGCGGCGAAAGCACCGCCGACCGCGCCCGCGATCAGGGGGATGACGAACACCGGCGCAATTCTAGAGGTCGGGGGTGTTGAACCACCCCTCTGGGCCAGAATGCCCGGCTTCCGCTAGACTCGGGCCAATCTTGGCCCGAACGATAGCCGTCGCCATGCAGAAGGGGGGTGTCGGCAAAACCACCACCGCCGTCAACCTCGGGGCCGCCCTGGCGGAGCTGGGACAGAGGGTGCTCCTGATAGACCTCGACGCCCAGGGCCACCTCACGCTCTACATGAAGCCGCCGGCCGAAATCGAGAAGACCGTCTACCACCTTCTCGTGGATCCGGACACGACCGTGACCGATGTCGTGCAAGAGGCCCGGCAGATGGGCGTCCATTACATCCCGGCCGACATCGAGCTGGCCGGAGCGGAGAACCAGATGATCAACGAGATCGGCCGCGAGAGCATCCTGCGCGACAAGCTCGAGCCGGCGCAGAAGCGCTACGACTTCATCATCATCGACTGCCCCCCATCTCTCGACCTGATCGTCATCAATGCGCTGGTCGCCGCCGACGAGGTGCTGGTCCCGCTGCAGGCAGAGTTCCTAGCTCTCCGCGGAATGCAGGAGCTGCTCGTCACGATGGAGCGCGTGAAGCGGCGGCTGAACCCGCGCCTCGAGCTGCTGGGAATCCTGCCGACCCTCTACAAGCAGCGCGCGCTCCACTCGCAGGAAGTGCTGGCCGCCGTGAGAGAGAAGTACGGCGACAAGGTCTACGAGTTCGGCATCACCGATTCGATCCGCTTTGCGGAGACGCCCCTGGCGGGCCAGTCGATCCTCACCTACGCGAAGGACTCGGATGGAGCCAAGTCATATCGTGCGCTCGGAGCGAAAGTCATAGAGAATCACCGAGGAGTCATGTAATGCCAACCTTCAAGCGCGTTTCACTCGCCGGGTCTGAGGAATTGTTCAGGCCGACCCGACCGCAGGTCGTCACCGATACCGACGAGGTGATCAAGGGCGCGGTGGACCGCCACGTCGAGGTGAAGGAGGTTGTCTACCGGACCCTCAACTTCACTCCCGAAGAGATCGAGCTTTTGCTGGAGGCGATCCAGGTGGCGAAGTACCCCGACCGGCCCCGCGCGAAGCCGGCGCTCGACAAATTCGATTCCCTGGATGCTTTGCGCCTGAAGGTGCAGGGACCGCAGGAGTAGCTGCCTAGTAACGCTTTTTCGACCGCCTCCTGAAGTAGCCGTAGATCCAGAAGAGGCACAACAGAGAGAGCGCAGCGCCGAACGCGACTGCAGCCACCTGCACCATTGCTGTAAATACTGAGGTAGTGGCCAAGCTCTCCATCGTCAAGGTCAAGCTCGATCGCGAGGTCAACGGCTACGTCGTGTCTTGCGGCAGCACCAAGGAGGCGGTCGTCATCGACCCTGGGCTCCCGGTCGAGAAGATCGCGGAGCAGCTGAAAGGCTTGAAGGTTCGCTACATCCTGGCCACGCATTGCCACCCTGGACACGTGGCGGGCAAGGACGATCTCAAGGAGCTGGCCGGCGGCGAGACCGGCCTCCACCCGGCCGACGCGAAACAGTTTCTACGCTCGGCCGACCGGTATTTGATCGATGGCGACGAGCTCGAGTTCGGCGAGTTCAAGGTGACCGTGCTGCACACCCCAGGACATACGCCCGGCAGCCTGAGCTTTTTGATCGCCAACCATGCGTTCGTCGGCGACACGCTGCTGGCGGGAGGCATCGGGAAGCAGACGCCCGAGACCGACCTCCGGCGCCAGATGATGAGCATTGGGACCAAACTGCTACGACTGCCACTTCCGACAGCTATCTACCCGGGGCATGGTCCAGCGACCAGCCTGGAAAGGGAACTCGCGCAAAACCCGATCTTCAGGGGCGCTCCAGCACCTCGTTAAACGTTGCGTGGCGAGCAGGCCGGATTTACTCCGGCCGTGCCAAACGTCCCTAAAGCCATCCCGCGTGGCAGGGAGTATCCAATTCGATAATCCCATCCCGGGGAAGATGAGCAGGCCCGTCGGCGAAGCCGACCGGCCGATGAGAAGGAACCGCCCGGTTCCTTCTCATTCTTCTAGGCTCATCGAGATTTTCGTCACGCCAGAGCTTCCATCCGCGCCGATAATGCCGGCGAACTTGGAGTTGCTCTTCCGGCTGAATGTGGCGGCGAACGTTCCCGTTCCCGCGCCCGTGAACTGAACCGTCCAGTCCCCCTGACCCAGCTTGCTCGTGTAGAAGGCTTTCACCTTGTCCACCGAGTCGAGGGTCTCCCACTCCATGCCCCACGTGGTCACCCCGTTGGCGGAGAAGGCCGCGCCGGCGGTCAGCCTCGCGCCGCTGTAGACCGGCACGTCGGCCGGGAATCCAGCCGGCGTGGGAACCGCGGCGTCGAGGGGACCCACCGGTGAAGGAGTCGCCTTTGATGCCTGGCGGCTGCTGCTGGCGGTGCTGCCGGCAGAACTTCCGGGGAACCGGCAAGCCGATGCGCCGACGAGGCTGCCCACGAGCAAGAGTGCGGCCGCGGTCCGCAGCGCGAATCTCGCGGTTGACGAAGTATGGAGCTCCATTTCAAGACTTCAACGCGCTGGGCGCACCATTCGACCGGATGCGCGGCCGGCCAGCTTGCCGTCGCGCACGATTGCACGTCCACGCAGAAACACGTCCCTGATCCCAAAACGGAAGTCCATACCGTCGAAGGCGCCGCGGCGCTGTTTTGACCGCATCATGGCGGGGCGAATCAAGGTCGTGCGATTCGGATCGACGATGACCAGGTCGGCGTCGAACCCCGGCGCGATCGCACCCTTCGTCTGCTGAAGTCCCGCGAGAGCGGCTGGGCCTTCACTCACCCATCGGGGCGCGAGAGAGACGTCGCCCAGGCGGCTTGCGAGCTCGAGGCAGCTCAGGTACAGCTGCTGCACGCCGGGGCTTCCGGAGGGCGCCTGCTCGAAGGATCGAGCTTTCTCGCCGTCCGTGTGCGGCGCGTGATCAGTCGCCACGATCCTGATCACACCGTTGGCGGCCGCCTCCACCAGAGCCTCGCGGTCGGCCGCGATGCGGATAGGCGGGAACACTTTCATCGCCGTGCCGAGGCGGCCGAAATCCTGGTCGGAGAGCCACAGGTACTGAGGGCAGGTCTCGAGCGTCAGGCGCGTCCCCGCGCGCATCGCATCCTGGGCGGCCCGCAGGCCGAGCGCGCTGGAGAGGTGCGCGACGTGCAGGTTCAAGCCGGATTCCCGAGCGATGGCGGCGGCTGCGGAGATGGCCACCGCCTCGGCTTCGGCGGGCCGCGATTCCAGTAAGTCGGAGTACGTCTCGAGAGGGCGCCGGAAAGCGGCGAGGATCGCCGGGTCCTCCGCGTGGATCGCAAGCGGCAGCCCGAGCCGGGCAATGGCGGGAGCCAGCCGGGCCAGCGTGCCGTAATCCGGGGGCGCCTCGAGGTCGGGATCGTCCGCCTCGGACATCTGCAGCACCTGCTTCCGGCTCATCCCGAAGCTGTAACCCAGGTACGCCTTGAAGCCGACGGCTCCCGCCGCCGCCAGCGCCTCCAGCTGGTCCTCAGTGGAGCTCGATCGGACCAACGCCCACAGGCCAAAATCGACACGGGCCTTGGGCCGGGCGAGAGCGGCCTTCGCCTCGAGCACGCCGGCCGCGTCGACCGCCGGAACCGTGTTCGGCATGTCGAGCACCGTCGTGACTCCGCCCATCGCGGCCGCCGCCGTGAGGGTGCCGAAATCCTCTTTGTCGGGAAATCCTGGGTCGCGGCTGTGCACGTGCACGTCGATCGCTCCCGGCATCACGTACATACCGCGCGCGTCGATCACGGTCGCGCCGCCCGACATCGCACGTGCTTCGACTCCGGTGATCACGCCGTCGGTGATGTGGACGTCTGCGTCGATTGGGCCGTCGGGCCCGTAGACCTTGCCACCTTGAATCAACAGTTCAGTCAAGTTCGAGGTCTGAAACCCTGAAGAGAGGCGAGTAGGGAATGCCGGCGGTGCGGATGTTTTCCTCCCCTCCTTCACCGCGGTCGAGCACCACGACCAGGTGGATGACGTCCGCGCCGGCGTCGCGAAGGACCTGCGCCGAACGCAGCGAATCGCCGCCCGTCGTGACGACGTCCTCGATGACCGTGACCTTATCTCCGCGTGACAGGTGGCCCTCGATCTGTTTGGACGTGCCGTAACCCTTTGGCTCCTTGCGCACCAGCACGAGCGGTAGGCCCGTCTCCATGGAGACGGCTCCGCCCAGCAAGACCGCACCTAGCTCAGGCGCCGCGAGGCGCTGGGTCGCAGGTGGAACCAGGGCGGCGAGGTGCTTTCCGAGCCTTCGCAGCAAGGCGGGGTCCGTTTCGAAAAGGAACTTGTCGAAATATCGATTCGACCGCCTGCCCGACCGGAGCACGAAATCGCCTTTCAGGTAGGAGGCCGCGACCAGGTCGCGTGCCAGGTCGTCGCGCTCAGACAGAGTTGGCCGCCACGTCCTCAATCTAACGGATAGAAACAGGCCGCCAGGTGCTCGTCACCGAACGATTCAAGGGGCGGCTCCTCCTCCGCGCAATGCGGTTTCGCTCGCGGGCAGCGCGTGCGGAAGTGGCAGCCGGATGGCGGATTGACAGGCGACGCGACGTCTCCTTGAAGGATCACACGCTCGCGATTGCGCTCGATCAACGGATCCGGAATCGGGATCGCGGAAAGCAGCGATCCCGTGTACGGATGGCGCGGCCGGCGGTAGAGCTGGCCGCCCGGCGCCACCTCGACGATTTTCCCCAGGTACATGACCGCGACTCGATTGGCGATGTGCTTCACGACCGAGAGGTCATGTGCGATGAACAGGTAGGTGAGGTCGAACTTGGCCTGAAGGTTCTCGAGGAGATTGATGATCTGCGCCTGGATCGAGACATCGAGCGCGGAGATGGGCTCGTCGCAGACGATGAAGCTCGGGCCGACCGCGAGCGCGCGTGCGATGCCGATGCGCTGCCGCTGGCCGCCGGAGAACTCGTGCGGATACCGGTCGGCGAAGCGCGGGTTCATGCCCACCACTTTGAGCAGCTCGTAGATGCGGTCCTGTCGCTCCTTGCCCCTCGCGATGCGATGAATGTCCAGCGGCTCGCCGACGATGTCGCCGACGGTCTGGCGTGGGTCGAGGGACGCATACGGGTCTTGAAAGATCATTGCCATGTCGCGACGGTGGAGCCGCATCTCGGTTCCGTGCTGCCGTGATATGTCCTCGCCCATGAACTCGATCGTTCCGGCCGTCGGGTCGATCAGACGGATGATGGTGCGGCCCAGCGTCGACTTGCCGCATCCCGACTCCCCGACGAGACCCAGTGTCTCGCCCTTCTTGATGTCGAGGTCGACCCCATCGACCGCCCGGACGTGGGCGACGGTCCTCTGAAGCACGCCGGAGGAGACCGGAAACCACGTCTTCAGGCCCCGCACCGACACCAGCGGGTCCGCGGTGGTCCAGGCGCGCTTGAGCCGCGCTCCCTCAGGCACCCTTCAGCTCCACGCCGGACTGGGTAACCCAGCACGCAGCCAGTTGAGTCTCGCCTACGCGGTTCAGCAGGGGTGTGTCGCGCGAGCACCGCTCGACCTTGAACTGGCACCGAGGGTGAAATGCACAGCCGGACGGAAGATCGATGAGGTCGGGTGGAAGCCCATCGATGGGCTTGAGCGGCTCGTGGCGCTCAGCGTCGAGCCGCGGAATCGAGCGCAGCAAGGACCACGTGTATGGATGCTTGGGGTGCGCGAAAACGTCGACCGTGGGCCCGGACTCGACCACCCGCCCCGCGTACATGACCATCACTCGTTCGCACATGCCGGCCACCACGCCCAGGTTGTGCGTGATCAGGATGGTCGCAGTTCCAAAATCGCGATTGACCTGCCGCAATAGCTCGAGGATCTGCGCCTGGATGGTGACGTCGAGCGCCGTGGTCGGTTCGTCGGCGATCAGCACCTTGGGGGTGGTGGTGAGCCCCATCGCGATCATTGCCCGCTGGCGCATGCCGCCCGAGAACTGGTGCGGATAGTCCCGTGCGCGCGTCGCCGGTCCGGGGATGCCCACCTTGCCCAACATCGACACGGCCACGGCCATCGCGCTCGTCCTGTCGAGGCCCTTGTGCAGGCGGACGGGCTCGGCCACCTGCCACCCCGTACGGAAAACGGGGTTCATCGAGGTCATCGGGTCCTGAAAGATCATCGCGATGTCCTGGCCGCGGATCTCCCGCATCTCTCCCTCCGAGACCTTGGTCAGGTCGCGGCCCTGGAAGAGGACCTTCCCGCTGAGGATCTTGCCGGGCCGCTGAAGGCGCATCACGCTGAGCGCGGTCACCGACTTGCCGCTGCCCGATTCGCCCACGATGCCGAGCGTCTCGCCCGGGCTGATCTCGAACGAGACACCGTCGACCGCTTTCACGTCGCCGTGCTTGGTCCTGAAGACCGTGCGCAGGTCCTGCACCTCGAGGAGCGGCCCAGCCATCGTCAGTGGGTGGTCTTCAGCCTGGGATCGAAGGCGTCACGAATCGCGTTCCCGAAAATGTTCGACGCCAGCACGGTGACGAAGATCGTGACTCCCGGGAAGATGACCAGCCACACGGAGTGAAAGAAGTAGCTTTCCGAGTTGGTCAGCATGTTGCCCCAGCTCGCCGTCGGGGGCTGAATGCCGAGGCCGAGGAAGTCGAGTGCCGCTTCGATGAGGATGATCTGCCCGACTCCGAGGCTGGCGGCGACGATCAGCACGGGGAGGACGTTGGGAAGCAGGTGGCGGGTGATCAAGCGCAGGTCGCGGGCGCCGATGGAGCGTGTGGCCATGATGAAGTCACGCTGTTTTACGGAGAGCACTTCGCCGCGCACCAGGCGCGCCACCCCACCCCAACCGACCGAGGCGATGATCGCGGCCAGGGTGACCGGAGTCGGCCGGAAGAGGATCGACATCAGGATGAATAGAAAGATCGCCGGAATGGCCAGGACCATGTCGACGAATCGCATGAGGATGTCGTCGATCCACCCGCCATAGAACCCCGCGACCAGGCCGACCGAGCTCCCAAGCGTCAGTGATATGGCGACCGTGAGGAAGGCCACGCCAAGCGTCACGCGGCCGCCGTAGATGAGCCGGGTCAGCGTGTCGCGCCCGAGCTCGTCGGTGCCGAGGAGATGCGGGTGTCCGGGCGGCTGGAAGGTGGTGAGGAGGTCCAACCGGGCCGGCTCATAGTGGGTGAGAAACAGCGTGAACAAAGGCGCGGCCAGCGAGATCGCCGCAAGTATGAGCAGCAGCACACCTGCGGCCATGCCGATGCGGTTGGCGCGCAGACGTTCCCAGGACTCGTTCCAGTACGACTGCGCCGGGCGCGAAGCCTCCCCCTCGAAGGCAGAGCGCGGGAGGTCGATCTCCCCGGCCGGCGTCTGGCCTAACATCGCCGTCTCACGCGTACCGGATCCGTGGGTCAAGGATGGCGTACAGGACGTCGGCGAGCAGGTTGCCGGCGACCACGAGCAGCGTGGCGAAGAAGGTCACGCCCATCACGGTCGAGTAGTCGTACTGAAGGGCGCGCTCGAATGCCAGGCGCCCGATGCCTGGCCACCCGAACACGACCTCCACGACGAGGCCGCCGCTGACGAGGCCCGGGAGCTCGAGCCCCACAAGGGTGATGAGCGGGATCAATGCGTTGCGCAACCCGTGCAGGTACACGACGCGCCGTTCCGCCATGCCCTTGGCCCGCGCCGTCCGTATGTAGTCCTGGGACAGCACCTCGAGCATGCTCGAACGAGTGAAGCGCGACCAGAGCGACAGGTAGAAGAAGGAGAGCACCGTCGCCGGCATCACCAGGTGCGCTATCCGGTCGAGGATGTCCCCTCCTCCGAACGAAGCGAAGGCGCCGCTGGACGGGAGCCACGGCCATCCCAGCTTCTCGAACGTGACCGAGAACACCAGGATCAGGAGGAGCCCGAGCCAGAACTGCGGCACCGCGAATCCGGCCACGGACACCACGGTCAGCGTGTGGTCGGTCTTGCTGCCGCGGCGCAGGGCTCCGATGACGCCGAGGGGGATCGAGATCAGGACCCCGATCACGATCGCGGTACCGGTGAGCTCGAGCGTGTTGGGCAGGCGGTCGAGGATGTGGCTCATCACCGGGCTGCCGTCGATCATCGAGCGGCCGAAATCTCCGTGGAGCACGTTCCAGAGCCAGGTCAGATACCAGAGGTAAAACGGCCGGTCGAGGCCGAGGTTGGCCCGCAGCCGAGCGATGTCTTCGGGCCTGAGGGCGGGGTTGAGGTCGATGCCGGGAACGTAGGTGCCCCGGGTCCGGTCCATCAGGACGAGCGTGATCAGGGTCACGCCCAGGACCACGATCACCGAAGCAAAGAGCCGCCGGGCCAGATACTTGGCCAGCACCGGCGGCTCCCTCCCTACTCCCTCGCGCTCCTCCTACTTACCGTCGGTCACCCACACCTTGTAGTTCCAGGGCCGCGCGGCGAACTGGTTGAACGGGCCGAAGTCGGTTCCTTGAACCCGCTTGTTGACGCCCCAGATGCCGGTGTTGAAAAGCAGGATCGGTGACGGCACCGCGTCCGACATGATGTCCTGGAACTGGCCGTAGAGCTGCTTCCGCTTCGTCCTGTCGAGTGTCAACAGAGCCTGGTCGAGGATGTTGTCGACGTCGCTGTTCTTGAAGTCGGCGCCGTTGAAACCTCCTGCAGCGGTGTTGCGGGAATGGAAAAGCGGCGACTCGTCTGGGTCGATGCCCCAGTTGAACCCGACCAGGAAGACGTCAAACGTCCGGATGCTGACGATCTGACTCACCAGTTGCGGGAACTGGATCAAGCTCGGGGTCGCATCGACGCCAATGTCCTTCCAGGACTGCTGCATGACGGTCAGCATGCTTTCGCGCTGCTTGTTACCCGCGTTGGTGATCATGTTGAACTTGAGCTTCTGACCGTTCTTGGCCCGAATGCCGTCAGATCCCTTGGCCCAGCCCGCGGCGTCGAGCAGCGAATTGGCCTTCGCCTTGTCGAAGCTGTACAGAACCTGCGGCTTGTCCTTGTAGGCCCACGACGTGGGCGGCTCCACCGAGTTGGCCACCGAGCCATGGCCGAAGAAGACCGCGGTCACGATCTGCTGCCGGTCGATCGCATACAGGAGGGCCTGGCGCACATTCTTGTCGGCGAACAGCTGGCCGCCGAGCTTGCTCGGATCCAGGTTGTATGCGTAGAACGTGAAGGTGGGAACTGGAAACTCGGTCATGACCACGTTGGTCGCGGTCTTCGTGGCGTCGAACTGGGACGGGTCGACCGGCCCTACGTCGATCTCGCCCGTGGTGAGCTGGTTCGTGACGGCAACCGAGTCGGGCACGACCTTGTAGATGTACTGGTCCAGGTAGGCGGGTCCGGCCCAGTAGCTGTCGTTACGCGCAAGCGTCACCTGCTGACCCTTGTCCCACTTGACGAACTTGAACGCTCCGTTGCAGACAGTGGGTCCGCTGTTGAAGTCGGCCGTGTTGATCGCGGCGGGCGACAGGCTGCCCAGCACGTGCTTGGGCAGGATGCCGTACTGGGTGTGGTTGGCCAGGAAGGGCGCGAACACTTGCGTGGTCTTGATGACCACCGTCTGGGGATCGGGGGCGGTGACGCTTGCGACGTATTTGGACAGGTCGCCGCGCCTTGGCGAGGAGACGGCGGCGTATTGCGGGTCGTAGGCGAGCTGGTAGGTGAATACCACGTCGTCAGCGGTCAGCGGCTGCCCGTCGGACCACTTCAAGCCGTCGCGGAGCTTGAACGTGTAGGTCAGGCCATCCGCCGAAGTCGTGGGTAGGTCCTTGGCCAGCGCCGGGAGGAGATCACCGTTCTTGCGATAGTTGGTCAGCCCATCGAACATCAAGCCGATGACCTGGTTGCTGGCCGTGTCGCTGCTGAGCATCGAATTCAGCGTCCGGATGTCGGAGAAGTTGCCCTCGACGACGTGGCCGCCCTTCTTGGGTGTCAGGCCCGCCTGGGACGAATTCCCCGGGCCGCACGCCTCGAGGAACTGTAGGCCGCCGGCCATGAAGGCCATGTAGGCGGCGGCTCCGCCGGTTCTCTTGAGGAAGTCTCTACGAGACCATTCCTCGAGGAACCTCTCGAACTGCTCAAAACCCCTGTCGGTCTCGTCTTTACTCATCACGACCCTCCAGCTATCCCCGGCTCCCTCAGCCGGCTCTCTCCAGCTCACCGGCCATCATATTGGCAGTGCGCCCGTTGGTCAAAAAGGGACTTTGATGGCCTTTTCCGTGGCGATCGCCATCGGCAAGGTGATCCTTCACCTGCCCGAAAGCGGATCGTTGAAGGCCAAGCGCCAGGTGGTCCACGGCCTGCTCCGAAGAGTCAGGGCGGAATTCCAGGTCTCGGCAGCGGAGGTGGGCGAGCTCGACCTGTGGCAGCGAGCGGAGCTCGCCATCGCGATCGTCAGCGGCGACGGCCGCCATGCTGAAGAGGTGCTTGCGGCGGTCCTCACCTACATCGAGACGCACAGCGACGGTGCGCGAATCACCGACGTCTCCACCGAGCTGGTCCGGCTGTGAAGACGATCGACTCGCTGGTGGACGAGTTCGAGGCCGGGCTGCCCTTCAAGCTCGACGGGTTTCAGCGCGAGGCGATCGACAAGCTGGAGCGAAGTCGAGGTGGGGTGCTGGTCAGCGCGCCGACCTCCAGCGGCAAGACGATGGTCGCGGAGTACGCCATCTTCCGGGCGCTCCAGGACGGGTTGAAGGCGCTGTACACGACACCGCTCAAAGCCCTGTCCAACCAGAAGTACCACGACTTCGTGCGCCAGTACGGCGAGTCGCAGGTCGGCCTCGTCACCGGCGAGAACACGATCAACGACGAGGCCCCGGTCGTGGTCATGACGACCGAAATCCTGCGCAACCTGATCTATGAGGACCCGAAGCGCCTGGACCTCGTCCGCTACGTGATCCTGGACGAAGTCCACTACATCGATGACTTTCCGCGCGGTTCGGTCTGGGAGGAGATCGTCATCCAGGCGCCGGCCACGATCAAGCTGGTGGGACTCTCCGCAACCATCGGCAACTACAGAGAGATCGCCGACTGGATGGCCGAGAACCGCGGCGGGATGGAGACGGTCTTTCACGACGTCAGGCCGGTCGAGCTGAAGATGTGGCTCGCGATCAACAACCACCTCCAGCCTCTGTTCAAAGAGGACGGCGGCATCGACCAGCGGACCTGGAGCAAGGGAGCGCAGGAAGAGGAGGCGTCTTATCGAATCGGCGGCTACCGCTCGCTGCCGTCGAACGATCTCCTGCACGTAGTGCCCGAGCTGCGAAGCCTAGACATGCTTCCCGCGATCTACTTCATCTTTTCGCGCCGGGGCTGCCGCGAAGCGCTGCAGCGATGCTCGTATCACGACATCGACCTCACGACCGCGGCCGAGAAGGAGGCGATCGACCGCGTCGCGGCCGAGCGGCTGCAGGCTCTGACCGACCACGACGAGGAGGCGCTGTTCAGGCGCATGGTCGACGCGCGGTTGCTGCGTCGCGGACTGGCCGAGCACCACGCGGGTCTCCTGCCCTACCACAAGGAGATGGTGGAGGAGCTCTTCCAGCGGGGCCTCATCAAGGTGGTCTTCGCGACCGAGACGCTGTCGCTCGGGATCAACATGCCGGCGCGCGCGGTGGTTGTCTCCTCATTCACAAAGTTCGACGGCGTCAACTTCTCCCACCTGACCACGGGTGAGCTGACGCAGCTGATGGGCCGGGCCGGCCGGCGCGGGATCGACGTGATCGGACACGGCGTGATCCTCAAGGAGTCGGACGTCGAGATCGGGACGATCTATGAGGTCGCGATGGGACCCACGCTCGTGGTCGAGTCCAAGTTTTTGCCCAGCTACAACATGGCCCTCAACCTCTTGCGCGTGTACACGCCCGAGGAAGCCGAGGCGCTGATGCAGCGGTCGTTCGGCCAGTTCCAGAAGCGCCTCGCGGCCGAGCAGACGAAAGAGCGGCTCGTCAATGTTCGAGAGCAGCTCTCCGACATCCGGCGCATGTGGGAGGACCCTGACGTCTCGATCGAGGACGTCGCGCAGTATTTCAAGCTCGAGGATCGCCGCCGCGCGATCCGCATCGAGCTGAAGCGCCTGCGGCGAGAAGCCGGGTCGGAGCGGCGGGGGCGCCGCGGCCGCAACACCCGGGCGATGGGGCCTGCTGGTCGCATCGTGCAGCGGCTCGAGGTCGAGGCGAAGGGCCTGCTGGAGCGGCAGAGAAAGTTGAAGGTCGTGCGCTCGCCGCGCTTCGGCGAGCTGCTCCAGAAGTACGCCGAGATCCGCACCCTCCAGAAAGAGCTCGATGGTGGCCAGCGCGAGGTCAGCGGCCAGATGGACGAGTACCCGCGCAAGCTGCGGCGCCTGTGCAAGATCCTGACCGAGGCCGGCTTTCTGGCTCACGATCGGCCCACCGGCAAGGGCCTCTTCGCTTCACGGGTGTACGGGGAGAACACGATCCTGGTCGCCGAGGCGGTCTGGCTGGGCTGGTTCGAGGGCCTTACGCCGGAAGAGCTGTGCGCAGTGCTTGTGATGTTGACGGCCGAGGACAGGGAGCGCGGCGGCAGGGACCGGCAGGCGCGCGGGCCGAGACGCTACCCGACGCCCGCGATCGCGCAGACCGCCCGCCTCGTCCGCTCGCTGTACTTCCGCTTCGCCGATATGGAGAGCGAGCTCGACGAGCCGAACCTGCGCGCTCCGTCACATGACTACATCGATTTCGCCTATCGCTGGGCGTCCGGTGAGGCGCTCGACAAGATCCCGCTCCCGCCCAACGTCGACATCGGCGACGCGATCAAAGCGATGAAGGGCCTCTACTCGATGCTGCGCCAGCTCGAGTGGGCGGTGCGAACAGCCAAATCACCATTGCAAGACACGATGTCGAGGGCGGTCGTGCAGATGGAAAGAGACGTAATAAAGAGGACATACTGAAGATATGAGATGAAACCTAGGTTTCATCTCATGGCTCTTTTTCCTGCAGGTTGGGATTTTTCTAAAAGGACTTCTCCAGGCCACGTATGGCAGGCGAGATGAATGATTGGCGGACGGCCTGGCTAAGCCAGGCCTACCGGCCACGCCAATAATCCAGGGCTAGACTGAACTCGCGATGGCATCTAAGAAACGGCGGATTCTTGTCACCGGCGTCGCTCGGTGGTGGGGCGCGTTGGTCGTTCAACGCCTGGTGGAAGATCCCGATGTCGCAGAGGTCATCGGCATCGACACCCGCGAGCCGCGCTATGACCTGGGCCGCGCCGACTATCTCAAGCTCGACGTGCGCCACTCGCTGATCGGCAAGTTGGTACGAGCCGTGGGCATCGACACAGTCGTGCACACGCTGACGCGGGTCGACTCCTTCGACATGGATCCACGCCGCGCCCACGAGATGAATGTCATCGGCACGCTCAACCTTCTCGCCGGGTGCGCGGGCGAAGGCAGCCCCGTGCGGAGATTTGTGCTCAAGTCCTCCGGGCATGTGTACGGCTCGCGCTTCGACCTGCCCGCCGGACTTCGCGAGGACCACCGCCTCGACAGCAATTCGCGCCACCAGTTCGTCCGCGACATCGTCGAGGTCGAGTCATACGTCACCGACTTCGGGTTGCGCAATCCGAAGATCGACATCCTGGCGCTCCGATTTGCCAACAGCCTCAACCCAGATGAGCCTCAGCCGCTCGCTCGGTACCTCGACCTCGAGGTCGTGCCAACGATCGCCGGCTACGATCCATCCCTGCAGCTCATCCACCGCGACGACTGCGTCGCCGCGATGGTGCTGGCGACCAAGCGCGGGCCCGCCGGCGCGTACAACATCGGCTCGGCCGGCGCTGAGCCGCTATCGAAGCTCCTCGACTCGGCCGGCAAGCTGCACGCTCCCCTCCTTCCCCCCTTCGGTCTCGAGCTCGCCGCGTTCGCCGTTCGCAAGGCGGGCGTCGCGTTCCTGTCGCCGCAGCTCCTGGACCTGCTGCGCTGGGGGCGTTCCCTATCGACCGCGAAAGCCGCGCGCGAGCTCGGCTTCCGCGCGGCGCGTGACACACGTGCCGCCTTCGAAGACTTCACCCAGCAGCGCCGCGTGCTGCGCTACGCACCGGATCGCCACGCTTACCAGTACGAGAAGGAGCTCGAGGACTTCATCCATACCCGCCAGGTGGCGTCGGAGAACGGTGACGGCGAGCCCAACGGCGCGGCTGAAAGGGCGACAGAGCGAACGACGACTAAGGCTCGCTCCCGCCCCCGTCGATAGCAATCGTTTCCCCGTTGACGTAGCTGGCGGCGTCTGAGGCGAGGAACGCGACCACGCCGGCGATCTCTTCGGGAACGCCGATCCGGCCCATCGGATTCGATGCCAGCACCCGGTCGAGGATCGCCTCGTTGCTCCACAACCCCTCGGCAAACCGGGTTTTGATGAGGCCCGGGGCGACAGCGTTGACGCGGACCTTGCCTCCCAGCTCGCGCGCCAGCTGTCGCGTCAGCATGATCAGGCCGGCCTTCGTCACGTTGTAGGCGCCGAGCCCGACGCCGGGCCGGAGGCCGCCTACGCTGGCCACGTTGACGATGGTGCCGCCGTGCGACTCCATCCAGGCCTCGTACACGAGCTTGGTCAGGATGAAGACTCCGCGCAGGTTGACCTCGAAAGTCTTGTCCCAGGCCGCGAGCTCGGTCGCGATCACCGGTCCGAAGTACGGGTTGGTCGCGGCGTTGTTGACCAGGATGTCGATGTGGCCGTGGCTCTCCATCACCGACCTGACCAGGCGTTCGAGGTCCTCCTGCCGTCCAGCATGGGCCGCGATCGCGGTCGCCCGCTCCGGGTAGAGCGCGTTGATCCGCGCCGCCTCATCGTCGAGGTCGGCCTGCTTGCGGCTGGAAAGCACCACCTGGGCGCCCTGTTCCACCAGCGCTGTGGCGATGGCGCTGCCGATTCCCCGGCTCGCGCCAGTGATCAGTGCGACTCTGCCGGTGAGGTCGAACCTGGAGCCTTCGGGCACGACTGATACGATAGGCGGTCGCATGGCAGTCTCGGGGAAGGCCGCCGAGGACATCCTGGAGCGGATCTTTCAACCCACGACCAAGCCGAGCGCTCGGGACCAGGCCGAAGAGACGTTGCGGCACCCCAAGCGGTTGGTCTACGTCGCCATGTCCAACAAGGTCTTCTACTGGCGTGCGCACATCCAGAAGTTCGTCCTCGACTCGGGCCTGGTGCCGGTCAGCCCGTTCATGCTCTTCGACTACTACCTCATGCACACCGTTTCGAAGGAGATAGTGCGCGAGGCGATGAACAACCTCCTCGCGCGCTGCGACGAGGTCTGGGTCTTCGGGCGGCTCTCGCTCGGTGTCAAGGTGCAGGTGGGCATCGCCAAACGCATGAACAAAACGGTGCGCTATTTCGACATTGGCGACCTGCCGGTGACGGTGATGCCGATCACCGAAGAGACGGCCCAAGAGGAACTCAAAGACTAAGTCCCTCCTCCCTCGTGGGGAGGAGGCTCCCTGCCGTTCTCAGTGTATCTCGCACCAGGGGACTTGCGGCAAGCCCCGGGTCGTGGTGCACAATCACCGGCCGAACCAGAACCTGAGGAAATTGGGGGTGGCGTATGGCCGAGCACGCGGTGGTGATCGCCGGAGGCGGGCCGGTGGGGATGATGCTGGCGGCAGAGCTGAAGTTGGCGGGGACCGACGTCGTCATCGTCGAGCGACGCGCCAGCTTCAAGCTGGAAAGCCCGCGCTCGCGAGGTCTGCACTCCCGCACCATAGAAGTGCTCGATCAGCGTGGCGTGGTTGATCGTTTTCTCGCCGAGGGAAAGACTGCGCAGGTGCAGGTATTCGGTGGAGTCCCGATGGACATCAGCGATTTCCCCACCCGCCACAACTATGGGATGGCGCTGTTGCAGAGCCATTTCGAGCGCATCATGTCGGGCTGGATCGACGAGCTGGGTGTTCGCATCCTGCGCGAGCGCGAGGTGACGGGTTTCACGCAGGATGGCAGCGGCGTTGACGTCGCGGTGTCCGACGGCACATCGCTGCGAGCGAAATTTCTCGTTGGTTGCGACGGGGGCCGCAGCGTTGTGCGCAAGGCTGCCGGCATCGATTTCGCGGGCTGGGATCCAACCACGTACTGGATCATTGCTGAGGTCGAGATGGATGAGATTCCGGAATTCGGCCTGCGTGGCGGCGGCGGCATCGGCCCCGCGGAGGAGGGCCGCGTGGGCGTCACCCTGGTCGAATCCGAGGTGAACCGCACCGACGAGCCCACTCTGGAGGATCTCCGCGCAGCGCTCATCCGCGTCGACGGAACAGACCATGGGTCGCACAGCCCGCGCTTTATCTCTCGCTTCACAGACATGACACGTCAGGCGGTGACCTACCGCAGCGGGCGCGTGCTGGTTGCGGGAGACGCGGCGCACGTGCACGCCCCGATTGGAGGCCAGGGGTTGAACATTGGCGTGCAGGATGCGGTCAACCTGGGCTGGAAGCTGGCCCAGGTGGTCAGCGGAACATCACCGGTGAGCCTCCTCGACACGTATGAGGCCGAACGTCACCCGGTTGGCGCGCGGGTGCTGCGGACCACCATGGCGCAGAGGGCGCTCGGCGCCACGGACGACCGGTCCGTTGCGCTGCGCGACACGGTGGTGGAGCTGCTGCGCATGGACGAGCCGCGCAAGCACATCGCCGGCATGATCGCTGGCCTCGACGTCGCGTATGACCTCGGTGAGGGACACCCGCTGCTCGGGCGGCGCATGCCCGACCTCGACCTGGTCACCACCAGCGGCCCGCTGCGGGTCTACACGCTGCTTCACCATGCCCGGCCGGTGCTGCTGAACTTCGGTGAGCCCGGCGCCCTCGACATCACGCCATGGGCGGATCGAGTTCAGCTGGTCGACGCCAAATATGCCGGCCGATGGGAGCTTCCGGTTCTCGGCGCGGTCACCGCCCCTGCCGCCGTGCTGATCCGGCCCGACGGACATGTCGCCTGGGTCGGGGACGGCACAGGTACCGGATTGCGCGACGCCCTGACCAGGTGGTTCGGATCACCATGATGCAGCCCGCCTCCGACAATCTCAGTTCTTAGAAGCTACGTCTCGCGCCTGAACCACCCGCCGGTACCAGGCGTCCGGGTGCGCCAGCTCGTCCAGGCGCGCCATGTGCGCTTCGCTGTTCCAGACCAGGTTGAGAACCTTCATGCCGTGCTGGTCGTAGATCGCGCGGCAGAAGGCCTCGCCGCGCGTGTACTGCTGCAGCTTCAAGTCGAGGCCCGTGAGCTTCCAGATCAACACCTCGAGCGGGCTCTTGCCTGAGCTCCGCTCGCGATAGGCGTGCTCGAGCTGTTCGTATCCCGGCAGGAGCTTGCCCCCGAGCTCGTTCATCACCAGGTTGCTGTATCCCTCGACGACGGACATCGTGCCCTGCACCTGGCGCATCACCTTCCACTGGGCGGGCAGGACGCCCGCGAACGCCGCGATGCGTGCGGCGGGGGCGGCACTCTTTCTCACGGAGTCGAGGAGCACGCGCATCGAGCTCTCCATGTAAGGACGGAGCCACGAATGAGCCGCGAACTGCCAGGCATGTGTCATTTCGTGCAGGATCAGCCATCGCCTCAGGTCCTCGTGGGGCAGATCGGCGCGACGCCCCCATTCCTCAACGTTGGTTTCGACCAGGTACAGACCTTCTCCGCCGCTCGGCTCCGCACCAAGAAGCTGCGGGTCGTACTGGCCCAGGACCCGCCGCCCGATGAACGAGAGCATGAACGCGACGTAGTGGTCGACGCCGGTGCGGCCGACCTCGACGAGGAGCGAGTTGGGCACCCGCCCGGATTCGAGAACCGGGTCGATGGCCCGGCGCAGGATGCCCAGGTTCAGGTCGAGCCAGCCGACCCGGTCCAGGGCCTCGAATTCCGGTAAGGACGCGCCCTTGGGAAGGCCGCCTACAAAGTCGAGGAGCGGCTTCTGCAGCTCAGCCGCCAGCTTGCGATAGCCGAGGGCGGCAGACGCTAGCTCGGACCGGCTGAGCGAGGGCGTCTCGAGCCGCGCGTGTGCCGTGCGACGAACCTGGTCCCAGTCGACGAGCACGGTCGTCCCGCCGCGTGGCCGCACGGCCTCGGCCACGGCCGCCGTCGCCAGCCCAAGCAATGCCCCATAGAACGCCGCTCTTCCTACCGACCGCCTCATATCTCCACAGTAGAGAAACGCCGCAGCCCGAGGAAGGCGCCTACGGCGCGATTAGTAGATGTAAGGCCAGCTGCGGTTGCGCTTGAAGACGACCTTGCATCCGTCGCATCGGAACACGATCTGGAGATGGCGCCTCCCGATCGCCGCCGAGTCGCGCCCACACACCGGGCAGGATGCGGTCTCCATTTGAAACGGGGCCGGCAGGGGTTCGACCTTGATCTCTAAGCGTCTTCTTTTCTTTGACATTTACCTCACCCGGAACTGGGGGTTATTCAGACGTCGAGCTGCGACACGTCCAGGTTTTTCAAGCCATCCGGTGCTTCGACACCCGCGTTGTGGAGGCGCTTGAGCAGCGCCAGGATGTAGCGGACGCCGGCGAGGTTGACGTGATGCTCGCGGGTGAGCGTCTGGATGGCTTGCAGCTTCATCACGTCGCGACGGGAATAGCGCCGGCGGTTGGTCACGGTCCGCTTCGGCTGGATCATGTTCAGGTGCTCGTACATCATCAAGGTGCGCGGATGCACTTCCAGGATCTCGGACGCCACGCTGAGCGTGAAGATCGGCTTGTCCAGATCGATGGTGCCGGCTTGTGAGGCCACGACGGTGGCCGCGACAGGGTCGCGCTGCCTGAGCTTCATAGTTATCTTGGCGGGACGGTTTGTATGGTTTAAGCGACTGTTGGCCTAACTTTGGGTGACAGAGGCGGTTGCAGATTCGGTGCCATTCTGAATCCGATTTATCGGGGTGGCAATTAATTGTTGTTAAGTATCACTAACCAAATGCCCACGCCAACCACCTCCATATAGTTACGCCGTGTCCGTTCTGATCGGCCTGTTGCTCGTCAGCGTTTCGGTCGGGCTCAGCAATTTCGCGGGCGCGATCGGAATCGGCTTGAGCGGAATCAACGCCGGAACGAGGATTCGTGTGGGAATCGCGTTCGGATTTTTCGAGGCCCTGATGCCGCTGGTCGGCCTCATCCTCGGGGAAGCGGTCGCCGGCTATATCGGGCACCACCTCGCGGGCTATGTCGCGGGAGGCATCCTGGTTCTCACCGGCCTTTACACCATCCTCCAGGGCCGTCAGGTCAAGGGTGAGGAGCAAGCCCCCCGGAGCCTGCAGACGCATCGCCTGATCATCACTGCGCTCGCCCTGAGCATCGACAACCTGGCGGTCGGTTTCGCGCTGGGCGGCCTCGAAGTCAACATCCTGGTGGCCGCCGCGACGATCGGCGTCATCAGCGTCGCGATGTCCCTCGTGGGTCTCGAGCTTGGACACAGGTTGGGCCGGCGCGTCGAGGAGTGGAGCGAGGAGATCGGCGGAGGAGTGCTGATCCTGGTGGGCATCGCCATCGCGGCGGGCATCCTGGGCTAGCCCGCCTCGCATCCTAGGATTACTTGCGTGATCCAGATGCCGGTGCTCGAGCAGGTGCTGCTCTCCGTCGAAGCTCATGTGGCCACGGTCACGCTCAACCGTCCCGAGCAGCGCAACCCGCTGTCCGGCGCGATGCTGAGTGACCTCGCAGCGGCGTTTGCCTGGTGCAAGCAGGAGACCGGCGTTCGCGTGGTCGTGCTGACCGGCGCCGGCGAAAGGGTTTTTTGCGCCGGCGCGGACCTCTCTAGCTTCGACGGGAACACGACCGACCTCGAGCGGCATCTCAGCCGCGGGCTGTTCGTTGAGCTGTTCACGTTGATGGCGAGCCTCGGCAAGCCGATCGTCGGTCGCATCAACGGGCATGCGCTGGCGGGCGGGCTCGGGCTTGCGTGCTCGTGCGACCTCCTGGTCTCGACCGACACCGCAACTTTCGGCACGCCGGAGATCAACGTCGGGATCTGGCCGATGATGATCCAGGCAATCCTCTCGCGCAACCTGCCGCGCAAGGTCATCCTCGAGATGGAGATGCTCGGCGACCGCTGGACCGCCACGCAGCTGCAGGCGTTCGGGCTCATCAACCGCGTGGTTCCCCATGACGAGCTTGACTCTGCGGTCAAAGAGATCACTGACAAGCTGGCAAGGAAGTCACCACTCGCGATGCGCCTCGGCCGCGATTCGTTCTACCGTCAGCAGGACATGGAGTTCGCCGATGCGCTCGCCTATCTGCACAGCCAGTTCACGCTGATCACGCTCACCGAGGATTCGAAAGAAGGGATCAAGGCTTTCTTCGAGAAGCGCGAGCCGGACTTCAAGGGGCGGTAGCGGTGAGCAATTCGCGCCACCGCGAGCTGCGCGAGAAGGCGCTGAGGGGCGGCACGCGCTACCTGCCCAAGCTTCGCGAACAGCACAAGCTCACGCCCCGCGGGCGCCTCGATCTGCTGCTGGATGCGGGTTCGTTCATCGAGGACGGGCTCTACGCGAACGTCGTCGCCGAGGACCTTCCCGCCGATGGGGTCGTGACCGGGCTCGGCACGATCGATGGCAGACAGGTCGCGGTGATGGCCAACGACCCCACCGTCAAAGCCGGCAGTTGGGGCGCCCGCACCGTGGAGAAGATCGTGCGCATTCAAGAAACGGCGGCGCGCATCCGCGTGCCTCTCTTCTACCTGGTGGACTCCGCCGGAGCGCGCATCACCGACCAGATCGACATGTTTCCAGGCCGGCGTCACGCGGGCCGCATCTTTTTCAACGAGGTCCAGCTGTCCGGGCAGGTGCCGCAGATCTGCGTGCTGCTCGGCCCATCGGCCGCGGGTGGCGCGTACATCCCGGCTTTCTGCGACGTGGTGATCATGGTCGAGGGCAACGCGTCCATGTACCTAGGGTCGCCGCGCATGGTCGAGGTGGTGGTCGGGGAGAAGGTGACACTCGAGGAGCTTGGCGGCGCGCGGATGCACTGCACAGAAAGCGGCTGCGGGGACGCTCTCGTCGCCGATGAGAAAGAAGCGATCGAGTACGCCCGGGCATATTTCAGATACATGCCCCAGCGTTCGGGAGAGAAGCCCGCCGCCTGCGAGGCCAAGGCCGCGCGGGCCACGTCCAGGCCAATCGCCGAGCTGATCCCCGAAGAGGCGAACCGCGGCTACGACATGCGCAAGTTCGTCGAGGCCATCATCGACGAGGGCAGCTGGCTGGAGATGAAGAAGCTCTTCGCCAAGGAGCTGCTGACGGGCTTCGCCCGCCTCGACGGGCAGGCGGTCGGGATCCTCGCGAACCAACCGATGCAGAAGGGAGGTGTGCTCTTCAACGACTCGGCCGACAAGGCGGCGCGCTTCATCTGGCTGTGCGACGCCTTCGAGATCCCCTTGCTCTTCCTGGCGGACGTGCCGGGATTCATGATCGGCACCGACGTCGAGCGGCGAGGCATCATCCGGCACGGTGCCAAGATGCTCAGCGCCGTCTCCGAAGCGACTGTGCCGAAGATCTGCGTGATCGTCCGAAAGGCCTACGGCGCAGGCCTTTACGCGATGGCTGGCCCGGCCTTCGACACGGATTGCGTGATCGCGCTTCCTTCAGCGCAGATCGCGGTCATGGGCCCCGAGCCGGCCGTGAACGCGGTCTTCTTCAACAAGCTCGCGGAGCTGCCTGAGGATCAAAGGGAGGCACGCCGCAAGGAGCTCGAGGACGAGTACCGCCAGGACGTAGACCTCTACAAGCTCGCGTCAAACCTGATCGTGGACGATGTCGTGGAACCGGATCAGCTCCGCGATTCGCTGATCGCGCGCTTCAAGGCCTATTCGACTCGGGTCTCAGTACGCCCAAACCGCAAGCACGGAGTTCCCCCGGTCTAATTGATTCCCCTCTCCCCGCAGGGGAGAGGGGCGTGGAAGCAGTTAGCCCGCCCGATGGAACGGAACTGCGTACTGCACCACCACTACGTAGAACGTCACGCTCGCGCTGATCACGGCCAGGTGAAACAGCTCGTGGTAGCCGAAAACGCGCGGCCACAGCCGCGGGCGCTTGAACGCGTAGGCCGCGGCGCCCAGCGAATACTGCAGTCCACCTAGGGCCATCAGCACCGCCGCGAACCATCCGAGCGCCGCTGTCAACGGCACGAGCGCGATCACCGCCACCCAGCCCATGGCCAGGTAAAGCGCAGCCAGCGCCTGACGAGGAATGCGCAGGAATGGCGCGGCGCCCGCCACGCCGGCGGCGGCAGAGATCCAGACAGCGACGAGGACGCCAATGCGCCACCACCCGTCCAGCACGTTGAAGACGAGCGGCGTGTAAGTCGCTGCGATGAAAACGAAGATGGTGGCGTGATCCGCTCGACGCAGCCAGTCCTTCACGCGGGGCGGCCACTTGAAGATGTGATAAGTCGCGCTAACGCCGAACAGCAGCACGAGGGCGCCCCCGTAGATCGCCATCGATGCGAGCTTGGCCGGGTCGTGGCGTGTGATGACGATGAGGGCGATCAGGCCGGCGATCGCCACCAGCGCGGCGGCGGCATGAGACCAACCGCGCATCAGCGGCTTGGCGAGCACCAGGTCCGCGGGCTTCACGACGAGCCGCATCCTACGAGTCTCAGAGCAGTCGTGACGCAACCATCCCGAGCGCCAGGGCGACGATCCCCCAGGACGAGGCGGCGAGCGCTCGCTCCAGCGGTCGCAAGAGGGTCGGCCGGTCGAGCGGGACCCGCGAGCCGTCGGCCATCGTCAGCTCTCCGGTCACCGACCTGCTCCGCCGCCTCAGCAGCCGGGCCGGGGTGCTGAGCATCCGCTGCGCGTACGACAGCGCGTAGCCCGCCGCCGCCGCCGCGAGCGCGGCAATTGAAAGCCGGCCGGTCTGGGCGAAGTACGCGGTGAGGACTGGGAAAGCGCCCCACGAGAGGGCGAACCAGAAGTCGCCGTGAACCCTCCCGCGCAGCAGCTCCAGGTTGTACGCAAACACGAAGAACACGCCCAGCGCGATGAAGGGCAGCAACCAGGGGCCGATCACGACCACGCCGGCGATCCCAAGCGCCACGGCTCCCAGGAGGCCGATCACCGCCGCCGCCCACAGCCCACCGGCGGGCAGCTCCGTCTGCAGCGGCCGGCCTCTGAGCTCATCAAGCGCATGAGCCGCGACGCCGACAGCGAGAAAGAAGGCCAGCACTGTGGCGACCAGCCGGACCACGCTCACGGTCGGGGCCAGGCTCGCCCCGATCAGCACATACGACAGATGCCAGGCGGTGTATGGCGGATGAAGCAGCGCCCACAGGTCCCTGCGCCACCCGCTCGTGCGGGCGGCGTAGTAAGCGGGCGCCAGCGCGTCAGTCATCGCCTTTGGTGCCCCACATCACCAGGCCACCGCCGAGGCTCATCACGCGCCACCCGACATTGACCATCCCGGCCGCCTTCCACGCCTCGACGATCCTGGCCAGCGGCCAACGCCTGTAAAAGCCTTCGATGTTCGGGCCGAGAAAGCGGCCGACGTCCCACCACGAGCGGCCGCCGAAGGCCATCCCGGCCGCGGGCAGCAGCGTCCGCGTGTAAGCCCACCATGAGGCCCGCCAGCCGAGGCTGGGCGGCATATAAAAGTCCAGGCTCGCCATCGGGCCACCCGGCCGCAGAACGCGGGCAAGCTCCGCCACCGTGGCAGCGGGATCCGCGACGTAGCGCAAGAGGTAGGTGAAGCTCACCGCGTCGAACGACTCCGCCGCGAACGGGATCGATTCGGCCCGAGCCGGCTGGAGGGTGATGCGATCCGCGAGACCCGCCTTCGCCACGAGCTCGCGGCCTCGCTCCAGCATCGCGTGGCTGATGTCCACACCTGTGATACGCGAGTCGGTTGCGGAAGCCAGCGCGATCGCCACGCCGGCGGTACCCGTCGCGACGTCGAGGATGGAGCTCGGGCGATGAACGGCGATGCGCTCGACCAGCTCGTGGCGCCAGCGTGCGTTCTGAGCGAAGGAGAGGACCTCGGCCAGCGCGTCATAGCGCCGTGGGAGCCCGCTAAACAGCTCTACGGCAAACTCGTTGCCGGTTGACGGGTCCTGCACCGGCCCCAGCCTACGGGGGTCGGCCGGACGCCGCAAACTTGCCGTGCGTTGAATGAGGATGCGAAGCGTTTTCAAGCCTGGCAGCTGGCCGCGCTCGAGCAGCACCCGGCGGGCACCGAGCTGGTGTCCTTCGGTCCGTTCCGCGCTCTGATTCCGGCCTCGAATCAGCCTGGTGCGTGGGTGACGATCGTCGAAGGGACGGTGGACGAGCGCGAGACGGCCAGGGCCGTCGCAGGCCTGCGCTCGGTTTTCCAGCAGCGAAATGCGGAGCTGGAGATCGAGTACAACGAAGCGCTCTACCCGCAGGTTGGCGTGTGGCTGGAGGCGGCCGGATTGACGTTTGCCGAGCGCAACCCGCTGATGGCCTGCCACCCCCAGGGGTTCAAGCCATCGTCATCGGTGGATGTCACGCTGCATCGCATCACCAGCACATCCGATGAGGCCGATCTGCAGGCGTTTCAGACCCTCCGGTGGACGGATGGCGGTGAGGAAGTCCGAGCGGTGCCTGGCGCCGACGCGCTCAGGAAAGACGTTGGGTCGGCGACCGGCGTCTACCTCCTGGCGTGGATCGACGGCGAAGCCGCGGGCACCGGGGTGTCGCACGCGTTGAGAGGGGCGGCCGAGATCGTGGGCGTGGTCACACGAGTGGACAAGCGGCGCCGCGGGATCGCGGCGACGGTGACGTCCGACCTCGTGGCTCGGCACTTCGCCTCGGGCGGAGACTTCGTCTTCCTCGATGCGGCGAACGAAGAGGCGGCTCGGGTTTACGAGCGGCTCGGTTTCAACAGGTTCGGAGACAACGTCGTTTACCGCGGCGAACCGTGAACCGGCGGGTATGGTTGACGCGCACGTGAGCCATCCAGTCCCGAGCGCCAAGGTTCCGGTTCCCCCGATCGTCCTCAAAGAGGTTTACGAGCAGCGCTTCGACGAGGCCGACCACGCGACCAAGGAAGCCATCTGGCGCGAGCTCGGCCGTTACCTCCAGCGTTTCATCGTTCCCGGCGCGCGTGTGGTCGACATCGCGTGCGATCTCGGCTACTTCATCCGCAACGTGAAGGCCGCCGATCGGTGGGCGACTGACATCCGCGATATGAAAGACACGCTTCCCGACGATGTCCACTTCGTGCGCGCCAACGGGCTGGACCTGGCCGACGTGATGCCCAACGATCATTTCGACCTCGCCTTCTTCAGCAACTATCTCGAGCACCTTCCTTCGACGGAGGCGGTGCTCCAGCAGCTTCGCGTGACGTTTGCGCTGTTGAAGCCGGGCGGTCGCGTGCTCATCCTGCAGCCGAACATCCGGCTCATCGGTGGCTCCTACTGGGACTTCATCGACCACCAGACCGCGCTCACAGAAAAGAGCCTGGCCGAGGCCGCGACGATGGCGGGCTTCCGCACCAAACAGGTGATCACCCGATTCATGCCTTACACGACCAAGAGCCGGCTGCCACAGCATCCGCTGCTGGTGCGCGCCTACCTCTCCTTTCCACCGTTGTGGCGGCTGATGGGCAAGCAGACGCTCTACCTGGGCGAAAAACCCGTCTAGGTCGTGAGGCGTTTGGGCGCCTTGCGCGTCCAGGCCGCCCGTAAGAGTTCCTCGACCAGCGCAGGCGACGCTTTGAGCAGCGACACGCGAACGCCCCTGACCTCCTTACCCCACAAGAGCTCCGCGCAGGTTCCCGGCTCCGCACTGACCACCGCGTCGACGTCGTACGGGTCGATCATCACGTTCAAATGGGTTTCGTCGGGCACGGTGGCGAAGATCCGCCCGTGAACCCTGAACGACGGGTTGCCGAAGTGCTCTTGCTCGGTGGTTTCAGGAAATCCCAACGCGATTTTCCTGACCCTCTCGAAGTCCACGCGCCCAATGTTGCTCAAACGGGCAAAATATGCACGTGCGCCAAACCGACGAGCTGACCCGACTCGAGGATCGCCTCGACCACATCCGTGAGGCCCCAGCCGACGCCGGCACGGTCGAGCTGATCGCCGTACGACCCGCGGAAGACGAGCGCGAGGTTCTCACCGAGGCGTGGCTCGACCTCCACCAGGGCGTCGTCGGAGACACGTGGCGCGTTCGTGGCAGCAGCCGGACGCCCGACGGCGGGCCCAACCCCGAGGCCCAGCTGACCTTGATGAACGCGAGAGCGGCGGCCGCGATCGCCGGTGAACGCGGGAGATGGGCGCAGGCGGGTGATCAGCTTTACGTGGATCTCGACCTGAGCATTTCCAACCTGCCGCCCGGTAGCCGGGTTCAGATCGGTTCGGCGGTGATCGAGTTCAGCGAAGCGCCGCACACGGGCTGCGCGAAGTTTTCGGCCCGTTTTGGAAATGACGCGCTGCGGTTCGTCAACTCTCCGGTCGGCCGCGAGCTTCGGCTGAGAGGAGCGAACTGCCGGGTGGTGATGCCCGGAGTCGTACGTCCGGGCGACGCAATCAGGAAGCTGCCGAACTAGACGGGGCAACCCTCTCCGCCTGGCGTGGCTCTGGATCCACGTAGAGGTCCGGCGCGATGACCCAGTGATGCGCGATGTCGCGCATAACCAGGGCGCAGTCGAACTCGGTTGATCCCGCTGGAAAGCGCGAGGTGTCCGAGAGCCACGATGAGCGCACCTCGGAAATGGAGAGCGGATCGACCCGCCATTTAGGGGAGACGAGCGTCAAGCCCTCCAGGCGACCGCGGTTGCGGCCTGGCGAGTAGCCGACCGAGCCGCCGCGAAAGAACTCGGAGGCGGCGGCCACCGAGGGAAATACAGAGCCGGCCGGCAGCTGCTCAGCTGACTTCCCGCGGAGACCCACGACCATGTCGCCGGCGGTCGCTCGAATCGAGATGTCGATATGAGTCCCGGTGTCCGCGACATCGAAGGTGGCCCGCTTGTGAACGCCGGGAAAGATGCGCCCGCCGACCATGAGGATCAGCGACGAGTTGGTATGGCGCATCGGGATGTACACGCCCTCTCGATCGCCGCCGTCCGCATCGCGCCATCTCACGGCGACCCGATGGGCCGCATTCTCACCCGAGAGCCCGATCGGCCAGTGCATGAGCGACGGCCGGATCTGCTCCAGCCGGATGAGGCATATGCCTGCGATGGCGTGATCGCCCTGAAGCTTGGGAGAGAGGCCCTCGGGCAGGAAGCGCTGGATCACCTCCGGGTCCACCCGGAAGTTCACGAGCAGGCGGCGCTTTATGACTCCGCGGATGGAGGGCATCAACACGATTCGCAGTATGGGTTCTGGCTGCGTTCCTGGAATGCGGCTTAGCTCGCGACCTTAGTAGGCGACCCCGGGCACGGTGAAAAATAGGATCCAGGTCATGAATGCGGTGGCCACTGCAATGACGAGCACGCCAACCGCGCGAATTTGCCATATGGATGACCAGCCCCAACCGTCGGCGGGCGTCAGCAGATGGCGGCCGGACTCGCTTCGCCGCGAATTGAGGGCGCGGAAGTAATGAAAGCGCATCGATTCCGGCGCCACAAGGCTCCAGGCTCCTAAAACGATGCCGAGCGTTGAGAGAGCGGCCGCCCACCAAAAGGCGATCGTGAGACCGCCGTCAGCGCTTCGCCACATCATGGCGAGGAACGGCGTCATAGCGAGGGCCTTAGCGACGACGTCGATCGCGAGCCTTACATCGATGCCCTTTTCGCGCGGCCGCTCATCTGCCCCCTGGTACCGAAGGGGTCGCATCACCACAGTCGCTCCCGCCTTTTCCCACGCCGCAGCCTGTTTCCTACGAGCGGCGAACGTCCGGGGCTCTCTCTCGCTAGAGGCAATGCCGCAATAGACCCCGCAGTAGACCAGCTCGTAGGCGCCGCCCGCCTTGCCGGCCAGGAAATGAGCCAGCGCCCGCGGCAGTAGGTGGCCGCGGATGCCCGGGTCGGCGGAGTCGCAAAACTCCCGCCGAGCGATGCCGTAGCAGTTCTGGTATTCGATGAACACCGCGACGCGTCGAGCCGGCATGACCCTCATTGTGATTCACGCCACTCGGGGAGAGAAAAACCAAAACCCCGCCAGTGCGCTTGCGCGGACGACGGGGAGTAGTAAGGTCATCGTACACGCTCGCCCTCGGAACACCTGTTCAACATGGGCCCGACCGACCCGCGACCGTGCTCCGCAGAAATCTGTGGTACGGCTGCGCGTCGGTGGGCCTTTTTGGGCGGCGTCGGAGGCGATGCGGCCGCGTTTCGAATACGAGAAGTGGTGCGCCCGGCAGGAATTGAACCTGCTGCCTTTCGGTCCGGAGCCGAACGCTCTATCCGGTGAGCTACGGGCGCGCTATGGCCTTCGCAGTCTAAACTGCGCGCTTCGTGGACCGGCTCATAGCGATCCTCGGGCTGAGCATCTTGATCGCCTCATGCCAGAACACCGCGCCCGTCGCGGTGGTCACGCCCACTCCGAGCCCAAGTCCGCATGCGGCAGCCGCGGATGCGGTTCTTCAATCATCCGAGGTACCCGCGGGCCTCAGTCCATGCCTGGGTTCGGGCCCGATCGATGTCTACATCACCACTCTCGCCGCTGCCGACCCGAACCTCGCCGCCAGAGTGGCAAATCAATGGCAGCAGCTTCGCGTGGCGGGAGCCACATCCGGCGCGATCTCGCTCTTCACCTCGACACCGGCGGCTTGCAACGCCGAGCTGGCGACGACCTCCAACGCCAAGGCGATCGCGGCCTTCGTCGCGGAATTCACCGACTCGGGGCAAGCCGACCGTGCCTGGGAAGGCGGCGTGTTCGGTTTCGTGCCGCCAACACCTGGTGAGTCTCAAACGGGCGTGACGCGCGGGACCGGCACTGGGCTCGGCCTGAGCTCCTGGACCTACGATCGCCCGCCCGTGCACCTCGCGAGCTGGCACAAGTCGGTTTTTGTCGCCCTGGTGGTGGTCAGCAATCTCGACGCGGCCACCTTCAAGACCGTGACGGCCGCCATTGATGCTCGCCTAAACTGAAACCCTCGCGCCTGTAGCTCACCGGATAGAGCGCTTGCCTGCGGAGCAAGAGGCAGCAAGTTCGATTCTTGCCAGGCGCACCAGCACGCCCGTCAGCCGCCGCTCAGAAACTTCACCAACCCCGCTTCGAGGGCCGCGGCGATCACCTGCTGTCCTGTCGGGTCGGCGGCGACCTTCGCTTCTGTGGGGTTCGTCACGAACAGCGGTTCGACCAGGGCGCCGGCCATCTGGCTGGGCGCGTCGACCCAGCCGGTGGACAGCGGACCCAGCTCGATGAGGTGGTTGTACGTGCTGCCCGAGCTGGTGAGCGTCGGAGCCGCCAGCTGGTCGTCCGGCCAGACGCCGCGGTCGGCTGTGCCAAGCGCCGCCACCAGGGCCGACTGCACGTCCGTCGCGAGCGCCCGATTGGCCGGAGCAAAGGTCCTGGCGGAGTCGTAGAAGGTTTCGGTGCCGCCGACCGATGGATCCGCGAAAGCGTCGAAATGGATCGAAAGCAGCGCCGCCGCTCCGGCAGCGTTTGCGCAGGCAGCCCGGGCCGCCAGGTCTCGATGCTCGGCGCTTGCGGTGAGCGATCCGTATACGGAATCTGAGGCGGACAGCTTGATCACCGTCGTGTCCAGCGTCCTCGCCATCACTACGCGATAGCCCGCACCCCGAAGCAGGTCGCTGAGCCGCAAGGCGACCGCCAACGTCGCGTCCTTCTCCAAAACCTGGTGCGCCTGGGTCCCACCGACCACGCCGGGGTCCAGTCCACCGTGGCCGGGATCGATGAACACCGTCTGTCCGGAGCCTGCGTGTGTCGGGGCCAGGCTCACGCATGCTCCGGACTCGAGGTCGGGGAGCAACACATGGTTGGCGACCGAGGACGGAGACGGCTGCGGGTTGAGCTTCGCCGCGGCGAGGATGGCGCTGCCCGTCGCATTGGCCAACCTGATCACCCCGAAGGCGAACGCCATCAGCAGCGCGAGAACGAGCGCTATGCGAAGCAGGGGCACAGAGCCCCGCCGGCGCCGAGTGCGGTGTGGGACGTGGCGAGCGTTTGCGATCGGCCGGGCAATTCTACCGGGAGCCGCCTAGCGCGCCTATTTGATTCGGGTGTTCTCCGCGAGCGCGACCTTCTTGTCGATCGCCGCATCGATGTTGATGATCGCGAGGATGACCATGAAGGTCTTGTTTTGCCAGACGGCCACGTAGAAAGACTGATTTGAAATGGAGGCGCTCAACACGATGGAATTCGCAGTGAGACCTGTCTGGGTGCCCTCGACCACAGGAGCGCCGCCGCTCTTGAGCTGTGCGGCGCTGAAGCCGAAGATCGATTCGGTCGTGTAGCCCTTGCTCGCGCTTGACTCGTCCTTGAACTGGACGACGAAATTGATCACCAGCTTGAAGGTCGCGGTGCTGATGTCGGCCGAGTTCGATTCGATGGTCCCGCAATGCGCGGTGCTGTCCGAGTAGAAGGCCGCGTAGGCGGCGGTGGCGCCTGCCTTCTGTGCGGCGTCCCACTCGCTCTTGACCGAGGTGTACGTATTCGGATCTTTGTTCTTCGACTTGTTCAGGAAGCTGTCGATGTCGCCCGACAGGTCGCATTTCTGCATGCCGGTTGGAAGGTCAGCTGTCTGAACCGCGACGCTTGACGCTGTCGGTCCGGTGATCGTGGTCGATGGAGAGCCGCCGCACGCGACGACCACAAACATGAGGGCCAGGCCGGCGATCGATCTTTGAAGCACCGGCACAGTTTGACAGCGAACCCCAGGAACCGAGGCGGCTAGAAGAAAATCGTGCGACGCCGAGCCCGCAGCTGATTCACCGTCTCCTGGATCCAGCTGCGAACCTCCTCGGTCAACTCGAGCACCAGCCTCGTGTCGTCTGCTGCCTCGGGGCCGAAATGCGAAACGTCGATCGGCTTGCCGAAAGCGATGAACCATTTCGACGGCAACGGGATCAAGCCCGCCAGCCCGAGCCACGGAAGTGTAGGCGTGATCGGAATCGCGGGAAGCCCGAAGAGCCTGGCGAGCGGCTGGAGATCGAACAGCACGGGGTGCAGCTCTTCCGACCCGACGACCGCGACGGGGATGATCGGCGATCCCGTGCGCAGCGCAACTTGGACGAAGCCACCCCGTCCGAAACGCGTAACTCGGTACCGGTCTCGGTAGCGCTTGGCCGCGCCCTTGACGCCTTCAGGAAAAACTCCGACGAGCTCATCGCGTTCGAGCAGCGCGGCCGCGTTGTCCGGATGCGCGAGCACGTTGCCGGTCTTGACCAGCAGCATGTTCGTGAACGGCATCGCGAAAGCCCAATCGACGACGAGCATGCGGGCGTGGCGCGGGTGCGGGTGCTCGGCGATGATGGCCGTGCGGATCATCGCGCCGTCGTACGGAACGATCCCGGCGTGGTTGGCCGCCAGGAGCGCACGGCCTTTGGCGGGCACGTGCTGCATCCCCTCGACCTCGACACGCCAGTAGTTGCGGTAGAACCAGAGCGCGACGCCCTGGACTCTCGCGGTGAACTCGGGATCGAACCCGAATTCGTCATCTCTTGGCTTCAGCTCCTCGCCGGAGTCGATCACGCGTAGGGCCCCCACCTCTGACGAGTATGGCAACATGCAGACGGCCTCGACATGGCAATCGATCTGCAGGCCGCCGCCACTGAATATCTCGGCTGGCTTCAGCTCGAAGCGAACCGCAGCCCGAACACGGTCCGTGCTTATGCGTCCGAGATCAAGAAGCTGATCGATTTTCTGGCCGGCCACGACCACACGCTCTCGGTCGCGGATTTGCAGCACGACGACCTGCGCGCTTATCAGCGACACCTCGCCGGCCGGTTGAAGAGTCCGGCGTCACGAGCACGTGCGCTCGTCGCCATTCGCTCGTGGTTGCGCTGGATCGCCAGGGAAGGCTTGATCGACCGCGACCTTTCGAACGGGATCACGCTGCCCAAGCTCGAGCAGCGGTTGCCCAAGCCAATCGACCCGGACGAGCTGACCCGCCTTCTCGAGGCCCTCCCGAGAGTCACCGCGCACGAGAAGCGCGACCGCGCCCTGGTCCAGTTCTTGATCAGCACGGGGTGCCGGATCTCCGAAGCCCTCGCGCTCGACCGGACGGACGTCCCTCGCAGCGGAAACCGCCTGGTCGTGACGGGCAAAGGCTCCAAGCAGCGATCCGTGTATCTGACGACCGACGCCAAAGAAGCGCTCGAGGAATACCTGGCGGTGCGCGAGGATGCCTGCATGGCGCTGTTCGTCAACTACGACCGGGCGGCCGCGGACGACCGCGCACGGCGCCTGACATCGGCCGGCGCGCGGTTCATCGTGCGCAAGCTGCGTGTGCAGCTGGGCGCCTGGTCGTTCAAATCGCCCCACGTGGCGCGCCACACGGCCGCCACCACGCTGCTCGAGGTGACGGGCGGGGATGTACGCCTCGTGCAGGAGGTGCTGGGCCACGCCAACCTCAACACCCTCCAGGGCTACACGAAGATCGTCGACAGCCGCAAGCAGGACGCCTACCGCCGCTATCAGGAATTCCTCGACGACAAAAAGGCCGGGCGTTAGTATCTGAGCCGTGGTCGAGCTCAAACACGCGAAGCTGTTCGAGGGTCTGCCCGAGTCAGAGCTGCGCTCGCTCGAGAAGCAGATGAAGATCGTCAAGCACCCCGCCGGTCACGAGATCGTCGTCAAGGGTGAGAACGGTGTTGGTTTCATGGTCATCCTTGACGGCACCGTGACGGTCGCGACCGTGCAGGGCAAGGCGCGCAAGCTCGGGCCCGGGGACTCGTTCGGGGAGATGGCTCTGCTCGACCACCAGGGTCGCAGCGCGAACATCAAAGCGGACACGGATGTCTCGCTGGCCACCATCCCGGAATGGAGCTTCAAGCCTTTTCTCAAGGAACACCCCGAGGTTGCCTACCGGATGCTGCAGCTGCTCAGCAAGCGAATTCGACAGGCGGAGGGCGACAGGTAGCCAGAGGCTGGGCGCTTTCACCCTGGGCCTGGACAAAGAAGAGGCCGGGCCCTCTTGAGAGCCCGGCCTGGTGTTTAGTCGGCTACCGAGGTCCTATTCGTCCTCGATCTGGTTGTACATCAAGCTGTCCTGGATCTCGTACAGGGCGTCCATCGCCTCCATCACGGAGGCGGGCTTGGCCTGCGCCAGGACGGTCACCTCGGGCGACTCCTCGATCACCTTGTTGATGGCGACCGACAACACCGGCGGCATCGACCGCTGGTCGGCCAGGTTCAGCATCTCCAGCTCGTTCAGGAGCCGGTCGATGTGATGCATCTTATTCCGGCGGGCATACTTGGCCCGCTGAATCCGCATCTCCCGGGCGGTCATATGCTCGATGGCTCGGCTCGCCTGCTTGATCATGGTCATGTCTTTTTCTCCCACGGTCAAGTTTACGGCGCTCCTCCAATTTGTCAAGGATGATCTGTAATAAATGCCTCCGGGCTCTGCTAGCATGGCCCGAAAGCGACCGGATGTGCCCCAAATGATCGCCGGCCGTTCCACCCGCATGGAAGTCCTCGAGCTGCTTCGGCGCAGGGGCCGCTCCAGCGCGGAAACCATCGCCAGCGACCTCGGCGTGACCCCCAACGCGGTCCGCCAGCACCTGACAAACCTCGAACGAGACGGGTTTGTGGTGAGCCACCCCGAACGAAGCGGGCGCGGGCGCCCCGCCCTGCTGTTCTCCCTGACCGAACGGGCCGACTCCGTGTTCCCCAAGCGCTACGGGCAGCTCGCCACGATGGTGCTCCAGGAGGTCCAGGAGATGGGCGGCCCAGACGCCCTTGACGAGGTCTTCTCCCGGGTGGCCGCCCGCCACGCCAGCGCCATCGAGCCAACACTCGACGGGCTCGACTTCGACGAGAAGCTCCGGCGGGTGGTGACCTGGATCGGCCGGGCCGGCACCCTGGCCGAGCAGACGGAGACGAGCGAGGGCGTGAAGGTCACCATCCACAACTGCCCGTTCCGCAACACCGCCTTGAAGTTCCCGCAGGTCTGCACAATCACGCCGCAGCTCATGTCGAGGTTGCTCGGTACGAACATCTCGCAGGCCGACTCCATCCACCGCCACGATCCGTATTGCTCCTTTGTCGTCCAGCGCCCTGCCGCAGCTGACTAGCCGCCAGGTCAAAGAGGTCGACGCGCTCGCGCAGGAGCGCTTCGGAATCTCGGTGGAATGGTTGATGGAGGCTGCTGGATGGCAGGTCGCCCGCTTCTGCTCCGATGCGTCAGCGGTTGTATGCGGCGTGGGGAACAACGCCGGCGACGGCCTCGCCGCGGCGCGGCATCTCCACCGCTGGGGAAAGCTCGCGGCGGTTTGCTGCATGGACGCCGGCCGGCTGAATGGCGCCGCCGCGCGTGAGCTCGAGGCGCTGCTGCGGATTGGGGTCCACGTCTCGAGCGAGCTGCGGCTCGACGGCGCTTCGACCGTCGTCGACGCCATCTTCGGCACCGGGTTGTCAAGGCAGCCGCAGGGTCGCTTCGCGGAATGGATCGGCGCGATCAACTCCTCGCGCTTGCGGGTGATCGCCGTCGATGTGCCCTCGGGCCTCGACGCCGACTCCGGGGACGCCTACGCTCCCTGCGTGGAGGCGCACACGACGATCACCCTCGGCCTGCCCAAGCCCGGCCTCCTCAAGGGCGACGGGCCGCGACTCTCCGGCGAGGTCTGGGTAGCCGACATCGGCGTGCCGTTAGAGGCCTACGCGGCCATCGGGGTCGCCGTGCCACGTGCTCTTTTCGCCAAAGGGGAGGTCGTCCGGCTGTGACTCGCGAGGTCGTGTGGGACCACGGGGTATCGCTGCCCGCTCATAGCCTCTGGCTGGACCCGCTCGTGGTCAGGACGTTTGCCTTCATCTCTCACGCGCACACCGACCACGCGCGCAGGCACAAGGAGGCGCTCCTCACGCCGCAGACGCTCGCTCTGATTCCAGAGGCGCGCCGGCCCCGAGGCTGGCGAATGCTCGGCTACCGCGAGCCTATGCGGCGCGGCCAGGCCTCGGTGACGCTCTACCCGGCCGGTCACATGCTTGGATCGGCCCAGCTCCTGTTCCAACACGACGGAACCTCTCTCCTCTACACGGGCGACATCAAGCTCCGCCAGGCGGGCGGCGCCATGCCGACCTTTGTTCCGAAGGCTGACGTGCTCATTGTCGAGACGACCTATGGACGGCCACACTTTCGCTTCGGCGATCCCGACTCGACTGTCGAGTCGATCGCGATGTGGTGCCGCCGCGCGCTCGAGGGCAACGTAACCCCGGTGCTTCTGTGCCACGCGTTGGGCAAGACCGAGGAGATGATGCTGGCGCTCGCACCTTACGGATTCCTGTTCGCGCTCGAGAAGCGATGCGTGCCGTGCGCGCGCGAGTACGCGACCGCCGGCCGGCCGCTGCCCGAGTGGGTGGAGCTCGACGGAGAAGCGCCGCGCGGCCGCGTCGTGATCGCCCCTCCCGCCGGCAAGGACGAGGTGCGCCGCCTGGGCCGCTACCGCACCGCCCTGGTCTCGGGCTGGGCGAAGGACGCGGAGTTCGCGCGCATCTTCGGCGCCGACGCGACGTTCGACCTTTCCGACCATTGCGACTTCGACGAGCTGATGGAGGTTGTGGAGCGATCGGGCGCCGACCAGGTGTACACGGTCCACGGATTCACCGCGGACTTCGCGCGTCACCTGCGAAAGAAAGGAATCAGGGCCTCGGCGCTCGAAGCCACCGAACAGCTGGCGCTTGCGCTCTAACGGAGAGCCCAGCCCGAGCGCAGCACCGCGCGGCGGAGGTTTGGGTCCACCGCGGCGGCGTCGCTCAGCTTCGTCAGCAGCAGGTCCACCCACGCGGTAAGGTGCACCGGCGGCAGCAGCTCGAGCTGCTCGTTCTTCACGCGGGCGCGGAAAGTGCGGCCGGCGATCTCGAGTACAAGCTCGGTGATCGGGCCGCGGTTCAGATGGCCGCGCTTCACCTTCGCGGTCGGGATCCGCTCCGCCAGGTAGTCGAGCAGCTGCGCCGGATCGTCCTCTTCGCCTGCAATCGGCGCGTGGCAGAAAACGCATGCGCCCTCGAGGGGCATCGACGGGGCAGAGCAGACCGCGCAGGTCACTCCGTGTAGCGCCTGATGATTTGATCCTCGCGCCCTTTCTCGGCCCGGTAGAGGGGGCAGTCCTCGAAGTTGCGCACGCAGATGGGAGGGCTGTCGCTCAACGCGTACTTGCGTTTCGACTTGCGATCGACATGGCAGTCAAATCGGTAAACACGGAGCACAGAGCGGCGCTCCTTCAAGTACTCCTCGAGATACGGACACCTACGCATCGCGATCTACGATAGGCCACCATGCATGGCGGCGACGGTCGAGCGGCGAGGCATTCGGCGATCCAGGCGGCCCAGATGCTTGGCGCGGCCGAGCATCGCAGCGCGCGCATCCGTTGATGCGTAAGCGAGAAGCGCAGACCGCAACAATGCAGATGAGTCGCATGGGCGCCGAAGGACCGCCGATCCGTCCCGGCGCTGCCATGCCGGGATGATCGAGTTTGCACATGCGGGCGCGGCGGTTGGATCGACATCCGCCACCCTCGAGAAGGCGCGAACACTGGCCGCGTACTTTCGCACGCTTGACGACGATGACGTTCGGCGCGCGGCGGTCTTCATGAGCGGGCGCGCGTTCAGCCCCTCGAAGCGGCGGACCCTCGGCCTCGGCTGGGCCACTGTGAGCAAGGCCGTGTCCTCTCTCTCGGGGCGCGATGAGGATGAGCTCGGCCTTATCTTTCGCAAGCACTCGGACCTCGGCGACTGGGCCGGCGAAGCTCTCGAAGGCCGCACGCAACCCGAACCCGTCTCGTTGGGTGAGGTCGAGGACACGCTGGAGGCGATTCGGGCCGCGCGCGGCAAGACAAAAGAGGCGCCCCTCGCCTCGCTCCTGCAACGCCTGGACCCGGAATCCGCCCGCTTCTTCATCAAGATCATCTCGGGCGAGCTGCGCATCGGCCTCAGCGAGGGCCTGGTTGAGGCAGCGATCGCCGAGGCTTTCGACGTGCCGATCACGCAGGTGAAGCGCGTCCATCTCATCACCGGCGACATCGGTGAAACCGCGGTCCGCTGCAAACACAAACAGTTCGACACCACGACCATCACCCTGTTTCAGCCGGTGCGCTTCATGCTCGCGAGCCCGGTGGAAACGCCCGGGGAGGCTTTCGAGCGCATGGGGGCGACGAGCGTCTGGACCGAGGAGAAATATGACGGCGTGCGCTGCCAGCTTCACCTGGAAGGCGATCGCGTGGAGATGTTCTCGCGAGACCTGAAGGAGACGACGAGCGCGTTTCCGGAGCTGGCGGAGAACGCACCCTCGATCGGCCACGACGTGCTTTTCGACGGCGAGGTGCTCGCGCATCGTGATGGCCGAGTGCTTAGATTTTTCGAGCTGCAGCGGCGCCTGGGCCGCAAGCAGGTGTCTGCCGATCTCCGCCAGGAGGTGCCTGTCGTGCTGGTCGTGTTCGACCTGCTGTGGCTCGACGGCCGTGCGCTGCTCGATGAACCGCTCGAGACTCGCCGCCGGCTGATGGAGGGTCTCGACCTGCGGCAGCCGTTCCTGGTGGCTCGATTGGAAGAAGCCACTGATCCCGACCACCTCGATCGGATCTTCGCCGAGACTCGCGAGCGCGGCAACGAGGGGTTGATGGTGAAAGATCCCCTCAGCCCCTACACGCCCGGGCGCCGCGGCCTCGCGTGGCTCAAGTTGAAACGGCCGCTGGCCACTCTCGACGTCATTGTGACTGCGGTCGAGTGGGGTCACGGCAAACGCAAGGGCGTGCTGTCCGACTACACGTTCGCGGTCAAGGACACCAGCATTGGACGGCTCGTCAACGTCGGCAAGGCTTACACGGGGCTGACGGACGCGGAGATTGCCACGATGACAAAGCGGTTCCTCGAGATCACGGTGGAGGATCACGGCCATGTGCGCCTTGTCAAGCCGGAGGTCGTGCTCGAGGTGGCATTCGACTCGATCCAGCACTCCTCGCGCCACAAGAGCGGCTACGCGCTCCGTTTTCCCCGCATCGTTCGGATCCGTGACGACAAGCCGGTCGAAGAGGTCGACACAGTCGAACGGGTGGCCGACCTGTATGAACGGTACTTCGGCGCGAAGACGGTGCCTTCGTTGAGTGAGGTTGCTGAAGGGGTCCCCCCCACCCCGGCTTCGCCGGACCTCCCCGGCAAGCGGGGACGTAGCCCCCGCACCCCGGCTTCGCCGGACCTCCCCGGCAAGCGGGGAGGTAGCCCAGCTTGAAATTGACTTTCATGGGGACGGCTGGGGCTCGGTTTATGGTCGCCAAGCAACTGGCAGCTTCGGGCGGCCTGTACCTCGAGGAAGGCAACACTCGCATCAGCCTCGATCCAGGGCCCGGTGCGATCGTGCAGTACGCCAAGCGCAAGGTCGATCTGACCAAGCTCGATGCGATCGTGATCAGTCACCGGCACCTCGACCACAGCAACGACGTCAACGTGATGATCGAGGCGATGACGGACGGCGGCTTCCGCCACCGCGGGCGTCTCTACTGTCCGAGCGATGCGCTCGACGGCGACCCCGTCGTCCTCAAGTACATCCGCAACTTCCCGCAGGAGATCGTCGCCCTCGAGCCCGCAACTGAGTACACGGTTGGCGACATCACGTTCACGACCACCCCGCGTCACGTGCACCAGGTCGAGACGTACGGCTTCAGGTTTGGCAACAGACTCGGATGGGTGACCGACTCCGCCTACTACGACGGCATCGCGGAGCAGCACAAGGCGGACGTGATGGTGATCCACCTGGTGTTGATGGAATGCCGCGCCGGGCTTCCACACCTTTGTCTCGAGGATGCGGAGCGAATCATCCGCGAGGCCAAACCGCGCCTTGCGATCCTCACTCACTTCGGGATGACGGTGTGGCGCGCCCACCCGTGGGAGCTTGCCGCCGACCTTACGCAGCGGATCGGCACCGAGGTCAAGGCCGCGCGCGACGGAATGAGCCTCGAGCTTTAGATGACGGACCGCTGGCGCTGGCGCGGCTCTGTCGCGATGCTTGCCGTGGCGGTTGGTTTCTTCATCTACCCGCTGATCGAAAGCGAAGGCGACGTCATCAACTCGGACTGGCCTGCGTTCGCGACCGGGGCGCGCATCATGGTCAGCGATCCCGAGCATCTCTACGACTTCGAGGTCCAGCGGCGCGTCGAGCTCGATGTCACCGGTGGGAGGACGCTGGTCACTCTCGGGATCAACGGGATCCTCCCCTTCGTCGCGCCGGCCTGGGTCGCCTTCTTCGCGGTCCCGTTCGAGCTGCTTGGCACGAACCTCGGCGGCCGGTTGTGGATCCTCGTCGGGATGGCGTGCCTGGCCACCGGCCTCTACCTAGCCACCAGGCCGCGTCCGCCCACGGCGATCCTGCCGGCTTTCGCGTCCGTGCCAACCGCGCTCGTGCTGCTCAACGCTCAGCTCGACGGCATCGTTGCGCTGGGGATCGGCGCGGCCGTTGCGCTGTGGTCGCGGCCATTCCTGGCCGGGCTGTGCCTGGGGCTTGCCCTGCTCAAGCCGCAACTGATGCTCCCGGCTGGCGCTGCGCTGATCGTCACGAGGCGGTGGCGAGTCCTCGGCGGCTGGGCCACCGCCGGCATCGTGCTGTGGGGCGGCGCGGCGTTGCTCAACCCGCGCTGGGTCTTCCAGTGGCTGCCGGCGCTCAACGGCCCGGTCCGTCCGGCCAGCCGCGAGATTGACTTCGCCCACTTCGGCACGGCTTTCCCCGCCGCCGTCCAGGGCTACGCGGTCGCGGTCCTGTCGCTGGTGGCGCTGGTCGCCGTGCTGGCGCTGGCCAGGCGTCGGGGCACGAAGCTCAGGCCGGCTGCGGCCATCCTGGTCGCCGGGGGCGTCCTCGTGGCCCCGCACGCGCTGCCGACCGACCTCGTCGTGGTCGCGATCGCCCTTGCGATCTGGGGTGAGGCGCAGTGGTTCGACTGGCTGCTGCTTTCGGTCGGGGCGGCGATCGCTGCGCTTACGCCGGCGCCCATCCCTGCGCTGGTGGGCGTGCTTGTGATCGGCTGGGTGTGCGCTCGAGCCGCCGGGGTTACCGGGTGGCGGCGAGAACCGGCACCGCTGTCTGCTGGATGATCCCGTCGATCAGCCCGTAGTCGACCGCTTCCTGCGGTGTTAGAAAGTAGTCCCGGTCGGTGTCGCGCTCGACACGCTCCAGCGGCTGGCCGGTGTGCTTCGAGATGAGCTCGTTGAGGACGCCCCGGATGCGGATGATCTCTCGAGCGTGGATGTCGAGATCGCTGGCCTGGCCCTGCAGGCCGCGGCCGCCGATCAGCGGCTGGTGCATGTGAATGTTGGAGCTGGGCAGTGAGAACCGCCGCCCCTTCGCGCCCGCCATGAGCACCACAGTTCCGAAGCTCGCGGCACGCCCGATGCACACGGTCGAGATGGGCGGCCGCACGTACTGCATCGTGTCGTAGATCGCAAAGCCCGAGCTGACCGAGCCGCCTGGGGAGTTGACGTAGATCTGGATCTCTTTCTCGGGATCGTCAGCGGCCAGGTACATGAGCTGTGCCACGACGAGGTTCGCGACGACGTCGTCGATCGGCCTGCCGATGAGGATGATCCGGTCCTTCAGGAGCCGCGAGTAGATGTCAAAGGTCCGCTCTCGGTTGCCGCCTTCGTTCTCGGTGACTGTCGGTACGTAGCCCATTTGCTTTGAAAGGTTACGAGATATATTCGGCCAGTTGGTCAAGGGGACGGTCCTCGCTCCGGGGGACTTTTTTGGAGGATTGCGCAAAGGCGTGAAGGCGAGGCTGCCCGCACCCCTGCGCACGTTCAGCAGCGCACGAGGGCGCGGCCGCCTGATGAAGGTGCATTTCGGGCATCCCGAGTTTCATTACGAGGCCTGGCACCACACGGGTGACGGCCGCCTCGAGATCGGTCTCCACTTCGAAGGATCGCGCGATGAAAACCAGGAGGCGTTCGATTTCTTCCGTGCTCACGTGCTGGAGATCAAGTCCCAGCTGCCTCGCGCCGAGCTGGAGCCGTGGGACAGGGGCTGGTCTCGACTCTATGAGACCCTGCCGGCCGTGCAGCTGGACGAGGAGGTGCTCGGCGGCGCGATCGACTGCATGTCCGGATACATCATTGCGCTTCAGCCGCTGCTCGAATCATGGTTGAAGGAGCAGGATGGATCCGGTTGACGCGCATCAGCGTGCGCCTGCCGGCGCATTTCTACAACACCGCAGAGGGGTCGGACGAATGCTTGAATTGATGTCACCGGACCGCGTGGCGCTATGAGGACAGTCGATGTGAGCGAGAAGCTGCAGGAATACCTCGACGGCCTGGTCGCGCCGCGCGATGCGGTGCTCGCGCGCATGGAGGAGGAAGCGCATCTCGAAGACATCCCCATCGTCGATCCACACGAGGGTGCGCTGCTCTACCTGCTGGTCAAGATGGCGGGGGCCAAGCGCATCCTCGAGCTGGGCACTGCCACCGGCTACAGCGGCATCTGGCTGCTGCGCGGTACGGGCGTCGGCACCCTGACCACGTTCGAGGTGGATCACAACCGCGCCGAGCGGGCCCGAGCGAACTTTACGGAGGCCGGGTTTGGCACGCGCGCGCAGGTCGTCGAGGAGAACGCGGTGAGCGGGCTTGAAAAGGTCGGTGCGCGGTTCGATGCGTGCTTCATCGATCTCTTGAACGCTTTCCGGTCGGAGGACATCACCCGGCGCGCGGCCGAGCTCTCCCTCGAGCGACTCGACCCGGGCGGCCTGCTCATGGCAGACAACGCATTGCGCCAGGGCGAGGTGCTCAACCCCAAGAACCAGCAGGCGAAGAACGTCGCGTTCTACAACGATTGGGTGGCGAAACATCCGCGATTGGAGAGCGTGGTGATTCCGATCCGGGACGGCCTGTCCGTGGCTCGAGTGCGCGACTGAGCGCCGCCACACGCCTGTGGATGCGGCGCATCGGCTATGCGCTGTTCGTGCTCGCCGGCCTGAGCGTCGTGATCGCCGTGGCCTCCTTTGCGTTCGGCGGCGCTGGATCGACCGCGGCGCGCAACAACGCCATCGTCTACGGGATCGTCAACATCGGCTTCGCTCTCGTGAACGTGGTGCTGCGCCTCGTCCTGGTAGCCGCAAGTCGCGCCCGTTGAAGTCACTTCCCCGCTCGCGGGGAAGGTGGCGCGCAGCGCCGGATGGGGACGCCCCCTCAGGCACTAAGCGTCTTTATGGATTACCGGTCGAGGCCTGGGCCTCGTCACCTTCGATCCAGTAGGTCCCGTCGGCGGCATGCTCCTTCTTCCAGATCGGCACGGACTCCTTGAGACGGTCGATCCCCCACTTGCAGGCCGCGATCGCCTCCGCGCGATGCGGGCACGAGACGGCCACAACGACCGACGCCTCCCCGATCTCGAGCCTTCCCGTGCGGTGGGCCATCGCGACCCGCGCCTCAGGCCACCGCTCAGCGATCTCGTCCCCGATCTTCCGCATTTGCGCGCCCGCCATCTCGGCGTATGCCTCGTAGTCGAGGTGCGTGACGTGGCGACCTCGCGAGTTGTCGCGCACGACCCCGGTGAAGGTGCAAATGGCGCCGGCGCCCTTGTGCGCGACGGCCGCCTCCAGCCTCCGGGCATCGAGCGGATCCACGCTAAGCTCGAACAGGACCCCGACGCCGTGAGCCCCACCACTAACTGGCGGGATGAAGGCGACCTCGTCGCCATCCGAGACTTCCGCGGTCCAGTCGCTGAACTCCTGGTTGAGAGCGGCGCGCACTCCACTCCGATCGGGGAGGGCGGGATGCCTCAGGCGCAAAGCCTCGTAGGCGTCGGCCAGGCTCGAACCGGCCGGGAGCTCCAGCGTCTCGTTTTCCGACCCCGCCTGCTCGCGCAACCTCGCGAAGAGTCGCGTGCGTATGGCGATCGCTACGGGCACAACCCCAAATCTTACGTAGCGGTGGCTTGAGGGCTCGGCGCCGAAAGGAACACGTGAACTTCTTTGCCGGCATCGAGTGCTCGCTCCACCGTGGCGCGTGTGCCCTTCGAGCTTCCATCCCAGAACGCGACCAGGACGTCGCACGCGTCGACCAGGCGCTGGTTGCGAGCCGCCGACTTACCCGCGTCGGCCAGCTCGTCGAAGCTCGCGGGCATCACCTGCACTGCGATTCCCTTCGCCCGCGCCGCCTTGGTGGCGGCCGCGTCCACCCCACTCGCGCTGCCGGTGATGATCGACGCGCGCGGCGGCAGGGAGTTGACGTAGTCGCTGACGCGTGATGGATCCGAGAAGCGGCGACTCCCGACGATGGCTACCCGCATCAGTGGCCTGGCGCGGAGGTGCGCCGCATATTCGCGGCATCGGCGGCCGGAGCCAAGGAGCCGACGAGCACGCGAAGGAGCGCATCGCGCAGATGCGTGACTGAGCGCGCGCAGGAGGCGACGCCGGCTTCCGCGCCCGCCCAGGGCCCCCGCGAAATCGCAGATTTCGTGGGGTGGGCCGGCGCCCGGCCGCCTAGGCCGCGAAGATGCAAGTAACCTCCGAGCCAGGCCACTAGCCGGCCGTGGAAGCGCTCTTGCCGATCATGTGGATGTTCTCCTCGAACATCGCGTGGAGCTTCTTGGCCTGCCGGTCGTAGGCGTCGGGGTCGGACCAGGTGGCGCGCGGATCCAGCACCTCGGTCGGCACATCCGGGACCTGGTCGGGGATCTGCAGACCGAAAACGGCGTCGGTGTGGGTCGCGACGCCATGCAGCTTGCCCTGGACGACCGCGCGAACGATCGCGCGCGTGTGAGCGATCGACATCCGCTGGCCCACCCCATATGGCCCGCCGACCCAACCGGTGTTCAGCATCCAGACGTCCGAGTTGTGCCGGTTGACCCGCTCGATCAGCATGTCCGCATAGCGCTCCGGCGGCAGCACAAGGAACGGCGCCGCAAAGCACGTGCTGAAGATCGGCTCGGGCTCTGTTACGCCACGCTCCGTGCCGGCGACCTTCGCGGTGTACCCCGAAAGAAAGTAGAACCGGATCTGATCCTGGTCCAGGCGCGCCACCGGCGGCAGAACCCCGTAGGCATCCGCGGACAGGAAGATCACGTTGTTCGGGTGCCGGCCCGTTCCCGACAGGACCGCGTTCGGGATCAGATCGACCGGGTAGGCGGCGCGGGTGTTCTCTGTCTTCTCCTCCGAGTCGTAGTCGGGGATCCGAGTTCGCGGATCGTAGACCACGTTTTCCAGGATCGTGCCGAAGCTTTCCGTGGCGGCGTAGATCTCGGGCTCCGACTCCTTTCGGATCCGGATCGTCTTCGCGTAGCAGCCGCCTTCGAAGTTGAAGATGCCGGTGTCGCTCCATCCGTGCTCGTCGTCGCCGATCAGGCGGCGCGAAGGGTCGGCGGAGAGCGTCGTCTTGCCGGTGCCGCTGAGCCCGAAGAAAAGCGCGACGTCGGAACCTCCGCTGCCCACGTTGGCGGAGCAGTGCATTGGGAAAACGCCTTCGGCCGGTAGGAGGTAGTTCAGCGCGGTGAAGACCGACTTCTTGATCTCACCCGCGTATTCCGTACCGCCGATGATCACGATCCGCTGCGCAAGGTTGACGAGGATGAAGGTCTCTGATCGCGTGCCGTCGACCTTCGGATCCGCCTTCACCGAGGGCAACGAGATGACCGTGAAGTCCGGTTCGAAGTTCATAAGCTCGTCCGCATTGGGCCTGATGAAGAGGTTATGGGCGAACAGGCTGTGCCAGGCCAGCTCGGTCACCACTCGAACGCGCAAACGCCGGCGGGGGTCGGCGCACGCGAAGACGTCCTGTGTGAAAACCTCGTGCGAGGCACAGAAATCCTGCATCTTCTTGAGGAGTCCTTCGAACTTGGCCGGAGCGATGGATTGGTTGGCCTGCCACCAGATCGCGTCCTGGCTTGTCGCCTCCTTGACGAAGAACTTGTCCTTCGGCGAGCGGCCGGTGTGTTTGCCCGTTTCGGCGGTCAGCGCTCCCGACGAGACGATCACGGCCTCGTCGCGGCGGATGGCGTGCTCGTAAAGGGCGGCCGGGCTCAGGTTGCGGCGTTCGGGCGCGGGCTTATTCCAGGCGGGCATGGGCTTTTCGATCATAGGGAAAACGCGCAGTCAGGCGATTCGAGCGCGCCGGGAGCTGGCCCGCCGCCGCTGCCTGCCGCTCACGTAGTCGACCAGGACGTACTCGCCCAGCCGGTCTGGCGACACAAAGAAGGCCCGACCCTTGTTGATGCGCGTCATCTGGTTGATGAACTCCGTCAGGTAGGGCCCGCGCTCGAGCATGAACGTGTTGATCACGATGCGGTCGCGCGTGCACCGCTTGACCTCTCGCAGCGTCTGCTGGATCGTCTGGAAAGCAGGCGGGTACGCGAAGTAAGCCTTGCCGTTTTCAGCGATGTGAGCGGTCGGCTCGCCGTCCGTGATCATGATGATCTGGCGGTTGCCCCTGTGCTTCGCGAGGAGTGAACGCGCGAGCTGAAAACCGTGCTGCATGTTGGTCCCATATACGTAGTCGTTGAGCGCGAGCTGCGGCAGCGTGTGCGGCTTGAGCTCGACCGCGTAGTTGGAGAACCCGACGACGTACAGAGAGTCACGCGGGTACTGGCTTCGAATCAACGAATCCAGCGCGATCGCCACCTTTTTCGCAGCCAGGAAACAACCGCGCAGGAACATCGACCGGCTCATGTCGATCATCAGCACCGTCGACGCCTGCGTCACGTGCTCGGTCCGGTGCACGATGAAATCGGCCGGCGCCATCTTGACGGGCACCTTGGGACCCTCGCGCACGATCGAGTTGAAGAGGGTCTCCTTGAGGTCGAGCAGGAAGGGATCGCCGTACTCGTACGCCTTGAGCTCGTCGGAGGCATCGTTGCCGATTCCGCCGCGCCACAGCTGGTGCTGCCCCATGCGCGTCTTCTTGAGTTGGTCGAAGATGTCACGCAGCGCCGACTGCCCGATTCGCCTCATGCCGCGCGGCGTGAGCTCCATGCGCCGCCCCTTCCGCTCCACGTAGCCGGCCTTCTCGAGCACGTCGGTCAGCTTGCGAAGCTGGTCCAGTGCCTGGCGCGCTTCGTTGCCGAGCAGCTCCTGCGCCAGCGAACGATCGACGTCGTCGGGCCGGAAGCTTCCTCGCTCGAGCTGCGACTCGAGCCGGTCCATCTGCTGGAGGCGCTCCATCAGACCCATCGCCTCGCCCATGCTCAGCGGGTCCTCGCCGAAGAACGGGTAGCGCTCGCTCAGCTCGGACGGCGGCATCATCGCCTGCATGAAACCGGAAAGGCGCGCGAGCTCCAATCGAAGCGAATCGTCCTGCAGCAGCGCGTCCATCATCTGGCGCAGCTCCTCGCGCGCCTCGGGGCTCATGCTCTGGAGCAGGGACTGCATTTGAGCCATCTGTCGCTGAAGGTGCTCGAGCAGCTCGTCCAGGCTGTTGATGCCCGGCGGGAACATGTCGCCGAACTTCTCCATGAAGGCATCGAAGTTGGGCGTGCGGCCCTCCATGCGCTGCTCGAGCATCGCGTTTAGCTCCCGCACCATTTCCCGCACGCGCGAGAGGTCCTCGCCCTTCATTTGCTGAATCGAACCCTTCATGCCCTGGAACATCTGGTCGACCATCTGCTTCTGCAGCTTTGCCATCAGGTCTTCGAACTTCTGACGCGCCTGGTCGTCGACGAACTCATAGTCGCGAAGACCCTTGACCCTACCGCCGAGATCGTCCGGCAAGCGGTCGAGCTGATCGCTGCGCTGGCGGGCGATGCGGTCCATCAGCTTCTTGGCCTCAGGACTCTCCGCCTCGGTCTGGCGGCGCTCGATCCCGCTCTTCTCCGTGTCGATCACGTCCTGCACCTGCTCGCGCAGCTGGTCGACGGTCGAGTCGAGGTTGTAGCGACCTAGCTCCCGCTCACGCGCCTCGCGGAGCTGCTTGAGCAGCTGCTCGAGACCCTGCATGTTGGGGGTGCCCCAGCGCAGCAAGCGCTGCAGCGCCGCGTTCAGGTCGCCGTAGTTCATCAGGTCGTCCGAGAGCGCGTCCAGGACATCGCCCGCGTCCAGGTCGTCCAGCTTCTGAGTGCCGTCCCACCTCGAGTACCGGAACTTCACCCGACCACGCTAGCAGGGCGCCAGCCGCCCAGTGCCCTCTCAATTGCGTGCGCGGCGCGCAACGCAACGTCGTCGTGCCAGTTCCTGGCCACGACCTGGATTCCGATGGGCAGTCCCTCCTTCGAGGTGCCGGCGCGGACGACCACGCACGGGTTGCCGCTGAGGCTGTACGGCGACGTGTAGCTGTACGTGTTGGGGGGCACGACCTTGGAGCGGTACAAGGGTGCGATGTCGGGCGCAACCGGGCTCAGGATGAGATCGAAACCGGCCATGAAACCCAGCATCTCGGTCCGAAATGCATCCCAGCGCCGGTAGAGGCGGTCGTGGCTCATGCGCTTGTCGCCCCAGTAGCCGAGCGTGACCTGGTGCGCCTCGTGAAGGCCCGGCGGCCGCGCCTCGGTAACTGTGCAGCCGGCGTCGCCGAGAGCGCGAGCCGCCGCTCGAACCGTGGCCGAGATCGCTTGCGTCGGCTTGGCGATGCCGTCGTCCGCATACCAGGCGACCCTGAGGCCCTTCAACTTGGGTGTGCGTCGCGGAAGGGGCACTGGGACGACGCCTGAGTCGACCCCGTCGGGCCCGACCAAGACCGGGAGCATCAATGCAAGGTCGGATACGAACCGGGCCATCGGACCCACCTGGCTGCGAGGATCGGTGAGCCCACCCGGGAGCGCGTACGCGCCGGTGCTTGGAACAAGGCCTGTGGTGGGTTTCAAGGCGGCGATGCCGCAGTAGTGAGCGGGCATGCGGATGCTGCCGCCCGAGTCGCTGCCCAGGCCGGCCGGCGAACCGCCCGCGGCGATGATCGCCGCCTCGCCGCTGCTGCTCGTTCCCGGCGAGCGGGCGATGTCGTATGGATTCCGGGTGCCGCCGTGAAGCGAGTTCCAGCTGTCGTCGCCGACGCCGCCTGGCGGGCAGAGTGTCTTTCCGATGAGGATTGCGCCGGCCGCGCGCATGCGAGCCACCACCGTGGCGTCGCGGTCGGGGATGTTGCTCCGAAGCATGCGAAGTCCCGCGGTGGTTGGAAGTCCCTCTGTGTCGAAGATGTCCTTGGCCGTGAAGGGAACGCCGTGGAGCGGGCCGAGGACGGCCTTCCGCTTGCTGTTCTTGCGATCGGCCGCGCGCGCCTGCTTGAGAGCGCTCTCACCGGTCGCGAACACCACGGCGTTGAGCCGCGGGTTGACGGTGTGGATGTGCTCCAGGTGCGCCCGCACCACCTCGAGCGAGGAAACCTGTTTGGTCCGGATCGCGCGCGCCAGCCAGCCGGCGGGCGCGCCGATGATGTCTCTCATTTACGGGTGGATAACGTTAGACCTTGTCTCCCGGGTTGATATCGAGCACTTTTACCCCAGGGCCGACCAGGTCCTGGAGCTCTTTGGGGCGCCCCGCGAGCGCCGGGAACGTGCCAAAGTGCATCGGCACCACCGTCTTGACACCCAGCAGAGACACAGCCTTGGCGGCTCGGTCGGGGCCCATCGTGTAGAAGCCGCCGATCGGCAGGAATGCGACGTCGAACTCGCCGAGCTCGGAGATGAGCGCCATGTCACCGAACACGTCGGTGTCACCGGCGAAGTAGATCGTGAAACCGTTTTCGAACTCGATGACAAAGCCGTGCGCCCCGCCGTAGAGGATCTGGTCGCCGTCCGAGATGCCGCAGGAGTGCTCGGCATGCACGAGTGTGATCTTGATTCCGTCGATGTCGACGGTCCCTCCGTTGTTCGCGCCGATGATGCTGTCGGCGTCGATTCCCTTCGACCCCAGCCACGCGCCGATCTCGAAGTTGGTCACGATCTTTGGCCTGGTCGCCTTGGCGATCTCGACCGCGTCGTGCACGTGGTCGAAATGACCGTGCGTGATGAGCATGAGGTCGCATCGGTCGACCTTCTTCAGCGCTTCCGGGGCGACCGGGTTGTGCATGACCCAGGGATCGATGTAGATCTCTTTGCCCTTGGCGCTGGTCGCCTTCCAGGAACCATGTCCGATCCAGGTGAAACTGACCTCAGCGTTCAGCGCCATGCGTACCTCCCTCACTCGAGCCGGACCGGAAAAGGCGATTTTCCCACACGCCCAGGACGAAGATGCCGATCGCCGCGACCGTCCAGATGTTGGGAAAGATGAGATCGCAAGGCGCGCGGTAGAACCCAAGCAGGAGGATCACCAGCACGGCGAGCGAGCCGAACCGCCGCCGCTCGATTCCGCGCACGACGAGCAGGAGCGTGAGCGGAAGCAGCGGCAGCCACTGGTATGGCCAGACCTCATTCGGAATGAGCGCACCAAGCGAGAAGCCGAGTGACATGCCGTAAGCAGGATTCCACCCACTTCGCCAGGCGGCCCACGTCGCCGCCGCGGCGAACGCGATGGCGCTGAGGTAAGAAAGCGCGAGCGCCAGGGCGGGCAGGTGCAGTGGGGAAGTGACGAGCACGTAGCCCGTGGTCGCCGGCTGCGCGTACTGCTCCCCGCCGATCGTTCGCGTGAACAGCGTGCGGACCGAGTCGTAGGCGCAGTCGGGGTTGTGCGACCCCAATGACGGGAGCAGGACGTGCTGGAAGTAGAAGGCAGCGCCGCCAAATCCGAGCGGCACGAAGGTCGCGACCGTGACGATCACGAGCACAGCAAACAGCACGACCGCGTATCGAATGCGATGCTCCGGACGCGTCCCGATCACCATCGCGGCCGGGTAGTACTTGAGCGCCGCCACCAGGCCGCCCGCGGCTCCCGCCCACGCCGGCCGGTTCGCCTCGAGCGCGATCGAAGCCATCGCACCGAGCAGCAGAATGCCGCCGCGTTGGCCCGCCACGACATCCGAGAACAACGGAGGAAAGTAGGCCGCCACAAGCCAGAAGACCGGGCGCGCGAGCGGATGCCGGATTGCAATCAGCCGGTAGAGGAGGAAGAGCGCGATCAGCATCGCGGCCGTGTCGATGGCCGTCCACACCTGGACGGCGGCGAACTTGGGCAGCAGCGCGACGGGCGCGGCCAGCGCCGCGAGCGGCGGCGGGCTCACGAACTCATCGAGCCCGCCGGGCGGAGCGATGATGTGGTAGCGCGCGATGTACTGCGCCGCCGCGTCGTACATGTGAGATGGCTCGGTCAGGTACGCGTGCGCTCCCTCCCACATGCCTTCTGCATCGAAGCGCCGAGGCGTCAGGATCGTGAGAATTGCGACCCGAAGCCAGAATGCGGCGGCGAGCGCCCAGTAAAGCGCCGGCCGGGAGAAGACGTCGGCGGCAGCCCGCCCCAGCCGGTTGATCAATCGGTCGGTGGTCGCAGCGTCGCGGACCGGTCGACGTCCAGCCTCGACGGGCCGTATTGGGGCACGCGCCTACGATATGCGGTATGGCTGCCAGGAGACCAAAATCGCTCACGCCAGTCCGCCGCACCACACCTACCCTCGAAGGCGTCGAAGCGCCCCGTCGAGCCGCCACGACAGTCTCGGAACAGAAGATCAACCAGTACCGCAAGCGCCGTTACCAGGCGCTGCATGCGGAGACCGAAGCCGCCAACAGGCGGCGCGCTGCAGGCAAGGCAACCGCCCGTGACCGCATCGAGATGCTCCTCGACGACGGGTCGTTCGTCGAGCTCGACGTGTTCGCGGCGCACCGCGCGCACGGGTTTGGCATGGAGGAGAGGCGGATCTCGGGCGACGGCGTCGTCGCCGGTTTCGGTGAGATCGACCGGCGTCCCGTAGCGGTCTATGCGTATGACGCGACCGTTTACGGCGGGTCGCTGGGCGAAGTCACCGCGGAAAAGATCGTCAAGGTCCAGGAGCTGGCGCTGCGCAACCGGGTGCCCATCATCGGGATCAACGATTCCGGCGGCGCGCGGATCCAGGAAGGCGTTGTGGCGCTGGCGGGTTATGCGGACATCTTCTTGCGCAACGTGCGCTCGTCTGGCGTGATTCCCCAGCTCAGCGTCATCGCGGGACCGTGCACGGGCGGAGCCGTCTACTCACCGGCCATCACCGATTTCATCTTCATCATCGCGGGCCAGGGATACATGTTCATCACGGGCCCGGAGGTCATTCGAGTGGTGACCGGGGAGGCGGTGTCTTTTGACGAGCTGGGTGGCGGCGACGTGCACAACGCGACCTCGGGCGTGGCTCATTTCCTGCCGCAAACCGAGGAGGCGTGCGCGGCGGGCGTCCGCAAGCTCCTGTCTTACCTGCCCTCCTCGAATGGCGAAGCTCCGCCGTTCGTCCCCACGAGCGACGACCTCGAACGCGCTGACCCTGAGCTGCAGACCATCGTTCCGGAGTCACCAAACAAGCCATACGACATGCGCGAGCTCGTGTCGCGTGTCCTCGACAACCGCGAGTTCTTCGAGGTGCAGCCGTTCTTTGCGCCAAACATCATCGTCGGCCTCGGCCGCCTCGGCGGCCACGTGGTCGGCATCGTTGGCAACCAGCCCAAGGTCCTGGCGGGAGCCATCGACATCAACGCGTCGGTCAAGGCCGCTAGGTTCATCCGTTTCTGCGACGCGTTCGGCATCCCGATCATCTCGTTCGTCGACGTCCCCGGCTACCTGCCCGGACGCGACCAGGAGCACGGAGGCATCATCCGGCATGGCGCCAAGCTGCTCTACGCCTACGCCGAGGCCACCGTTCCCAAGCTGACGGTGATCACGCGCAAGGACTACGGGGGAGCGTACTGCGTCATGTCCCCCAAGCAAATGGGGGCTGACCTGAATCTCGCGTGGCCGACCGCGGAGATCGCGGTCATGGGCCCGGAGGCCGCGGTGAACATCATCTATAAGCGAGACCTGGCGGGCGCGAAGGATCCGGCCGGCCGGCGCAAGGAGCTCGTCGCTGAATACACGGCGAAGTTCGCCAACCCTTACGTCGCCGCCGAGCGGGGTACATCGACGACGTGATCGAGCCGAGCCAGACCCGGCGGGAACTGGTCCGCGGTCTGCAGCTCTGCCTGCGCAAGACGGTCGAGCGACCGCCGCGCAAGCACGGAAACATTCCTCTCTAGGAAATTCCCTTCCCTGGCACCGTCGTGGTGGCGGAGCGGCGCAGGCGCTCCGACTTGCGGCAGAACTCGTCCACAGTGACGATGAACTCCGCGTGCGACCAGGTCAGGGGTGACACCGACAGCGGCGCGCCCGTGTGCGGATCGAGCTGCTCGGAAAGCAGCCCCCCAGGAAGCTGGTGCGCCACAGCCCAGTCGATGATGTCCTGCGCGGGCTTGAGGTCGCCGGTGTCCTTGGCGACCGCGATGTACCACTGCGCGAGCCACATCGTGCACATGAACCACGGATTGCCCGGAACGAGCTTGGTGTCCGGTTCGACCTTGAAGTAGTAGTCGTTCTCGTACCTCGCGATGCCACCACAGTTCGCCTTGTTGGAGAGGTGGTCGCGGATCGCGTTCATCGTGTCCGTGATCCGTTGGTCGGTCGGCGCATACATGCCAAAACGCCAGAGACCGTAGATCGCGCTGTCGAGAATCAGGTCAACGGTTTCGGTTCCGTCTTCTTCGATGGCGATGCGACGGGCGAAGCGCCCGAGCTCCGTGCTGTACAGGTGGGTGTCCGCCGCCTTGCGCAGCTGGTCCGCCGCATCGCGATATCGAACGTAGGCGGCGACGTCGCCGAACAGGTCGGCAAAATTGCGGGCCGCGTCGAGGCCGCCCCAGACAGCTCCGACGGTGAAGGCGTGGACTCCCCAGCGCTCCTCCCAGAGATCCCAGGACGGCAGCAAGAGCCCGTTCCTCTTGTCGACGTAAGTGATCATCCATTCCGCGGCCGGCACGACCAGCGTGGAATAGAGATCGACGACGAAGTCCAGGTTGCCGTGAATCCGGTAGTGCTGCCAGAGCGCCCAGAGCACCAGTCCGGTCTCGTCCTCCTGGATGGGAAGCGTGGTGACGCCATGCGAGTCGACCCACGGCAGCCAGGAGCTCCCGGGCAGGCAGTACGGCGTGTACTTGTGAAGGAAGAAGCCCTCCTCGACAAGGGCTTGCTGGCAGAACTGGAAGAAATGGCGGGTCACGTCCTCGTGGCCTGCCCGATCGAGCGCGTTCGCAACCAGCGCGCCGTCGCGGGGCCACGCGTAGGCATATGTGTCGCGGGCGAACTTTGTGATGTCGAAGTCGGTCGAGGCGATGATCGCGCCGTGGTTGTCGGCGTGCGTGCGCGCCGTCAGGATGCTGCGGCGGTACAGCTGCGTGACGTCGGACCCAAGCTCCTCGTCAATGTGCCGGTGATCCTTCTCGGACCACACATGCCAGTAGGTGAGGGTTCGACCGTGGTAGGTGTCCGGGCCGCGACCCACGATCAGGTCCTGGCCGTAGACGGTGACCTCGCTCAGCCGGGTGCCCATGCAAACCCAATGAGTCATCGCGCGCGACTCCATCGGCCTGGCCGCCTCGAGGTCGAACCCCACCGTGCAGTCCACCGAGCCCTGCTCGATAGGGTTCTTGCCCAGGATCCCGTCCTCGGCGTCGACCCACGTGCCGGCGAGGCCATTGCCCTTCTTGCCGTTCGCCCACGTGTTGATCCCGAACTCCGGGCCGCTGTCACCACCGACCAGGAAGTAGCGATTTCCCTTGTATGCGATGACCGCGCGATGCCGCGGATCGAACGCCACCGTGTTGCCGATGTCGGAGCCCTCGATGTACCAGTCGTAATGAAAGAAGACGCGGCATGTACTGAAACCTGCCGAGGTCTGGACCTCTACGTTGCGTATGAACCAGTTGCGAGCGAGGTCGACGTAATCGGCAAATTTGACCGTGATCCCCAAGCCTGGATGCTGCAGCGTCACGTCGCTGACCAGCGAGTCCTCTGCGTAGCCAAGCTTTCGATTCCAGGCAGGGTCGTCGAGCCACGCGAACTTGCCGTCTACGAAAAAGCCTGTGCGGCAGACGTTGCCCATCGTCTGGTTGGCGTCGCCAACACGCGGGAAATAGAGATCCCGGACCGAGTAGGTGGCGTCGAAGCCCACCAGGACGTTGCCATTTCCGATGACCAGGCTTCTGGGCACGGCACGACATTAACAACCTGGGTTCCGGTTCGGCTCGGGCTTGCCTACAATCGCGGCAACCGAGTCTCAGCAACCAACGGAGCACAACGTCTTGGAAAACGACGCAAACGAGTTTCGGCCACCCATAAGAATCGTCGCCTCGAGGCAGCGCCGCCGGACAGTGGCCGCCCGCCTACGCTCGGGCGTCCTCGAGCTTCTCGTGCCTTCATGGATGCCTCAGGCCGAGCGGCAGCAGTGGGCGGAGACGATGCGCCGCCGGCTCGAGCGCCGGATGCAGCGATCCCGTCCGACTGACGAGCGGCTCGATGAGCGCGCGCGTGCGCTCAACGCACGGCATTTCGGTGGTCGCCTCCGCTGGACATCGATTGGGTACGCGGACATGGCCCACACGTGGGGAAGCTGCACGTTCACCACCGGTGCGATCCGGATCGCCCGGCGCGCCGCCACGCTGCCGGACTGGGTGCTCGACTACCTGCTCGTGCACGAGCTGGCCCACCTCGAGCAGAGCGACCACGGGCCCGCCTTCCACGAGATGGTGAATCACTACCCCCTGACCGAAAGGGCGATGGGCTATCTGATGGCGATCGACGCCGGGGCGACGGCTAAGGCGTAAGAACTATCTTCGTCGCCTCGCGGGCGTCGAACATCTTGTAGGCCTCAGCGGCCTGGTCGAGCTTGAACACGGGGGAGGCAGGCCTCCCCCGTGGGGCCGTGACACATTGCCTGGAGGCGCCTTGATGGGGGGCATAAGGGACGGCCGGAGTAAATCCGGCCTGAAGCTCCACCGGAGGTACTTATCTAAGGGGTAAGGACGATCTTTGTCGCTTCGCGGGCGTCGAACATCTTGTAGGCCTCAGCGGCCTGGTCGAGCTTCATCCGGTGGCTGATGATCATCTCGGGCTTGAGCCGCCCGGAAGCGATCAGGTCGAGAAGCGGCCTCATGTATTTCTGCACGTTGCACCGGCCGGAGCGAAAGGTCAGCGATTTCTCCCACATGTGGTAGTAGTTGAAGTCGGCCGTGAACTCGCTGGGCACACCGACCACCGAGATCGTTCCGCCTCCGCGCACGCACTGGATGGCGGTGTCGACGGTCGCCGTGAGGCCGACGGCTTCGATGCTCGAGTCGGCGCCGATTCCCCCGGTGTAGCCGGCGATCGCCTCCGCCGGGTGCGCGTGAGATGCGTTGATCGGCGTCCCACCCAGCTCCTGTGCGATCTCGAGCCGCGATTCGACCATGTCGACCACCAGCACACGCGCCGGCCCGAACAGCTGCGCGCACATGGTCGCCATCAAGCCGACCGGGCCCGCGCCGATCACCGCCACCACGTCGCCGGGATGGATCTCGGCTCGGTCGGCGGCGAACATGCCGGTCGAAAGAATGTCGCCGACGAAAATCGCCTGCTCGTCGGACATACCGTCCGGGATGAGCTCCATCGAGGTGTCCGCAAGAGGCACGACTATGTACTCGGCCTGTCCCCCACCCAGGCCGCCGAGCACCGCGCCGAATCCGAACGTGGCCATGTTGATGCACTGGTTGAACCAGCCCTTGCGGCAGAGCGCGCAGTGGCCGCAGGCGGTGTAGAAGCTGACCACGACGCGGTCGCCGGGCTTGAACCGCTTGACCGAAGGTCCAACCTCCTGGACCTCCCCGACGAACTCGTGCCCGAGCAGCTCCCCCGCGACCATGGGGATGCGCCCGTGATAGGCGTGCAGGTCTGATCCGCAGATCGCGCCCAGCGTCACCTTGATGAGCGCCTCGTCAGGGCCATGAATCGACGGCTTCGGAACATCCACGACCTGGACCTGCCCGACCCCTTGAAAGGTCGCGGCTTTCATGCCGCGATTCTAGGCCGACCCTAGACTGCGGGCGTGCGGCTCAAGGGGACGGTCGTATTGATCACCGGCGCGTCCAGCGGGATCGGCGCGGCGACGGCGGTCGCGTTCGCAAAGCGCGGCGCGAAGCTCGAGCTGGGCGCCCGGCGCGTCGACCGCCTCGAAGACGTCGCCGAGCGATGCCGCACGGCCGGGTCACCCGAGGTAAACGTTCGGCGCCTCGACGTGAGCCGGCGCGGC
>Ga0073928_10000416_pt1 | contig 100447 bp, 94 predicted proteins | sample PaiPotPPA55metaG_FD_76969 | JGI IMG/M metagenome (GOLD analysis project Ga0073928, IMG submission 76969) | Iron sulfur acid spring bacterial and archeal communities from Banff, Canada, to study Microbial Dark Matter (Phase II) - Paint Pots PPA... ... | reverse complement strand
GGGAGAGCTCACGCCAAAACAACTCTCCTTTTCCTGGAACTGAAATTCCGCTCATTTTTCCACTTTCCTTCCTCTTCCCTCCGAGAACCTCAACCAATTTCGTAACACCCTCCTTCGGGGCGGATGTGTTTTCAAATCACTACCTGGGGTTAAAACCCCAGGCTTAGTCCTTTCATCCCTTCGGGATACAAATCTGGCTCGGCCAAGCTACGGAATACCTCAATCCTCGGATGACCGGAGTCCTACCCCCACCATCCAGGTTGACTCAGCTTTGCTCCATTAGCACACTAGCCGCTGTAGATGCGGACTCCTCTAAATCAGTTTTATAACGAGTTCGACTGCGAATCGGTGGAATCGCGTGAGACGGATCCGCATCGCTCAGCTTTCCAGATCGACCGGGATCGGATTATTTATAGCTCTGCGTTTCGCCGGTTGCAGTCTAAAACCCAGGTCTTTGTCAGCGGCGAATTTGATTTTTATCGTACCCGACTGACTCACTCGCTCGAGGTCGCCCAGATCGGCAGGTCGATTTGTTCTTTCCTGAATCAAACTTCGTCATTTCTCGCAGCCGACCTCTGGATTGATCCGGACCTGGTAGAAGCGGTCTGTCTGGCCCATGACCTGGGACACGCACCTTTCGGTCATGCGGGCGAGCGTGCCCTGCACCAATTGATGCTCAACTCTGGAGGTTTTGAAGGGAACGCTCAGAGCCTGCGTTTGATTGGCGAAACTATTTACTCCGGTACCCGTGGACGGCGCGGAATGAACGCGACCCGGGCTTTAATTGACGGGATCCAGAAATATAAGCGACTGTTTCAAGAGGATCGCACCGCCGATAATCATTTCCTTTACGACGATCAGGAGTCGTTGCGTCGTTTCACGGTGGGACCAACACTCTCAGAGGCAGGCCTGGACTATAGCCGGCTTCGGTCCTTGGAATGTCAGGTTATGGATTGGGCTGACGATACGGCATACGGCTTGAGCGATATCGTCGATAGCATTAATGCCGGGTTTCTCCGGTTCGAACGAGTCGAGGACTGGGCGGCCAACCAGAGTTTGAAACCGGATGAACAAAAGCATATCGAGACCGTCCTGTCGGCTATCAAAGAGCGTAAAGTAGAAGCGCGTTTTAGCCGAAAGATCGGGGCCTTTATTCGGGCGACTTCACTCGTCACTAGGACCGGTCCGCTTTCGGATGTTAGTCATCGATACCGGCTTAGTCTGGCCGTTGAACCTGAGGTTAGAGCCGAGGTTGATATCTACAAACGACTTTGTCGAGACCTCGTCTTTCGACACTCGCAGCTCCACCAATTGGAGCGTAAAGCTCGGATGATTCTGGAAGCTATTTTCACAGCATTTGCCGAGGCCTATCTGGAGACGAGAAATCCACCGCTTCGCTTGCTGCCCGAATCGTATGATTCTCTGGTTCGCAACGCGAATGGCCACCTCGGACGAGCGCGCGTGCTTTGCGACTACGTTGCGGGTATGACCGATCTATTCGCTACCCGAACGTATAAACGACTTTTCGATCCGAGCTTTGGCTCTACCCTAGATCTTTAACCCTGAGCTCGACGCGTCTTGCGGGCACACCCATTATCTAAACCAATGAGTGCTGATAGGCGCAGCGCCAATGCCGAAGTGTTCAATCATGACAACGAAGCTGCGGATTATGACCAAGACGTTCGCAATGAAGGCGATCCGATTCGGACCGGCTATCAGGATGTTCTGCGATGGACGATTAAAGAAGCGCAGATTAATCCCACTTCACGAGTGCTAGAACTAGGATCTGGTACCGGCAACCTTTCTCAATTGATTATGAGCTGCGGCGAATTAGTCAGCGTGGATGTATCAGAAAAAATGGAGGCGATCGCCCAGCCTAAGCTAAGGCACCTCACCAACCGGCAATTTGTCAAAGCAGACATTCTAGAAGTATTCGCGAAACGGCTTGGCCTCTTTGACACGGTTATTAGCACTTACGCGATACATCATCTGACAGACCGTGAGAAACAGCGACTGTTTGCGCTGGTTTTCGAAAGCTTGTTGCCAGGTGGACGCGCCGTTTTTGGCGATCTAATGGTTCAGAACGCGGACCGGAAAAGAGAAAAGATTCAGCACTACCTGTTAAAGGGAGGCCAGAACACAGCCATCGACATAGCTGAAGAGTTCTTTTGGCTGATCGACTTAGCTGTTTCTCAGTTACAAGCACTCGGCTTTCAAGTTAAGACGACTCGCTTTTCAGATCTATCCTATGGGATAGCCGCCCAGAAACCGAGTTCCCCATTAAAGGCTGCGGTAAAGGCTTCCCCATGAAAAGATTACTCGTATCAATTCTGTTTTCCTCCCTCCTCATCACGACTGCGTTCCTGGCGAAAGCGCAAACGAATGCTAGCCCTTTTGAGGGCGCACCTACGGAGTATAGCGTTGACGTAGTAACTACGCGCAAATCAGGTACACCGTTTCTCATCAGGATGTATGTCGACGGGGCCAAACGCCGCACCGAGCAGGATACCAATAACGGAGGATTGGTAGTCATTCTTCGTGGCGACGTCCACATGATGTACACCGTCTTAGTCGCCCGAAAAGTCTATCGAGTAAGTTCTTTCGATCCGAAGTTGATGGAACCTTTTGATGTCACTGAGCTAGCCAAAGAGATTGGAGTCACCCGGGAAAAGGTTGGAACTGAAACCATTAACGGTGAGGTTTGCGACAAATATCATTACTCGTCGGATACAGGGAAACAAAAGGGGTCGACGAAGAGCGCCGAGAGCCGCGGATCGGCCTCAGGTTTTGTTTGGATCAGTCAATCCACTCGTCTTCCAGTAAAGTCGGAGACAGCCACAGCGACCACAGTATGGGAAAATCTGAAGGAGGGTCCGCAAGAGCCTTCACTATTTATGCCTCCGACCGATTGCAAGTCGATAGACTAAACAGAACGTCAGGGCGCAGGCAGCAGACGGCTATGCGAGCGCCGTTGAATCTTGAGCAGTAGGTTCCTTGTCGAATCGGTCTGTGAACGATTAAGTGGAGAACGGCTAAGACATTGTGAACAACTCGCCAAAGTGCGGCTCGAGGAAAGCTAATGGAGGGATTCAACGAAGGCCTGTGAGGTTATCACCAGGTATTCTGCGACGTAAGGCGCTAAGCGATAACCTGTTGGACCGATTTCCGTGAGTTATTCACGAGTATATTATTATTATATTTGGGTCATATAGAAAGAGGACTTCAGATTAACGTTGTGAGTAAGTCGAGGTGACAGGTGATTTTTCGATGCGTGTGATTAGCTCGGAAAGCGTTTGAAACGGCCGAAGATTTGGTGGGGCTAAAATTTCGGCGTGCCGATGCCTTCTCTAGGTTTTATCGGGTGAGCCGCAGCGCTCTGCGACGCTAAATATGAATGGCGAGGCCGTAGGCGTTACCAACGGCCTCGTGAACGGCTTCGCTTAGCGTAGGATGCGCATGAATCGTCTCTTCGAGCTCATCATGGGTTGCCTCGAGATTGATGGCGAGGCCGAGCTCAGCGATCAGTTCCGTGGCTTCGGCGCCGATAATGTGAGCGCCAATAATTTCACCGTACGGTTCGGCAAACATCAGCTTCACGAAACCTTCCGGCTCGCCCGCGGCTAGAGCTTTGCCATTAGCCATAAACGGGAATTTACCGACCTTGAATTTAAGGCCTTTTTCTTTGGCGGCACGTTCGGTGAGACCGACGCTGGCGACTTGAGGCTGGCAATAGGTGCAACCGGGGAAAGTCTTTAAGCGCTTTGGTGTTGCCGCGGAGAAGATGCCGTTTACGGCCTGGATGGCTTCCCACATGGCTACGTGGGCGAGCCAAGGTGGGCCAATAATGTCGCCGGCTGCATAGACTCCCGGTATGTTGGTTTGATAGCGATCATCTATCTGGATAAACCCTTTTGGATCCAGCTTAAGAGATAAACCCGCAGGTACTAAAGGTGACACGCCAATGGCTATCAGCGCGCAATCTGCCTCTAAAGTCTGTTTCTGCTTGCCCTCAACGGTGAGCCGGACCCCGTCCGTTGTAGTGACGGTTTCGGTTACCTTCGAGTTAGTGAAGATCTTGATACCCTGTTTGGTAAGCGCTTTTTCGAGGGCAACACTGATCTCGGTGTCTTCTACTGGCAAAACATTCGGCAACATTTCGATAAGCGTTACTTCTGTGCCGAATGCGTTGAAGAAATAGGCAAATTCAACCCCAATTGCTCCGGCGCCAATAATGAGAAGCCGCTTAGGCTGAGGATCGATAATCATGGCGTAATGACTATCGATGACGTTTTTGCCGTTAACGGGCAGACCGGGCATTGGTCGGGAGGTGGCACCGGTAGCAACCAGGATGGAATGCGCCTCCAGGATTTGTTCTTTACCGTCAGCGCCTTTGCACGCAATACGCCCAGGTTCCGGGATCGAAGCGGTGGCCTTGATATAATCGATCTTGTGTTTCTTAAAGAGGAATTCAACGCCGCTGGCCAGTTTGTCAGAAACGGCGCGGCTGCGCGCGATAATCTTGGACCAATCAAAGCCTAAGTTATCGAAGCGAAATCCAAGATCGGAAGCGCGGTGACGCAGAAGCTGATAAAGCTCGGCATTCCGTAATAAAGACTTGGTCGGGATGCATCCCCAGTTCAGACAAGTACCGCCGGCACGCTCTTTTTCGACACAAGCCACACGTTTGCCGAGTTGCGCAGCGCGAATGGCCCCGACATAGCCGGCGGGTCCACCACCGACAACTACCAGATCATATTTCATAAGGAAAAAAGGAAGCGGTGCGGCGGCGAGCGCCGTAACCGTAGTTTCTAAACCAGCATTAAAGCCGGAGTCTCTATCAGCCGTTTAAGCTCGGCCAAAAACTCTGCGCCGATAGCACCGTCGACAACGCGATGGTCGCAGCTAAGAGCCAAAACAACAGTTTGTCCGGGCACAATAGCGCCGGCGGCGTTGATGACCGGCTTCTTGAGAATGGCGCCGACAGACACGATGAGAGATTGAGGCGGGTTTATGATAGCGAAAAACTGATCTACGCCGTAGCTCCCTAAATTGGAAACGGTCAAGGTTCCGCCCTGGTACTGCTCGGGTTTGAGTTTCTTTGAACGTGCCTTGGTCGCCAGGTCCTTAATTTCGGCACTGATTTGGCTGAGGGTCTTGGATTGCGCCTCCCGAATAACGGGAGTGACTAAGCCGTCATCGATAGCGACAGCGCAGGCTAGCTGTACAGAGCCGTATTGGACGATGGTATCTCCTGAGAACGAGGCATTGGCCTTGGGGACCCTCGAAGCGGCGACGGCAGTTGCTTTAAGAATGAAATCGTTAACGGTGAATTTAGGAAGGCCGGCCGCTTCATTCGCTGCATTGAGCTGTTGACGCAACTGGACGAGAGGTTCGGCATTGACTTCCGATTGCAGGTAAAAATGCGGGATTGTTGTCTTAGCTTCTAACAAACGAGCGGCAATTGTCCGCCGCATACCGCTTAATGAAATTTGGGTGTCCTGCGATGATACTGGCGCCGGTGTGCCGGTTGGCGCAACCGGTTTAGTGGGCTGGGGTGCAGCCGGTGAACGATTTTCGTGTGCGGAAAGGACATCGTCTCGGACAATCCTACCGCCTGGACCAGAGCCAGGTAGCTTCTCTAGCTCGACACCTAGATCAGCAGCGACTTTGCGAGCGAGTGGTGACGCTTTGACCCGGGTTCCTGATTCGCTTGGCTGTTCGGCTGCGGGCTTTTGGCTTTGAGCGGCGGGTGTTGGCTCCGTCTGCTTCGTTTGGGCGGTCTTTTTTTCCGGGTCGGAAGTTTTCTGCGCCACCGATTGTTTTGAAGCAGGAGCGTTGGGCTTAGCTTCGCCGTCGCCGACTAAAAGGGCGAGTTTCTGACCAACCTGGACAGTCTGCCCTTCATCGACGTAGACCTCGGAGAGTGTACCCTCATCAAACGCTTCCATCTCCATAGTCGCTTTGTCGGTTTCGACCTCTGCTAAGACGTCACCGACGGCAACGGTATCGCCAACCTTTTTTACCCAGCGAAGGAGAGTTCCCTCCGTCATGGTGTCGCTGAGTTTTGGCATCTCGATATTGGTGGGCATGGCAGGGTATGGTTAGGAAAGACGAAGAACCTTTTCGATGACCCGCTGCGGATCCGGTAGTTGGCGTTTCTCCAAGGGCGGGCTATAGATCGCCGGCGCGTCGACAGCGGTGACACGACCAATCGGGGCGTCCAAATCGTCAAAAGCCTTCTCCTGGATCGTGGAAACAAGTTGGGCCCCGATGCCGCAAAATGGTTTGCCCTCTTCAACGACCACCGCGCGGTGGGTTTTGCGGACCGAAGTGAGAACCGTCTCTTCATCGAGTGGCCGGATCGAGCGTAGGTCCACTACTTCGGCATCAATGTCATGCTCTGCGGCGAGGAGTTCTGCGGCCTTGAGACAAGTCAGCACGGCCCGGCCGTGGGCGATGAGAGAAACCTGGGTGCCCGGCCGTTTAATATCTGCCTGACCTAGCGGTATAAGATACTCGGCCTCAGGTACTTCCCACTTTTCTCCATACAGAAGCGTGTTCTCCATAAACATGACCGGGTCGTTGTCCCGGATCGAGGTTTTCATGAGACCTTTGGCGTCAAAAGCAGTAGCTGGAGCCACGACCTTCAGACCGGGCATATTGGCAAAGAAGTTTTCGGGCATGTGCGAGTGGGTCGCGCCCACATTAGTGCCACCGTTTGCAGGGCCGCGGATGACGATAGGGACGTTGAGCCGGCCACCGGACATATAGCGAACGCAGCCGGCATTATTGATGATCTGGTCGAAAGCGACGTAAGCGAAGCTCCAAAACATGAGCTCCATCACCGGGCGAAGGCCGAGCATGGCGGCGCCGATGCCCATGCCAATGAAACCAGCCTCGCTGATGGGAGTATCTACCAGCCGGGTGTCGCCGTGCTTAGCCCAGAGGCCCTCGGTGACCTTATAGGCTCCGTTGTACTGTGCGACTTCTTCTCCGATGATAACAACATTCTCGTCGCGAAGGATCTCTTCGTCGAGAGCGGTGCGGAGAGCTTCTCGATAGGTAATTAGTGGCATTCGTGGATCAGGTGTTGAAGAAGTAAGACCCGTTCTTGGCGGCGTCGGTCTGGTGGTCAACTTCCCAGTAGACATCGGTCAGAAGGTCGCTCTCCTCTGGTAATGGACTCTCCTCGGCGAAGACCACAGCCGCGTTGGCTTCTTCTTTGGCCGCTTTATCGATTTCCTGGATTTCGCTTTCGGTCAGGACTTCTTCTTCAATGAGAGTTCTCCCGAAGATTTGGAGCGGGTCATGATTGTTCTTGTAGTCGTCGATCTCTTCTGAGGGGCGATATTTCTTAGCGTTAGCGTCCGCGACGGAATGGCCGTAATACCGGTAGGTCTGGATCTCGAGCAAGGTTGGTTGCTGAGTTTTGCGAGCGCGTTCGATCGCGATGTTGGCGCGGGTGCGCACCTCGTAAATATCTTCGCCGAGAAAAACATCCCAAGCCATGCCGTAAGCTTCCGCGCGTTGAGCCAGAGAGTCTTTGTAAGCTGAAGAACGCTTCTGGCTGGTGCCCATGGAGTAGCCGTTATTCTCGATGATGTAGACGACTGGTAGTTGGAATAAGGCAGCGAGATTTAGCGACTCATGAAAGGCCCCCTGGTTAATAGCACCGTCCCCGAGGTAACAGAGACAGCACCCGGGGATATGCTTATATTTTAGAGCATAAGCAATCCCTGCCCCGAGCGGGGTTTGACCGCCAACGATGCCGTGACCTCCCCAGTAGCGTTTGTCGGGGGCAAAGAAATGCATCGATCCCCCCTTACCCTTGGAGCAACCGGTTGCTTTCCCGAAAAGCTCCGCCATGCATTCGTTCATGCTCATGCCGACAGCGAGAGCGTGCCCGTGATCGCGGTAAGCCGTGATGACATGATCATTTTCGCCGAGAAGAGAGATGGTTCCGACCGCCACAGCTTCTTGACCGGAATAGAGGTGCAAGAAGCCGCCCATGCGGCCCAGATTGTAGTATTTCAGCGAGGTCTGTTCGAAACGCCGGACCCGGTACATATCACGCAGGAGGCGGATCCTATCCGCTTTGGTGAGTTGCTGGTTAATGGTCGAACGTGATTCGCCGGAAGACTGCAATACAGTGTGCATACTTAGACGGTTGGTTGAATAGAATGTCCGGGGAGATCCGACGACGTGCGATGTGGCCGGAGAAGGGCTTGGGTGACGAGAAAGAGGGAGGTAAAGAGCAGGTCGCTAATGATGGTATTCCGCAGGAACAGGTAGGTAGGCGGGAAGCCGGGGTGTCCCACCGTGAGGGCTTGGATCCAGCCGGTAAAGGTCTTGGAATATAGCTGTACGGAAAGAGGGATAGGCGCGTCGAAATACCAGTCGACCGTGTTGGTGATCAAATAGAAGAAGAGAGAGGAGAAAACGGCGGCGAAAAGGAGCGGCAAAGCCCGGTTCTGATGGTAGTGACGTAGGCAGACGCCGAGCGCGAAAACCATCCCGAAACAAAAATACCCGGGGATCATCCGGGTATCGAGTAGGGGCGCGTGATAGTGAGCGTTAATCAGCACGTCGGATACGACAACACCGAGTGCCAGCCAGAGCGTGGCGCGTTTGCTGGGAAGGAACGAACCGGAGCAAAGAAAGATCGAGGCAAGCGGTGAGAAGTTGGCCCAAGCGAACGGAGAACCAGCTAGAATGAACAAGAGCCGGTAAAGAAGAGCAGCAAAAGTTAGTATCAGGGCAGGCAGCATGACGCCGAAATAGATAGACAACCAGCTAACGAAATCAACGTGAATCAAAAAATCAAACCGCAAAGCAAAGCGTAACGGACAGTAAAGGTGTTAGGGAGGAGCCAGAATCCGGGCCCCGGAACCCAAGAGTCCGGACCGTTTGGAGGGGAGCCGCTTTGTCGGTTGGCTGCTCTTTCAGCCTGCAGCAGGCGGCTCCAGCGAATAACCCAGCGCGAATCTAGATTGGGGTTTAGTTTCTAGGCGCGCAGGTGAAGTTGTTGGATCGCTGGTCCTGTTTTGAGGCGGCGGCTTCAAGGGCGAAGAATTCTGTGGAGCTCAGTGAGCGCCTCGGCCACGCGTGGTGCACAGGATTAGGATCCTCCTGAGTCCTGGATTCTGGCTCCTTGGTCTAGGTGGTTGCGCGGTGCAGACGCATGGGGCAAGAATGGGCGCGGGGAGGCGATGCCTCTACCAGTTCTCGACCATTAAATTCAACTCGTCGATGAGACTATCGATCTTTTTGAGGTCTTTGCGCCGCCCCTTCTCCGGTTTGATATCGAGCGTGCGACAAAGAGTGATCATATCGCGCAGATCGCGGATAGTGTTTTGGGAAAGTTGGGCTGACTGGGTTTTAGCGAGAGTCAGCTCTTTGATGTGGCCGAGTTCAGTTTCCACTCGAGTCGCGTAGACATCGAGGCAAGCGCGGAACGACTTCCGGAGAATCTCGACTTCTTCGGCAAACGACTTAGCAGGGGACACATCGAGGGACTTAGCCATGGTGGGCGAGCACGTGAGGAGACTTTGACGGAAAGTCGGTCCGTTGTCACGTGAAAGGTGAGGAAGAACGAGAGAAGTGGCGCGAAAAATGGTGAGGATGGCCGATTGCTGGCGGAATAACGAGAGCCAAGACGCCTTTTTGGAAAAGAACGAACAGACGGAATGTTCCACGTGGAACATCGGGCTTGCCATGCGGCCGGGCAGAAGCGACAAGCCTGGCGTCGCAAATTTGGGTCAAATCCGAACTGGGTCAGGCTGGCCCTCCTTTTTGGAGAGTAGGCACCTCGACTGACAAACTAGATCGGCGGATTCGCCATCTGCTTGCTTCTCGGCTGTCTGATCGTGGACGGCCGGGTCGAGGTCTGCTGGCCTGAATGAGATCCTGATAAAGGCCGGAGCGTGGCAGATGGTCGGTCCTAGATGCTGGGGCTTGGCGTGCTTATATCCGAGCACGGGGTAGGGCGAAAACCTCGGCGCGCCCAGGACGTAGCATCCCGGATTGATGTAGTCGCGCCGGGTTTGAGCCGCGCCGTGGGTGTGTCAGCCCCCCACGTTTGATGCCTACCGTTTGCGCGCCGGGTGATTCAGGCGCAAAATAGGCACCTCATGTGGTCGTACCCTGAAGAGTTCGATGTCCTCGTCATCGGGGGTGGGCATGCGGGTATTGAAGCCGCTGCTGCCGCTGCGCGGCTGGGCGGTAAAACTCTGCTGTTGACGCAGAACCTGGATACAATCGGGCAGATGTCCTGTAATCCAGCGGTGGGTGGATTGGCCAAGGGACACATGGTCCGCGAGATCGACGCCTTGGGCGGATTGATGGGCGAGAACACAGACGCCACCGGTATCCAGTTCCGGATGTTGAATGCGAATAAGGGACCGAGTGTGCGAGCGCCCAGGGCTCAATCCGATAAGAAAGCGTATCAATTCCGGATGAAGGCGATATTGGAAGCGACGCCGGGGTTAGCATTGTTGCAGGGCAATGTCGCCAAGATTTTGGTCAATGGTGACGGTGTCTATGGAGTAGAGACGAACCTAGGACTCCGTTTAAAGGGAAAGAGTGTCGTGGTAACGACCGGGACGTTCATGCGCGGTTTGTTACATGTCGGGTTGCAAAACGTAGCCGGTGGACGAATGGGCGACGCGCCTTCAACCTTGAGCGATGATCTCCGAGCTCTCGGGTTCGAAGTGGGCCGGTTCAAGACCGGCACCCCCTGCCGGATCAATGGGCGGTCCATCGATTTTCGGAAGTGCGAGCGCCAGGACGGCGATGAACCCCCGCCCCGATTCTCTTATGTAGAGAGTGAAATCATGGGTGGTCTCCCGTTTACCCTGAACCGTGGTTCCGACGGAATGTTCCACGTGGAACAAATTCCCTGTTGGATCACAGCCACAACGGACAAGACGCATGAGATCATTCGGGGGAATTTGGATAAGTCACCCATGTATTCGGGAATGATCGAAGGGGTTGGTCCGCGGTACTGTCCTTCGATCGAGGACAAAGTCGTGCGATTTGCCGAGAAGGAACATCACCAACTCTTCCTCGAACCTGAGGGCCGGCAAACCCATGAATATTACGTCAATGGTGTGTCTACCAGCCTCCCTTTTGAGGTGCAGTATGGGTTTATCCGGACGATTCCTGGACTCGAGAACGCGGAGATCATTCGCCCCGGTTATGCCGTGGAATACGATTTCTGCCCGCCAACCCAGCTCCGGCTTACCCTGGAAACGAAGTTGGTCCCAGGCCTCTTTTTTGCCGGGCAGATTAACGGGACCTCCGGATACGAAGAGGCCGCCGCTCAGGGTTTGATGGCAGGCGCCAATGCCGCGTTGCGCCTCCAAGGCAAGAAGGAGTTCATCCTCGGCCGAGAAGAAGCTTATATCGGGGTGTTGATCGATGATCTGGTGACGAAAGGAACCCAAGAACCTTATCGGATGTTTACGAGCCGAGCCGAATACCGGTTGTTGTTGCGTCAAGATAACGCCGATCTCCGGCTGGCACATAAAGGTCGCGATTCGGGTCTGATCTCCGAAGATCGCTGGCGCCTGGTGGAAGCGAAGCAGCAATTGATAGACGATGCCAAACGGACGTCTGCCGCGGTACGTTTGGACGGACAACGCCTCGATCAACTTTTGCGGCGGCCCGAGTTCAGCTTTGGCCAGATTCCCTCCGAGCTACTGTCGCGGTACGGTGACAGAATCTGGGAGCAGGTCGAGACCGATGCTAAATATGAGGGTTACATTCGTAGACAAGAAGGAGCGATAGCGAAGGCCCAACGAGCAGAGGCTCGGTTTCTTCCGCCGGAATTCGACTATGACCAAATCTCAGGTTTGCGAGCGGAAGCCAAACAGAAGCTGCTGAAAATTCGCCCCTCGACCTTGGGTCAGGCAGGCCGCATCAGCGGGATTACACCGGCGGATATTGCATTAGTTACCATCTTCCTGGAAAAGCAGTCGAATGTGACTCGGCCGGAGAAGGCTCTTTGACCGCGTCGGCCGGCGCACAGCCCAGATCACCGGGAGGGGAGCCGTCCCGCGGCCGCGGGATAGCGTGGCAGTTCTATCGGTTATTTAGCAGGCGGCTCCCGGGAATTACCCAGGGCGATGATCCAATCCAGCGATTCGTGGCACTTTCGAAGACGATACCTGGGGTTGCCGGTGCATCGGGGGCCGTTTCCGGGAGCCGCCGGCTGCTAATCTACAGAACTGCCAGCCTATAAAGCGGCTCCCCTCCCGGCGCTGGGCGCGGTTCTTCCGGCCTCTTGCGATCCGTGGACGTGACCGAGGCCCAAGATTCGGAACGGTTTTCAGCGGGTAATTGTGCGAGCGATGGGGCGCGCCGATTGTTTTCGCCCCACAGAATTGGAGGCCCGTCGCCTGTGCCCTTTCGTTCCCCATTTCCTTTCGCACGATTAAGCCTGCAAAAAGCCGCCCTTGACAATAGTTAGGAACCTAATAATTAGGTATGCTAACCTTATGAGGGAGCCTAGTACTCTTTTGAAATCGCTGCCGAAGTACGAGGTCTTCCTCGAAGATAGCAAACGATTCCCCGACCTGGATGCGTCCGCTTGCTACGTCTTTCTTCAGCTCTTGAGAACTGGGGATGAGCTTCTCGCCCTGGATGAGGCAATTTTAGCCGCACTCGGCACTCGGCATGGCCGCTTCGTGCTATTGATGCTTTTGGATAAACATGCCCCCGGTGAAATCACGCCGGCTGATCTTGCCGAGAAAACGGGTGTTACCCGCGCCACTATCTCCGGTTTGCTCGACGGCCTGGAGAAGGATGGCTTGGTCGAACGCAGACCCGATCCGCAGGACAGACGCTTGACCCGCCTCCATCTGACGAAAGCCGGCGCGAAACTCTTGGACCACGTGCGCTCGCCATATTGCGAGTGGTTTACCAGCATCATCGAACCTTTGAATCAAGACGAGCGTTTGCAGCTCGTAAACATCCTTCAGAAAATCCAACTGCGTTTAGCCGAGTTGGCAGAGCGTCTCCCAACGCTCGCAAATACGGCGGCTTAAACAAACACAAGGAAATCGTAAATGACCCCCACCACTTCGTCTGCGCCTTCAACGAAGACAACCACCTCTAAGTCCTCTGCGCCACCCAGGAAACGGCCGCCTTATATCCGCGCCACCTTGATCGCGATCGTGCTTTTGATCGTGATCGTCGTAACTCTCGGTTATTTCAAGGTGCAGCAGTTTATGGGATTCGCCGCCATGGCAAAGGCGGGATTCTTCAAAGCGCCTCCGATCGCGGTAACCACGACGGTTGCCGCCCAATCCGAGTGGCAACCTACTTTAGACACGATCGGAACCGTGACCGCCATCAACGGAGTCACCGTTAGTACCGATCTAGCTGGAATCGTAGACAGGATCGCATTCACCTCCGGCACCGTGGTAAAGGCCGGCGCTCTGTTGGTGCATTTGAATACTGACCAGGAACAAGCCCAGCTGGAACAGGCGCAAGCGCAATTGGCTCTAGCCCAGCTAACCCTGAACCGTGACCGCGACCTGCTCGCCAAACGGACCATTGCCCAACAAGACTATGACACTGCAGAAGCGACTTACCGCGGGAATCAGGCCACCGTTGATCAGTTTCGAGCGTTGATTGCTCGAAAGACTCTGCGAGCACCTTTCGACGGCGTCGTCGGTATCCGGCAGGTTAATCTTGGCCAATATCTAAATACCGGCGATGCGGTAGTGACTATCCAATCGTTTGATCCGATCTATGTCAATTTCACCCTGCCGCAGCAGGATCTCAGCAAACTCGCTGTAGGTCAGCAGGTGGACGTCCGCCTCGATGCGTATGTCGATGCGATTTTTCCGGGTCAGATCAATGCGGTCAATTCTATGGTCGATCAGGCCACCCGAAATGTTCAAATTCAGGCTACGCTACAAAATGCTGAACAAAAGTTGCGGCCGGGGATGTTCGCGAAAGTCAGCGTGATTGAGCCGCAGCGGGAACAGGTCATCGCTTTACCGGTGTCATCGGTTCACTACGCCCCGTACGGCGACTCGGTTTTCATTGTTGGAGACGACAAGGACGAGGACGGCAAACCGATCAAGAGCGTTAAAGAACAATTCGTGAAGCTGGGGACTGCTCGAGGTGACCTGGTAGCAATTATATCTGGGGTGAAACCCGGGGATGAGGTGGTGACGGCTGGGGTATTCCGTCTGAAGAGCGGAGCGGCTGTTATCATCAATAATAAAGTTCAGCCTAATAGCGAGGCATCACCTACCCCGGCAAACAGTTAAGAAACGGAGGTCCAACGGATGAAATTCACCGATCTGTTTATTCGACGGCCGGTTGTTGCCACCGTAGTAAACTTATTGATTCTGCTCGCCGGCTACCAGGCGATGCGAACTATAAACGTCCGGCAATACCCGAAGACGGACATCTCCGTAATAACAGTCAGCACCACTTATTACGGCGCGGACGCTGAGTTAGTCAGAGGATTCATCACCACTCCGCTGGAGCAATCTATCGCCAGTGCGGATGGGATCGACTACATGGAGTCGCAGAGTGTGCAGGGCACCAGTACGATCAGCGTTCACTTGAAGCTGAACTACGATCCGAATGCGGCCATGACCCAGGTTCAAACCAAGGTTAACCAGGTTCGGAACCAGTTACCGCCTGCCTCACAGATTCCGGTAATTGCCATTGCCTCGGTCGACACCCGCTTCGCGTCGATGTATCTGAGTTTCTATTCTCAGGATCTCGATCGCAACCAGATTACTGACTATCTCACGCGCGTGGTGCAGCCGAAGCTAGCGGCTATTTCCGGTGTCCAGCAGGCGGAGATCCTTGGGGCCCGCACGTTCGCGATGCGGATCTGGCTTAACTCCCAGAAGATGGCGGCGTTGAACGTCTCGCCCACTGATGTCCAAAACATTCTGCAGGCGAACAACTATTTGGCTGCCGTCGGGCAAACTAAGGGCGCCATGACGGCGGTTAACCTGGTAGCAAACACTAACCTGCAAAGCCCAGCCGAATTCCAAGAGCTCGCGGTGAAGCAAGTGAACGGCGCCATCGTCCGGTTGAAGGATATTAGCGAGATCGAGTTGGGCGCAACCAACTACGATACTGATGTCCGCTTTTCCGGGAACACCGCCACCTTCATGGGTCTTTTCGTTTTGCCGACCGCGAACGCTCTTGACGTCATTAAAAACGTGCGGGCCGCGTTGCCGGATATCCAAAAACAGCTGCCGTCCGGGATGAAGCTCGATATTCCGTACGATTCCACGGAATATATCGCTAGCGCTATCCATGACGTCACGGAAACCCTGATGGAGACCGTCCTGATCGTGATGGTGGTGATCTGTCTATTCATGGGGTCGTTGCGAGCGGTCGTGATTCCGATCGTGGCCATCCCGCTTTCCCTGATCGGGGCGATGTTCCTGATGTTAGTGTTCGGTTTCACGCTGAACCTGTTAACCTTGTTGGCCATCGTTCTGGCGGTCGGTTTGGTAGTCGATGATGCCATCGTTGTCGTTGAGAACGTTGAACGTCATATCCATGAAGGACTCTCGCCATTTGATGCTGCCATAAAAGGAGCGCGCGAACTCTTTGGTCCGATTATCGCGATGACGCTGACCTTGGCTGCTGTATATGCCCCGATTGGAATCCAGGGCGGGCTGACCGGCGCACTCTTCCGGGAATTCGCTTTTACGCTGGCCGGAGCCGTAGTGATTTCAGGTGTAGTCGCTTTGACGTTGTCTCCGATGATGTCATCGAAGATGCTGAAGAAGGGAGCAACGGAAAGAGGCTTTGCCGGCTGGGTTACCCATCGGTTTGACTCACTCCGCCGCGGTTATCAAGGTGCTCTGAAGACAACGCTGAGAGTTAGCTGGGTCGTGTTGCCTGCATCCGTCGTTTTGTGGGTCCTCCTGTACTTTTTCTGGGGCATGTCGAAGCATGAATTAGCGCCTCGGGAAGACCAGGGCGTCATCTTCGGCGTAGTCAATTCATCGCCCGAGGCAACTCTTGATCAGACGATGCTGTTCGCGAAAGAAATGAACAGTATCTATCAAAGCTTGCCCGAAACTGCGCAGACTTTCCAGGTGACTCCAGTTCCAGGTCCTGGTTTTTCCGGAATGGTGGCAAAACCGTGGAGTCAGCGGAAACGAACGCTGCAGCAGGTACAGGGAGAAGTGACGAAGAGAATGGCGACGGTTGCCGGGGTCCAAGTGTTCATGCTCACGCCCTCACCGCTACCGGGTGGCGATAACTTCGATGTCGAATTCGTTATCTCCTCGGTCGCCGAACCCCTGGAAATGTACGAACTTTCTAACCAACTTTTGCAAGCTGCTACCAAGAGCGGAAAATTCTATTTCGTGGATTCCGACATGAAATATGATCAGCCACAGACGCGAATAATGTTCGATCGCGACAAAGTTGCTGCGATGGGGCTGAACCTGCAACAAGTCGGCGGAGATCTGAGCACGCTCTTGAGTGCCGGCTATGTAAACTACTTCGATATCCAAGGGCGTAGCTACCAAGTTATCCCCGAGGTGCAGCGTAACCAGCGGTTAACTCCCGCGGATCTGACTAAACTCTACGTTAGCGGTCCCAACAACACACCGGTTCAGCTGGGAACGTTCGCCACGCTCAAGCGTGAGGTGCAACCGGAGACCCTGAACCACATGCAGCAGCTGAACTCGGTTACGATTAGTGGCGCTGTGCGTCCGCCGGCCACAGCTGACGAGGCGCTAAAGTCATTGGAAGATACCGCTTCTCGGATTCTGCCTCGAGGTTACTCGATCGATTATAAAGGTGAATCACGCCAGCTACGAGTCGAGGGAAATGCATTCGTGCCGACCATGGTTCTATCTCTGATCGTAATTTATCTGGTGTTAGCGGCACAGTTCGAAAGTTTCCGCGACCCGTTCATCATCCTGCTTGGTTCTGTACCTCTTGCGCTAGTCGGGGCATTGACCTTCTGTTTCTTGGGGAATACTTCGATCAATATCTATAGCCAGGTGGGTTTGATTACTCTCACCGGCCTGGTTTCTAAAAACGGAATTCTCATTGTTGAGTGGGCCAATCGGCTACAGGAGGAAGGGTTAGATAAATTTACCGCGATCCTGGAGGCCGCCGGAACCCGGTTGCGGCCAGTCTTGATGACATCGGTTGCGACCGTTTCCGGTCACTTTCCGTTGCTTTTGGTGACCGGACCTGGAGCGTCAGCTCGAAATAGCATCGGCTGGGTCCTTGTGACCGGCATGATCATTGGAACTTGCTTCACCTTATTTGTGGTACCGTCGTTTTATCTGATACTCGCGAAAAACCATAGCAAGGATCGGGAACGGCGCGGTGACGCGCAACCCGAGGCCGAAAGAAAACTCGAACCAGCGCTTGCCTAAAGGCGCCCTGACCCTTTTACTGCTGTCCTAGTCGAGAGACTCGTTTTGCTACTGCACTTGAAAAAGGGTAGGCGTTTCACGAAGGGCAACGTCAAGGTCGATTTAAAGTGACCCGGCGCAAGATGGAGCGCCGGGAAACCGTGCCGGCCGTCATCCTCTGTTCGGGTGTAGGCAAGATGCGCGAACGGCCAAATGAAGACACGTTTGGCCGTTCTTTTTCTGTGGCTAACGACGGAAGAGGAGCCAGGAGCTAGAATCTAGGAGCTAGGAGGGGATCGCTGAGCGTTGGCCGCGCTCGCACTCTTTCGCGTCCGGAATGGTGGGTCGTTTTGATATCCGCTATTCGCTGATTGCCATTTGCTATTCGCGCAGCGCTGCCCCCCTAGCTCCTAGATTCTAGCTCCTGGCTCCTTCGTCTTCCCCTGGCGCTTTCGTTCCTTGATACTTCGGCAGCGGCACCACTGGATTAGAATGCAATGGACGAACTCGATCGAGGATATGAGGCGTTAGACGCGGTGCTGTCCGATAGGCGGAAAAGATCAGTTCTAGTTTCGCGTCGAGATTATCAATGAGATGAAGGGCCCAGGCTTCCGGTGTCTTGGGCTCAACCGGGGAACCGAACTCTTTTTCCCCGTGATGCGCAATCACCAGGTGCAATAAATGCAGCCGGACCAAATCGCTTTCAGGCTCGAGATCTTTCCAGGATTCGAACTCGTTCTCCTGGCGCAATTTCAGCCACAGCCGGTTCACAAATTCCGCGCCGATACTGATGTGGCCGAGAAGTTCCCCATAGAGATCGTACGGCATCTGCAGACTGTCTTTAGGGAAGCTGTTCTCCCACATTTTGCCCGCGTCATGGAAAAGGACGCCGGCCAACAGCAGGTCGCGATTGAGCGCAGGATAAGTAGCGGCGACTACTTCGGCCGTGCGTAACATCTGGGCGACATGTTCGACCAGGCCGCCGCGACGGGCATGGTGTACGCTGCGGGCTCCGGCAGATCGGCGGAACCGTTCCCCGAACTCGATCAAAAATAGTTCGCCCAATCGTCGTAGTCTCGGATCGCCGAGCGATTCAACGATGCTAAGTATCTCAGCGTAATCTTTTTCTTGTCGCTGACGCAGTTCGTCTGGTCCTTCAAAAAGAACGGCTTTTTCCTCAACCGTCAGATCTCTTATTTGCCAGTTCCTCACCTCAATTCCGTACGAATTACCACTCCAGAACTCGCCTTCGATGCAAACCGCTGCGCCTGCAGCGGTATCTCCGCAGAAAGTGAAAGCGGGGTGGTCGTTCCAGACTCGGATCGTAAGCGCGCCCAGCAAGTCTCGTACGACGAGCTCGAAATAGGGTTTCTGATCCCGAGTCTGCTTTTCCGTGACGGTTTCCACCTGGCCAAAAACCGTGGCGATGACGGAGCCGGCTAATACGCGCGCTTTCAACTCTTGGATCGAGATTGGAGACGTCATAGAAAAGGAGTTCAGGAGTTCGAGGAGTTGCAGGAGTTCAGGAGGTCTCCGGGGACGCCTCCAACGATTTTGTTTGTTTAAATCGAATAGCCAAAATAGGGCCGCGGAGCAGACAAATCAACGAGCGTGGACGTCGCGCGCAAGCGTGAACGTCCATTCCGCAAGCCGGCTCAGCCGTCCCGTCCCTAGTTCTCGGCGTTGACGGCGCTCCCGGCGTTGTGAAACTATCGCATGGACAAAGTAAATGTCGGTCTCGTCGGATTGGGCTGGCCTGGGCAACGACACGCCGAAGGAGTTCAAGGAAGTGATCTCGGAGAGCTTTATGCCGCCTGCGACCTGGATGAAGCGCGGCGTCAAGCTTTCGCGGCCAAGTACGCACCCAAACGGCTCTTTGCGGATTATGACCAGATGTTAGCTGATCCCGCGCTCCAAGCCGTTGTTATCAGCTTACCGAACTCGCTTCATTTTCCAGCGACTCTGAAAGCGCTGCATGCCGGGAAACATGTCCTTTGCGAAAAACCACCGACGCTGAATGCGGAACAGATGCGGCAATTGCGGAACGAAGCGGACAGCCGGGGTCTCATTTATTTCTTTGGGCGCCAGATGCGGTTTTCCGGATCGATCCAGGCGGCTCGCAAGGCGGTAGCCGAACGACGACTTGGCGAAATCTATTTTGCCAAGACTATGTGGGTTCGAGCCCGCGGGACGCCAGGCGGAATCGATGGCTGGTTTACCGACCGATCTCGGGCCGGAGGCGGCGTAGTCATTGACCTGGGGGTGCACGCCATTGATGCCGCGTGGTACCTCATGGGTACGCCGAAACCGCGAACCGTCTCCGCCCAAACCTATCAAAAGTTTCCTCAACTGGTGAAAGCGCCGGTGTTCGATGTAGAAGATAGCGCCGATGGCATGATCCGTTTCGAGAACGGTAGTTCATTGCTTTTCGAGGTTTCCTGGGCCGCCAACCTTCCGGATGATATTCCTTTAGGAAAGTGGGGCACCCGAGAGCTATTCTCGACGGTTTTGTACGGACCCAAAGGCACTATCCGAATTGTGGATGTGCTCCAGCTTCATCCCACTGAGAAGATCCCTGCTCTCACTCTCTTTGAGGACCGAGACGGCAAACTAGTGACGGTTGAGCTGCCATTTGAGCCGGTACCGCACGAGTTTGTGCCGCAAATGCAGAATTTCCTGAAAGCCATAAAAGGAGTCGAACCTCCCATCAATAGCGCGGTCCAAGCCGTGAAACTGATGGAGATTCTCGACGCGATTTACGAATCGAGCCTGAAGGGGCATGAGGTAGTTCTGTCGTAGGCGCCTAGTCGAGATGCGGGAGCGGCCAGCCCTAAGTTTGTTTGGCGGTTACTATGGCGACGCGGGCGCATGGGGTTGTATGGTTTTAATTCCGGTCCGGAGAAAACTCCTCTGCGACGGAGTTGGTATTTACTGCCCTGTCGAAGCGGAGCCACCCAATACTGTGTTCGCTGCCAGGCGCGAAATCCAAAGGGATATGCTCGCTATGGGTGAATAGGGCCCGATTTTTCTCGGTGATAACGGTCCAACCCGGTAGCGCATCGTACGCGACTAATGATGCGCCAGTCCAGGTAACTATTAACTGAGCGCCGACTTGTTTGTCCGCTTCTCCGACGTTCCGAATCGATAGATCGACTGGGTTATCGCCGCGTTGCACAGCTTGCAGTTGATGTAACGGTCTACGGCCGGTCATTATCGCTGCGAGGGTCGGCCATCGCCAGTTCCGCTGATCGGTTGCTACCGGTATCCGATACCAGATCAACTCCTTTAATTCGGCCGGCCGGGCAGAAAGCCACTCCCTAACGAGTGTCGCCGCATCATCCGAGTTAGTAGAAAACTCCAAAGTGCGTGTGCCGGGCGGCCAAGCGAGGTCAACACTATCCATGGCAACTCCTAACAATTTCCCGTTCTGATCGTATCCCGCCAGACAATGGTAGGTCGGCAACGCGACGGAAAACGGGATGCCAAGGGCTGCTGCCGTCTTGATCCACTGGCGCGCCAGCCCGGTATCTAACACAAAGGATTGGCTAGCTCCGGGCGAAATGGGAACCGAATGAACCTGAAGCACATAACCGTCTGCTATCCGAACCAGCGGCACGAAAGCCGGCTCGTTGAGCCAAGCTGGGAGAGCGGTGATCACAAAGCGGGTGGGCTCGATGACGGTCCGTACGGCTTCTACCCAAAGGCTATAGCCACTCAATTTCTTTTGTGCACAATCGAAATCTAGCTGGAATTCGGAGACAATTAGCCCGTGAGCGTTTGCACTTGTTAGTAGAGATTTAGCTACCCCAGCAATGTACTTAATTGCGGAGTCATCTTTCGAGAACGGGCCCGAGTAAGGTGCAACTCGAAGTGCCAATGCGATCGGCTTTGTGGCATTCTTGAGCGTTGGCCAATCGATGTTCGCTCGGCTCGTTTCGGGGCTTGAGCCATTCCATAGAATTTCGGCGCCGATGATTACCATCCCATCCATGCGCTTTCCTGCTTCTTGCACAGCCGCCATGACTGCGGGATTCCATGCCCGCTGCCAAAGATAACCGCGTTGGGGTAAAGGACCGGTCACGGTCGTGCTAGACCGTTGGCAACCGCTTAGACCGGTTAGCGCGAGAGAAATCCATGCAAGCGCCGCGATGAACTGTCCAACGCTGTCGCGGGTTACTCGATCCATCGGCATCACTCCGAGGTGATGCCGAGGTCTTTATGCAATTTATCTTCGGCGGCTGATTGTTCTTCTGACCACGGCCCGGTCTCATTTGCGAACCAATGTTTCGCAAGCGCTAAACGCCCGATTTTCGTCTTGGGAGCACGCGCCTTCAGGATCTGAAAGTAGCGATCTCCGAGCTTTGCATCGCGATCTTTGACCCAGGCTCCTGCGGTGTTCAGGACATCAGCCAGTTCCTCCGTATTGTCTCCTAGTAGGGCTGCGGCTCTCATGGCCAACGCTCCTGCGATTACTCGGTAATGGAACCGAAGATCTGGGCTAGTTTTGGTCTCGCCCAGGCGCGTCAGCTCGTCCTTGGAAGGCTTTAAAATGATCGGCACGTTTGTTTTCTTCTCTTCGCCTGATCGGTCGTTATACTTAGTTACTTCGTAAACACCGCTCTCTTGCTGTTTCGCCAAATCGGGAATTTCGAAAGCACCACCGGTAGAAAACCCGTCCGGTGCTCCTTCGGTCCCCATAATTTCCATGCCGTCATATCGCGCCAGCCACGCTGCCTTGAACCAGGCTTTGGCGCGTTCAAGCTTCGAGAGTTTTTCATTGGCGCCGGATTCAAGGGCGCTGACGTAAACAGCCAGGACCCTGTCGTAAGGTGATTTGAGGTAGGAACCGGCCTCGGTATAACGGTCTTCGCGCACGAACCGGCGTCCAAGCAGGTACCGTAGACGCATTGTGGGGAAGTCGCCACCGCTCTCGGGCGTACCTGTGGGAACCGGCTGACGGTCCACGAACGTCTTCAATTCGTCGGTCTTCAACACACGTTCCGCGATAAACGCGGCATCATCCCACAGCGCGTCGCCCTCGTCCGATTGGTTCTCGGCGCCATTTAGCAGTGTAGCAAGCGCGGGAGTGAATTGCGTCTGTTCAAGCAGCAGCGCGCCAAGATCACCGCTAGCCGATTTCTCGAACGGCCAGTGCTCACCTTCAAAACCGTTTCCGAAAGCGAAACGAAAATCCCGGTACTCGGCCGGGTCTTCGGACAAGGCCCAACCGGTATAGGCATCGGCGGTGGTGATCGTCTGCTGTGCCCGCTGCATGGCAACGACTGCTTCATCCAACTTACCGGCACGTCTAAGTAGCTTCGCGCTTAGCCACAAGGCGGCGGGGGTATTCTGATCTGCCAGCTTCAGCCAGCGTTCCGCCCCTTGATAATCTCCGTTCACATAGGCTACCCAGCCAAGGTAATCAGCGTTCTCTACGTGCTCAACCCGGGCTTCTTTGATAACCGAGAGCCAGCGCGCACAACGGTTAACCTTTTTCGCTAAGTCTGCGGGATTCTCGTACGTTTCTTCCTCGACGAGCGTCGGGTCTGACTCCGTCGCGAGGATATGCACCGTCACGAGTTGACGTAGCAAAGGATCCTTCGCTGCAGCTCTCAAAGCCTCCAGGGCCTTGGCGTCTTCCACCTTCTGTCGTTCGTCGGTCCACTGGCTGGAATCCTCTTCGGATGCAGGACCATAGTTCACGAACCCATCAATGGCCGGGCGGTCGGGTACAAGCGCTTTCAACGAGACGATCGCACTTTTGTCTCCCAACGCCAATTGGGTGAGGAAAAGCTTTGCGGCCCCCTCCGGGTGTCCTTGTTTCAATTCGCTTCTGCCTTCCCAACCGTAGCTGTCGGCTGCGAGTCCGAGGGAATCGGCGAATCCATTCTTCGCGAAATCGCGAGCGGCTTGGAACCATTTCACGGCAGTCGCAAAATCGGCCTCTTTTAGAGCGGTTTTTCCGAGCATGAAAGCCGTCCACACCGACCGATAATGCCGCTCTTCCGCCGGGCGCTTTAGTAATGTTTCCCAGGCAACCTTTGCTTCGGCCCATTTCAATTGTCGATACGCGAATGCTCCTCGATGATAATCCGAAAACTCCGAAGCAAACTCCTCAGGCAACGGGCCAGAGGACTTATCGTTCGCATTCGCTATGTAGTTTCGTGCGGCCGTGTGCTGGGCAGTTGCTCCCGCGGGAGCAGGAGGCTGAATCCGGCCTTCCTTGAGCGCCATCGAGAAGTCCAGGGCATCAGCGTCGGCGGTCATTTTTGCGCCCATCTCGTCCCGAATCTCTTTATTGGTCCGCTCCCCCTGGTTCGCGGAGTTCTCTTCTGCGTAGTGAAGAGGAATTCTCTTTTCGGTCGGCTTAAAACTTTTCGCTAGCCGCGTGACTTCGAGATCCCAATAAAACTCCGGCGATTGAGCCAGGTTTCTGCCGCCGTTATCGAGATAAAACTGCGGCCCGTAGAAACCGGTGGCGTCGCCATGCTGAACGGCAGCGGACGTGATCAGCGTGAGCAACACGACGCGTGTGTGGGCGGCTGCTATCAACGGCCGTACAGGTCGCAGAAAGTGGGAGCTAAAAGGCGAAAGGTGGTGTGACCAGCGGTGCATCGCAGTGACCTCTGTCACCTCACTCCTCTCTCGTTCAAATGACTTAACTTCACCATGAGTAGCTAGCGTTTCCGTCATTTCCGCTTTCAAACCGCGTACCGACAGCGGTGAAGAGTACTCTTCCGGACAATTTGTCCTTCTTCATGAGGACGTAGATCAATTGGTTTTTCGTCGCCGTGCCATCGTCGAAGCCCATTTTTTGCAGGCCTTCCTTGGTGCAATAAACGAAGCCAAACATCCGTTTCGTATCCCATAACGTGATGCCATATCGACCGTCGTGAAGATCCGTTTTATGCTCGGCCTTGGGCAGGACTTCCACTTGGACCACTTTGCCAGCGAGTTCTTTCTCATGGAGCAATAGCTCCTGGAACCCATAGGTTTTCCCCTTCTCAGGTGTCGGTAGCGCCACGGTTGGGGCCGGAGTCGGCGCCGTCGCTTCGGTAACTCCGGAATTTAACTCCTGGACGCGGTTTAAATCTTCTTGGGCGCCCGCGGTGTCGCCTTTGGCCTGTTTGGTGTCACCACGATTTTTATAAGCGCTAGCCAGCTTGGGATCCAATCCGATGGCGGCGGTAAAGTCGGCGATTGCTCCTTCCGAGTCGCCCTTGGCCCGTTTCAGCTCGCCGCGCTTATTATAGGCAGCCGCATTCTGCGGTTCCAATTCGATGGCCTGATTATAATCAGCGAGCGCCCCGTCCTTATCCCCCTTGGCTTCCTTTAATAGCGCGCGATTGCGGTAGACTCGGGCCGCCGTCTTGGGATTAATCGTGATGGCTTGATTATAGTCTGACATCGCCCCTTCGATGTCGCCCTGGTTCCATTTTGCGACGCCGAGATCGTTGTAAAGATCTTGATCGTTCGGTTTAAGCTCGATCGCGTGACTGAGATCGGCGATAGCGGCTTCATAGGCGCCTCTCTCAAATCTCGCGAGGCCGGAGTTATGATAAGCCGACTCAAGCTTCGAGGCCGGGACGGACTTCGGATCGAGCTCCATGGCGCGGCGGTAGTCCGCAGTGGCGCCGGCCGGGTCACCATATTGGCCTCTGGCGTCACCCCGGTTCGCATAACCTTGGGCATCTTTTGGGCTTGGCCCGATTTTTAACTCGGGCGCCGGTGATGCTGATGCGTCGGCTTTAGGCTGCTGCAGGTTTTCCCAAGCTCTCTCCGAAACCTCGTCGCCGCCTCCGATTGGAACTAGGTAACCAAAACTAAATTTCACCCGATCAGACGCGCCGCCCGGTACCACTTTGTCGTCTTGCAGCCGTAGCGATGCGGTGAATCCATGCAATAACACATTCTGGTTCGGGTCGAAGGTCGGTTTATCAAAAGTGAATTGGGTGGGAGCTCCTTTTGGATCTGATGAGGGGGCGGTAAAGACCCACTCCACTCTGCCGTCGGCTTCGGATTTTTCTGCAGGGTTTACCCTGGCTGGCTTAAGAACGAACGTCGCGTTTACTAACTTAATCCAGTTTTCCAACTTTTGTGCGGTGCCCTTGTCCACGGGCGAACCGGTACGGCCCCAATCATTCGATTTCAGCCAGGGCTGCCCTGGATGCAGGCGAGCAAATGTTCCCTCATCACAGCGAATGCGCTCTTCACTGTTATCAGGGTAACGATCGTAGGCGAAAGAGCTGGGCAGAGTAGCGATCGCCACGAAGTGCACGCCGGAATAATACTCGCGACTGTAGGCCAGATTGTCAGAGACGATTTGCGCGTTTTCTGTTAACGAGTCGGCGGCGGAAGCTTCACCTATCGGTGTCGGACCCGCTGGTTTTTCTACGGCGCTGGGGTTCTCGTTACTCTCAGCAGCGCCAGCGCGGTTAACTGGCGAAGGCGCCAAGACAGCTGCGGTGAGGCCGACGAGTAGCCTATGGTGTAACTTCATAAGTTGACGTTCCAGGTGTGCATTCTCGATCGACGATCGCCGGCTGGATGGTATTCCGCGCTTGGGAGTTCATCACCGCGGACCGATCAGATAGGAAGTGAGTCGAAATCCGCGCGGCGCCGCATATTCGAATTCGAAGCTGTATTCAACATCAGTACCGTCCCAGATAACCGCGTAATGATCGTTACTGATTTTTTGCGGCTTCGTCTTTAGCGTGTGCGAGCGCATAAAAGGCGTAAACAGCGAGTCGTACTTGGCCAGGAAATCGGCCTTATTCTGGATAACAATTTCCTGGGCGTTGCCCTTGGTTTCTCGGGCCCACGCCTTCACCGGAAACTCGATCAGATCCGCGATCTGGGTCTTGTCATTCGTCCGCACCGCCGCCAGGAACTGATCATAGAAGGTGCGGAATTGATTTTCGTCAGGTGTATTTGGCGTCGCGCCGCAGGGCGCGATGGCTATTAACGTGGCAGCGAAGATTAGAATCTGCGCAGCGAGTTTTATGCGGCTACCAAAGTGGTGAGGTGATGGCAAGAGGTTCTCCGAGTTGTCCCCTCCATGCGTTGGACGATCCTGAGCAAAATGTCGGGTTGGGTCAATCACATACGGGTAGGTGCCGTTAAAGAGGGTGTTAGATGCTCCGTAGGAGCAAAATATCTATAGAACCCCTACGGAAATCGGCAGAGCTCCGTAGGAGCGACATCTAGTCGGCGCTTTTGGGTAGCAAGGGCATCGGAATATTCTCAGCGGGATCGCAGCCGACAGGTCTTGGCCATGATATGTCGCTCCTCCGGAGCTGCCGCCGATTTAGAATCGATATCTATAAAGATTTTGCTCCTACGGAGCACGATCCAGTCAAGATCCAGATGCGCGATACCCATGCGAAAGTCGAAGCGTTGCAGACTGGAGCTCGACTATGAGGCCGCAGCCAGAATCCTGGAAAGTAAGACGAATTCGACGGACGCGAGAGCAAATGAGCTGGAGAAACGCCACAGGAACTGGAATTCAGGACGCTTAAATGCCTAAGGCACCGTGTTAGGCGGACAGGTGCAAAAGAAGTTGAAATGCTCTGCTTTTGGAGGTAACGGAACACCTCTCAGGAAAGCGCGGTTAGCTCAGTGGTAGAGCACTACCTTGACACGGTAGGGGTCACAGGTTCGAACCCTGTATCGCGCACCATGTTTTACTCAAAGTGGAGGTCGTGCCTGGCTTCGCGGGTATCATTCGACAGCGCTGTGACTTCTGGTGCTGTGTAACGTTCAGAAAATTGGCCGTTGGGATCGACCTACAATAGGCCAAGACGTCTCTTTAAGTATGCGCGACCGAATCCAGTTTTCAGCTGGCGCTCGCGTGTCTGGGCCAACGAAAGTTCCCGGCACGCCTCGTAATAGATAAGCTCTACCGCCAACCTAAAGGCGTCGCTGGGACCTTGCCCATCCTATGCTGGCTTTAATCGGATACGAAGGTCCCGCGCATGGCCGATGTAGAGCTTTGAGTCTGAACAGCGTAGAACGTAAGTATAAAAGAACTTCAACTTAACCGCTCCTTCGCCTGTGACCCCCGCCCGCATCGCTACGCGAAGCGTTGCGGGCGCGGCCTACCGTGTCAAGGTAGTGCTCTACCACTGAGCTAACCGCGCTTTCCTGAGAGTTGTTCCGTTACCTCCAAACCATAAGGTTTTCAACTTCTTTTGCGAGTGCGTTCTATTCCCTGGGTTTCCCCGCAGAGGCTGTCGGATTTTGCCGCGAAGCGGCTACAGATCATAGCCCAGCGCTTCAGCCCTGGGTAACTCGCACCCAAAACCCGCCCTGAAAGTGGCGTCCGAGGCGTTTGGCTGATACCAGCGTATTAGTACAATCGAGGATAGCGATGTTCGCACGACTGACCGAATCAACTCCAAGCCCAGCACAGACCTGTCTGCCGCCACTTTCAGGGCTGCTCATTTGCTTGCGTCACCCAGGGCTGAAGCCCTGGGCTATGGTGTATAACCCGCCGCGGCGGGTAAAAATCCGTCTGGCTCCCAGGCCATGCTAAGTCGCTGCTTCGTTGCCGAGATCCGGAAGATTACCTGGTGCAGGTGATCAGAGCCATCCTCTGGTTACGATGCCTCCTCCCGAGACTTGCGATCCAGTACGTGGTCAAGGAACGGTTTCTTGTACGTCTCAAAAACCACGTTAATGATCGCGGCGTCGTCTGCATACCCAACCCCGGAAATCGAATCCGGGATGATATCGATCCCTTTCCGCAGATAGGAGAGGGCAAACGCCGCTTCCGCGATCGCGGTATACGGGATATCTGGACTCAATCCGGAATAAAAGTCTTCAATCAATTGGGCGAGGAATTCGACCTGGTCCGGTAGTTGGGGGAACTCGGTCACCTGGGTGGCTGCTAGCCGAATTTCTGGCAGCTGGCGAAGCAAACGCTTCAGGCTCACCGGCGTTATCCGGCGCGCGCCTTCGAGAATAAACGTTTTCAGATCCTGCCTCATTCAGCTCGACGGTATCACAAAGGGACGCTGGAACTCACCGCTTTTCTTTGCGGTCTGCAATGCTGGACGAGCTAGGAGCTAGAATCCAGGAGCTAGGAGGAGGGATTGCTACGGGTGGCTAGGGGTCGCGAAGCTGGAGTCGGAGGGCGCCACACGGAATTCACCCGATGTTCGAAAACCGCACGCTGGTGGAAAGATTCCAGGACTTTTGCCGTTCCAACACGTTGAACACACCCTCGGCCCCGAGGGCGTTGCATCTCTCCGAACGCAGTGACGGAAAGAGATTCACAGGCGTCGATACCCGCTGAAGCTGCGACCCGGAATGCATCGCCCCTCCGACTCGGCTTCGCGACCCCCAGCGTTGGCGTCTCGTACCGGTCAAATCTTAGCCGCAATCTCCCTAGCTCTAGCCAAAGCCTCCGGCAACTTGGAGACATCCTTGCCGACTCCGCGGGCGAGATCGGGTTTACCGCCGCCTTTCCCATTGAGAATTGCTGTTAATTCCTGGACGACTCGACCGGCGGGTTGTTCCTTCATCACCGAAGGGCCGCAGAATACGAGCACATGAACTTGGTCAGGCTGTTTTCCGAAGAGCACGGCTAAGCCGTCAAACTTCTTGGCTTTGAGAGCAGCCGCGGTCGCCTGCAGGAAATCGCCGGTGACGTTTTCAATCGATTGCACCAGTTTTCTTGAGCGGAGATCGAAGTTGCTCAAATACTGTTCAGCTTCACGCTGCATCGCTTGAGCGCGCTCTTTTTCAACGCTTTTCCGCAGTTCGAGCAGTTGTTGCTCTAAATCGTCTGCGCGTTTGGTTTCTCTGTCGAGTTCGCCTCTCAAGAACTGCAGTGCCATTAGTCCGGTCAAAGCTTCGACCCGGCGAACGCCGGCCGAGATAGCGCCTTCCGACCTGATCACGAACAAACCAATCTCGCCGGTCCGGCGAACATGAGTTCCGCCACATAGTTCCGTGGAGTAACCGTCCCATTGTCCAGGAGAGCCGCCGATCTGAACGACTCGAACCGAGGCGCCGTACTTCTCGCCGAAGAACTGCATGATATCGGAACGATTCCGGACCTCATCGTAGGGTACCTCGTTCCAGGTAACCTCGTCATCCGAGGTCACTTGCCGGTTCACCAGCTGTTCAACCGATCGAACCTGAGCCGGCGAAAGTGCATTACTGTTAAAGTCGAATCGCAGGTATTCCGGGCCGACATAGGACCCTTTCTGACTCACGTCGTTGCCGACGATTTGGTGAAGAGCCCAGTGTAGCAAATGCGTTGCGGTATGATTGCTCTCGATTAACCGCCGGCGTTTCAGGTCAATCTTTAGCTTAACTTGATCGGGTGTTTGAAACTGGGTGTCCGCGGGCAAGCTCAGGTAAAAAGTTCTTCCCTGTTTGACCACTCCGTTTACGGCTAATTTGCGTCCGGTAGAGGTTATCAGATCTCCCGTATCACTAACCTGTCCGCCCATCTCGGCGTAAAATGGTGAACGATCAACCGCCACCAAAACCTCGTCCTTCTGTGAGATCGCCGACACCGCGGTAGCATTAGATTCCGCTGACGAAAAACCAACGAACTCGGTGGGAACCGATTCCTCCGTCGCGGAAACTATTGATTTTTCCTGGGCAGCTCGCGATCGCTCTCGCTGAGTATCTAATAACCGATCTACCGCTTTTAAATCCAAGGTGAGTCCCTTTTCCCGAACTAGGACTTCGGTTAGATCGACCGGGAAACCATAAGTGTCGTATAACGTGAACGCGGTCTCGGGTGAGAATGCTCCGGTCTTATGCTCTTCGAGATGCTCTTCGAAAATGCGCAGCCCGCGATCCAATGTCCGATTAAAGAGAGCTTCTTCATCGGAGAGGATCTGACTGATTTTTTCTTTGCTCGCGTTGAGCTCAGGGAAAGCCGGTCCGAACTCATCAACGACGGTAGGCGCCAGCTTCGCGAGGAAACCGCTGGAACCGAACCCGAGGTCGCGGCCGAAGAGAACGGCGCGCCGCAAGATCCTTCGGATGACGTAGTTTCGATCGGTGTTACTCGGGATAATCCCATCCGCGATCGCAAAACAGAGTGTTCGGATGTGGTCGGATACGACTCGAAAAGCAACGTCTACCTTTTCTTGCTGGGTCAGATTGTTCCGGGTTGAAGGCAATGTGCTTCGGTATTCTTGGCCGCTCAGCTCAGTGATGGTTTGGAAGATCGGTCGAAAGACTTGGCTTTCATAATTTGAGCTGGGCCGGGAAAAGTCCCGCAGACCTTTACTACACTCGATAATGCCAGCTGCTCTTTCGAAACCCATCCCGGTATCGACGTGCTGCTTGGGCAGAGGCGAATAACTGCCGTCGGGGTTCGCGTTGAATTGGATGAAAACCAGGTTCCAGATTTCCATACAGGCCGCGTCCCCCTGATTGACTAGACGCCCCTGGCTATCGCCGGCGGGAGTAAGATCCATGTGGATCTCGGAGCAAGGACCACAGGGACCGGTCTCTCCCATCATCCAGAAATTGTCTTTCTTATTCCCAGGGACTACGTGCACTTTCGGGTCAAGTCCGGCCTTGGCGAACAGCCCGCTCCAGTGCTCGTGAGCCTCAGCGTCGAATGTCGCCGGATCCCCGGGGCCCGGGCTGTATACGGTGGCATACAGCCGGTCAGGCGGGAATTGCCAGCGATCCACCAACAATTCCCAAGCCCATTCGATAGCCTCCTTTTTGAAATAGTCCCCGAAACTCCAGTTTCCGAGCATCTCAAAGAAGGTGTGGTGGTAGGTGTCGAAACCAACGTCATCCAGGTCGTTGTGCTTACCACCTGCGCGAATGCACTTCTGAGTGTCGGCAGCTCGAGGCGGTCGAAAAGGAGCTTTTTCCTGGCCGAGAAAATAAGGCACAAATTGGTTCATGCCTGCATTCGTGAAAAGCAAATTCGGCGAGGTGGGCAGCAGGCTCGCTGACGGCACGATGGTGTGCTGCTTTTCTCGAAAAAAGTCGAGAAACGACTGTCTTACTTCAAAAGCTGTCTTTGGATTCTTACTCATACTTCGTGGCCGGTGGTCTCAGCCTCAGCGGCGAATGCCGCGAACTGGCCCGAAAATCTCCGGGGTCGCAGCCTGCCTCGGTCAAAAATGCTAGCGCATGGTCAAGCGGCGCAGGCCTATGGCTTGTGAGCGGCGGCGTCCAAGGCGGCCTTTACGGTCTCTTCGATCTCTGCGTAAAGTTTGCGATCTGCTTTTAACGTCTCCTTCGCGGCATCTCTCCCTTGAGCTAGCTGTTGGCCTTTATAAGAAATCCATGAGCCACGCTTCTCCAAGATGTTCTTTTCCAAGGCAACATCGAGCAAGGCGCCAACGTTGGAGATACCTTCGTTGTACATGATATCGAACTCGGCTTCGGTGAAGGGCGGGGCCACTTTGTTTTTTACGATCTTCACCTTCGTGCGATTGCCCACGACAACCCCATCGGTTTGTTTGATCGCGCTTATCCTCCGGATGTCGACGCGCACGCTAGAATAGAATTTTAATGCCTTTCCTCCCGGGGTCGTCTCCGGGTTGCCAAACATGACGCCAATTTTTTCTCGGATCTGGTTCGTAAAAATACAGCAAGTGCGCGCCTTGGATATGAGTGCTGTCAGTTTCCGTAGGGCTGCGCTCATCAGCCGGGCTTGGGCGCCCATGGTGGCGTCACCGATCTCGCCTTCGAGCTCTGCTTTGGTCACTAGCGCCGCCACTGAATCGATCACAACCACATCCAGCGCGTTTGATCGGATGAGCGTTTCGCAGATCCGGAGCGCTTCCTCGCCGGAGCTCGGTTGAGATACCAGCAGATCATCCAAGTTCACGCCTAAACGCCGCGCGTACTGGGGATCAAGCGCATGTTCAACGTCGATGAATCCAGCCAATCCGCCGGCTCTTTGGGCCTGAGCAATAACGGTCAAGGTCAAGGTTGTTTTACCTGACGATTCAGGTCCGAAAATCTCAACAACTCTGCCCCGCGGAAATCCGCCCACCCCTAAAGCTCGATCGATCAAGATGTTCCCGGTCGGAATGACTTCAACCGCGGTGACTCGGTCGTCGCCGAGCCGCATGATCGCGCCTTCGCCAAAATCCTTGGCGATTTGTTGCAACGCCAATTCCAAGTTCTTCTTGCGCGCAATGTAAACGGGATCGACCGACTCGACCTCGGAGTTTTTCGCAGCCATTTCCCAGATTATAAAGCATGAGGCAGAAAACCAAATAAGAAAGCCTGCAAGGCAGAGAAAATCCTAACGGCGGATTTTTCTGCCTTGCAGGCTAGGCGACTTCTATAATGAGCTTACCGGTAGTACCTCTGGATTCGAGGTCGCGATGCGCCTGAGCGACCTCCGCCAAAGGATATCGCCTTTCGATCCGAAGCTTAAGCGCGCCATCACTGACCAACCCTAAAATCTTGCCTGCCCGCTGCAGCAGCTCCTGGCGCTCCGCCGTATGATGAGCCAAGCTGGGCCGAGTCAGAAAGAGCGACCCTTTTTCCGATAAAATGATCGGATCGATCGGAGGAACTTTCCCGCTAGATTGGCCGAACAGGACTAACATGCCACGCGGACGTAGTACCTCGAACCCGCCCTGGTAGGTGGCGAGTCCGACCGAATCATAAACAACGTTGATGCCCTTTCCTCCGCTCAGATCTTTGACCCGAGTGACGAAATCTTCGTCTTTGTAAAGAATGGTTTCATCTGCCCCGGCTTGTTTCGCTAGTTTAGCCTTATCCGCGGTTGACACCGTCGTGTAGACGGTAACCCCTTTCATCTTCAGTAACTGAATCAAAAGCAGACCTGTGCCTCCTGCGCCGGCATGCACCAAAGCGGTATCACCCGACTTTGCTGGGAAGGTGCTCTCGCATAGATAGTGCGCGGTCATGCCTTGCAGCATTACCCCGGCAGCAGCGTCAAACGCGACCTGGTCGGGAATTGGGACCAGCCGCGCTGACGGGACGGTGGCGTACTCTGCGTATGCTCCCGGTGCCATGGCCCACGCCACCCGCGTACCGGGCGTGAGGTCGCACCCGGGACCGATTTTTTCCACGACGCCGGCGGCTTCCATTCCGGCCGTGTAAGGTAACGGCGCTTTGTAGAACCCGGTGCGCTGATAGACGTCGACAAAATTCACTCCGGCCGCCATGACACGGACCAAAGCCTGGTTATCGCCCGGTTCAGGTACAGGAACGTCCTCGACCCGCAAAACTTCTGGACCACCGAAACTGTGGATACGAACGGCTTTCATCTTGACTGATCAGTCGACTCGCACCGGGTTAGAATCTGGTCAAGAAAGGATTGCCAGGGCAAAAGAAAAGCCCGCCCAAGAATATTTCCCGGGCGGGCCAGATTTCGAAACACCAGACTAGTCTTAGTCGAGCGCGATACGGCGCGGTTTCTGGTTTTCTGCCTTTGGCAGAGTCACCGTCAGAATGCCTTGCTCAATCCGGGCCGAGATCCTGTTAGCGTCGATTGACGGATCCAGTTCGTATACTCGGCGGAAATTGAGTCGGCGAGTTTCGCGGTGCAAGGGGTCGCCACCTACGGCCATTGCTTGCCGATGACCGGCAATCACCAGATTGCCGTCGTCCACCGTGACTTCGATGCCCTCTCGATTAACCCCTGGCATCTCCGCGTAAAGGACATAGCCGGAATCCGTCGCCTCTACGTCAACGTAGGGAGCGACATAGGCAGTCTGCTCGGTCGACTGCTGGGCAGTCTTTTGATTTTCTTGAGAAACGATATTCATGGTCTTGCCTCCTATCATTTTGGAGCCGAACGCTCGCTCGGCTCTCTGACGTCATATTAGCCGACCGAAACGTCTATTTTCTTCGGCTTGGCCTCTTCCGCTTTCGGCAGGACGACTCTCAGGACGCCCTCTTCATAAGTCGCTTTGACTTTGTCGCCGTCGACACTGGCTGGCAGAGTGACGCTCCGTTGGAAGCGACCAAAGAAGCGCTCGTTTCGATAGCCTTCTTCATTTTTCTTCTCTTGTTTCCGCTCGCCCGAGATCGTGAGAACGCCATCCTGAAGCGACAACTCAATGTCTTCTTTCTTCAATCCGGGTAACTCAGCCACAACGGTGAATTGATCCTTGTCCTGATACACATCCAGAGCCGGAGTCCAGCGGCTGAAAGAACCAGGGGTGCGTAACACCGGACCAAACGAGTTATCAAACAAGCGATCCAGTTCGTCGCGGAGCGCGGCGAAACGGTCAAAAGCATGTGCCAGGTCTGGGCGACCTTGATTTTGATAACGGATTATATTCATGGGTTTAAAGCTCCTATGGAAAACCTTCATTTTACGGTGAAGAAGAGAAGCTTTAGCCATGCCAGGGGCGGTGACTGAGTATAAGTCGAAGAAAAGCAATGGGTTATGCTAGTTAGCCCAACTGGAAGCGCGCTAGATAGGTGCCAGAATGTCACATAACCAGATGGTAGAATTGGTCATTGCGCCAGAGTGACTCGCGATCGCCCGAGGATGTCACGCTCATGATACCAGACCCCTGCGGGACCGTCGGGCTTTGTCCCAAAGGGACTATAGGACTCAGCCCGGGGTTTCAACCCCGGGAACAAAGTCCACGGAATGTCCCGCCCTGAAGGGGCGGAAGACATTTATGATCGGCGATCCATTTGGTCGACCCCTGCACACCCGATGCACCCGTTCTACCGCCCCTTCAGGGCGGGGCGTTTAATGAATCGGTACCTGGGGTTAAAACCCCAGGCTGAGTCCTGTAGTCCCTTCGGGACAAAGTCCGACACCCCCATGGGACGGTTTTCGACGGTCGCGCTTCCCAGGCACTGGCGTACGTGGATTTCGGCGAGCTCAGTCGAGTCGCTACCTTCATTGAGTCCCTCTGGGACCATGGCTCCGCAGCTGGCGTCGAGGCGGACAGGGTGAGTCCCGAATCCATTCAGAGCCCGGATAAGCAGAGAACTCGTCTCTACAAACGGCTCTTCAGGACGCGCAAACGCCGTTTGTCAGCTGGCGGATTCTACGTATTCGGTATCAGATGGAGCTCACCCCCGGTTAGCTTGTCGGCATGGTTGTACCAATCCTCGGCAGCGTTCTGCTTATCCTGATTGCTGGATTGAACCCGAAGCGAAACCCTGTTTTGGTCCGTTGCTTCGTTTATGGATCAACTGTTGGCTTGCTTTGGCTGATCGCGATCCAGCTCTTTGCCCCGCTCGCCCTCTCGTTTCCTGACGCCGCTACCAGCCGAGTGGCTAAGTTCGGCACGGAGCGCATAAAAGCGAGCGAGGCATCTCTGGGTCAGTATGTATTTGTGATCGAGGGCAGTAGCCCCACCTCGCGGGCTGTGGATGGAGATTTGCTGGAGTCTCAGCTGCGTGCCGCTGGTATTGCGGCTTCGGTGATCCAGATCGCTTTGGACGGTGCAAATCACGTAGAACGCTTGCAAATTCTTCGCCAATTCGTACAGGGGCTCGGTGCCACCGAAGTTGAGAGGTTAAAACAAGCGCGGGTGATCTTGTGCAGAGAAGTCGAGTTCAATTACGACCGCGATCCTTTCAATAAAGTGGAAAGTAACGCTTTCACCGATCGCACGCTCTCTTACATCAATGTGCAGAATCTACCGGAAATCGTTCGTTGGTTTGGGCTTAACTCAAGTTGGAAGGGCTTAATACGAAAGCGCGGTCTGATTGGGTCTCTGGCAGCGATGGAAACATTCAACCTTTTTCGGGTAGGCTACCTGGAGCGGATAGAGAACGGGAGCTCGCTTCCTCCCCAGAACGGGTTTCTTCCGAGAGAGACGAGGGCCGAGGATTTTAATCCGAGCGGTCCTCTCCCGGTTAGCATTTCGGTCGATTCTTCTAAGTCGGAGCTCAAGCTCTTCCGTTCGACGGTTCCGTGGGTGGCTGCCCGCGACGCGGAATATGCCAGCCTGTTCGAGAAAATGGGTGCGACTCAGTTCTTCTTCAGCGTGACCACCTGGCACGGCTCGATGACCCGCTACAATGCCTGGCTGGCGCAGTCAACGAAACCTCGGTATTTCTTCAATGGAGACACGGAAGCATTGCGCCAGAGCCTGGCAGATCCTCGGCTCTGGGCTGACGAATTGCACTTAAGACCCGCCGGGGCGCGCATTTATACTCTGGCTTTCGCTAACTACTTCATCGATGCCATCCGACACCACCAGATTTAAACTGACATCTTGTTTCAGTCCAAAGCCTGGCCACTCCAATTCGGAAGATTTACCATGGTAATACCGCTGGTTGGATGTGGGTTATTGGCTGTCCTAGCTGCACTCCGGGTTTCACCTGGCCTTACGCGAATGCCGCGCTGGTACAGTCTTCTACTCCCGTTAGGACTTTGGCTCGTTGTTATCAATGTTTCGATGCCGTCTCCCCAGTCATACCCGGATTCACCCGCTCCCGGCTTGGTTTTGCAGGCGCAGCAAAAGCTTAACGAGAGAGACCTGGCCGGCGTTCAATACGTCATTCTGATTGAAGGAAGCAGCCTTACCATGAACGGCCTTGACGGTAACCGGGTGCAAGCCGTCCTCAACCAACACGGGGTACCTTCGCTCGTGCTGCAACTTTCCTGCGCGGGAGCCAACCACCTCGAACGATATGAGTATTTGAAAGAACTCGTGGCAGCGTTGCGACCGGACCAGATCGAAGCTCTTCGCCAAAGAAAGCTAGTGCTTTGTCGGGAGGTCGAACTCGGTTATGACAAGAATCCGCTAAACAACTTCCTGAGGAACGGCTCGACTGGCCGTTCGCTACGATATTTGGGCCCTGATAACCTACCCATCATTTTCTCTTGGTTAACGCTAAGGCTCGGGCCTCTCGATTGGATCAGAAAGCATACGACTCTCGCCGAGATTGTCGGATGCGAGCTTTTTAATCTTTTCCATGTCGGCTATGTGCCCAGGATGGAAGAGCTGCCGCCGACCGTTAAGGCCGAACCCTTCATCGCTAACACCACCCAGAGTCCGAAGTTTACAGAGAGCGGCTCCCTGCGAGCCGTAGAAGACGTGGTGCCGGACAAGCGACAGACCGCCTCTTTTTCCGCAAGTCTGCGGTGGCAGAGAAAAAGAGATCGTGACTTTCGCGAGGTCTTTCGCGGAATCCCCGCGTCCGAATGTTACTTTGCTTTTCCCAGCTGGTTTAAGTCGAATGCCGATTACAACGCGTGGAGACGGCAACAGCCCGGCAGGGAGTTCTTCTTTGATGGTACCGGCACGCCGTTGCTAGAAAAACTGGATACACCCTCGCTCTGGTACGATGAGCTTCACCTGCAGCTGCCTGGAGCGGAGATCTATTCCGAAGAATTCGCCAAATACCTGGTTGAGAAGATTCAATCGAAGAGCCTCTAATGCTGTTCAACTCGGGATCTTTTTTCTGCTTTCTGATACTGGTATTGCCGACCTATTGGCTGTTGCCGTCGAATTCTCTACGGAAGCTGTTGTTGGTAGGAGCCAGCTTGGTTTTTTATGCTTGGTGGGACTGGCGGTTCCTTGGGCTACTTAGTTTTGTCATTCTGTCTGTATTCTTCGGCGCTCGCCTCGTACTCTGGCAACGGCGAAAAGGGAACCGGCGCCGAGCTCTACTTTACTTGTGGTGTTGCCTGGGCGTCGAACTCGCCGTCTTAGGCTTTTTTAAATACTTCAACTTCTTTGAAGCCAATCTGCTCGTGGCTTTACAGAGCCTGGGGGTGCATGCCGCCGCATCCAGCCTAACCTTTCGGGTACTCCTTCCGATTGGAATTAGCTTTTACACCTTCCACGCGATTACGTTAGCGGTCGATACTTTCCGCGGAACCGTCGACCGAGAGGTTTCGTTGCTGGATGTCGCTCTCTACATTGCGTTCTTTCCGCAGTTAGTCGCGGGACCGATTGTCCGGGCCACCGTATTCCTGCCGCAACTGGCGGCGAAAAGGACGTTCAATGGAGAAGATCTCTTTGTCGCCCTGCAATCGGTCGGGTTAGGATTTCTGTATAAGGTGGTATTTGCTGATGCCATTGCCCCCTTCGTAGATTCCGTATTTAAAGCGCCGGGACAGCTTTCTTGGGTCTATCTCCTGGCCGGCGCCTTGGGGTTTTATTGCCAGATCTATTTCGATTTTAATGGTTACTCCTTGATTGCCATCGGTGTGTCGCGACTCTTTGGTTACCGGCTGCCAGATAATTTCAACTTCCCTTATTCTGCTACCAGCCTAACCAACTTCTGGCGTCGCTGGCACATCTCCCTGTCGACTTGGTTACGTGATTACCTCTACATTCCGCTAGGGGGCAATCGCGGCACGCTGCTGAAGCAATTGCGCAATCTAATGTGCACGATGTTACTAGGCGGGCTCTGGCACGGAGCGAGTTGGAACTTCGTTCTATGGGGCGGTTTACATGGCGCGGTGCTGTGTGCAGAAAAGCTGATTCAGGGAGGACGATCTACCCAAGAGCAACGTGACTTCTCGATCAGTACCAGCCTGGTGGCCGGTTGGGTTATCACGCAGATAATTGTTTTTCTGCTCTGGATCCCATTCCGAGCCGCTAATTTTCAAGACACGCTCGCCTTCATTACCGGCATGTTTTCCCTTAGATCAGGCCAATCACCCGTCGAGCAGCAAGTGGGCCTGATCCCCTGGCTTTTACTGGTATTGCCGATAGTGTGCGACACCTTTGCAGTTCGTTCACTCCGGGTCTGGCGGGAGAAACCTGCCCTTAATCCGGAGATGGCGTTTGCGATTCTAATACTGGCCGGACTTTGTGTGGTCATGTTGGCAAAGACCGGGCTGCGTCCGTTTATTTATTTTCAATTTTAAGCCGCTTGAAAAGCAGAGGCGCTGTTCGACAATGAATGTCATGAGAGACGCTGATGAGGAGACTGAGATTCCGATGGCCGTGCCGATGGTAATCGAAAATACCGGACTCGGAGAGCGAAGCTACGATATTTACAGCCGGCTATTAAAGGATCGGATCATTTTCATCGGCTCCGAAATAGATGACAGCATGGCCAACCTGGTGGTGGCTCAGCTGCTTTTCTTACAAACTCAAGCCGCGGATCAGGATGTCAGCCTCTACATTAATTCTCCCGGAGGCTCTGTTACTGCTGGTCTCGCCATTTATGACACCATGCAGTTTCTCAGTTGTGATGTGGCGACCTATTGTCTGGGCATGGCCGCAAGCATGGGATCTTTCTTATTAGCCGGCGGCACAAAGGGAAAGAGGTACGCATTACCGAATTGCGATATCATGATCCATCAACCCTCTGGTGGCGCCCAAGGCGTAGCCAGCGATCTAGGAAGATCGGTGGAACAACTCCTGAAAGCGAAAAAGCGCCTTAGCCAGCTCTATGCGTTTCATACCGGAAAGCCGGAGGCGCAAATTCTTCATGATATTGATCGTGACTTCTGGCTCTCGGCCGAGGAAGCGAAAACCTACGGCCTGGTTGATCGAGTCGTCTCTACGGCGCCGGTTTCGAGTGATTGTACCTGAGAGGGTCGAGGCGCATCAGGAGAACCACAACCGCAAAGCACAACAGGATTAGAGTCGGTAACATCAAACGGGGCAGCAGTGCCACTACGGTGAAGCTGATCACGGCGGATGCAATCCCGGTTAATGTGCAGGCGATGGCGTATACACCCAAAGCCAAGTCACGCCCGTTTTTTGCGGTTAAGATACCAACCAGACCGGCAACAACTATTCCTACCGCCATAGCGGAAAAAGGCAGGAAGCTCCAGAAATGGAAATAGGGGCTAGCGTCGTATTGCTTCACCGGGTTTGAATCAGTCGACAACGTTTGCAAGTTTTGGATCGGGTGAAACCGGGTCTCCGGAATGTGTTTGACGAGCCAGTCAGTGCATAGAAATGGGTCTTTGGTCAACAAACTCTGCGTGAAACTCATGCCGTTCCATACGTCGTGGCCGACCGCCTGCGACAAGTCGACTGGATCATGCCAGAGAAAGTAGCTGAAAAGGCGATTTAGCTTTTGATCGAGCATCACATGGCGAGGTTGGCCCTGATAACCTTCATCTCCCAAAGCTTGGTCCATCGCCGTGCAGGCATCGTCGGGCACAAAGTCGCCTTTAGCCGACATTTCCTTGACCTTTTCCAGCGCGACCGTAATCGCCGGGTCATGCAGATCAGACTCGGCCTGGTCGAGGATGGCAGTTTGCGTTGGCACCGGCAGGTTCTTTAAAAAGTCGAGTCTCCAGACGAAAGCGTAACCGGACCGGGACCGATAGGGGATCTTATCGAATAGGCAGACGGCGCGAACGATTCCGTTAGCCGCTAGTATTCCCGCTATACCTACGCCGATAGTGATCAGAAGCGACCGCCCGGTCATTCGGAGATAGGAGCGATCAGGTTGAAGGCGTGGCCCTCGAACTAGCGCTATACCCAGCAAGAGCAGCAGCGCTAACGGAACCAGCCCGGCAATCACCGCGTCGGCGTGGCGATCCAGGATATTCAAACTGATTAAACAAAACAACAGGATTAGCCACTGTTTCGAAGGCGAAGAAAGATATCTAATGCCGGCGGCGCATCCTAACAATAGCAAGGGTGCCATGATCGCTTCCGAGCCGACGCAATGAGCGAAAACATAGATGGGCGCACAAGAAACGAAAAGGGCGGCTATAAGGAACCGCAGCAGCCAGCTTCTGGTTAGGATCACGCAAATACTGAGCAGAGTGCCGATCAGAAGAAGGTGTTGGGAAACTAGTAGAAGATAAACCCCGAGGTCAGTGATCCTGGGCGATTGGAACGAAAATCCGGTATGAAAGAAAGAGCCATCGAAGATCGCCGCGGCCAAGAAGGGAATTCGGGCGCAAAAGCAGTAGAGCGGCGGCCAATGCAGAACGGTCAAGAATTCGAACTTGGTAGCGACTTGATAAAACCCATCACTGTCTCGCCAGAGCGGAGGAGTGGAAATAAAAAGGTACAGTGAGGGGAGTGACAGGAATAAGAGCAAGCCAAAGCCCATACAACCATCTGACGTATTAAATCGTCGATGGACAGAAGAGGGGGCCAACAAATGATTATCGATCCGAACTACACTACTTTCATGTTCCTTCATTCATCCCTCCATGCTCCTGCCTTGCTTCCCCGGTCTAAGATCACCGCCGCCGTAAGCAGCAGGACCTAGTTTTCACCCGGCGGTGACTCTGACTTTTCAGTGCGCGACCGCAGGTATGGCGCGACTTGATAGAATACTCGGTCCCCTTTCTCAACCACGTCTTTGATTATGGTGGTTAGATAGACAGGCTCAGAAGTGAATCGCTCAAATTTAGAGATGCGCGAACGGTTGAGCACTTTGAATCCGTAGCGTTCGAATAGTCCTAGGGTCCGGCGATCGTCGAAGGTCACCATCTGAGCGCTGATCTGTTTGACACCGTGATCGGCGAGAAACCTGAGGTAGTGTTCCAGCGCCGCCCGGAACGCGGCGATGCTTTTAAGCCCAGGCAAAAAGTTAACATGAAAATGTCCTAAATGACGGGGGGCATCCGGCACCTCGCGCCAAGAGTTCAAGGCAATCCATCGGATGAAGCGACGCGATTCTGCGTTGTAGCGGGGCAAGCGGAACACGGCCTTGGCGGCAAGAGCGACCGAATGCAGAAGGCTAAAAATCTGATGCCGGCGTGGGAACCTGCATCCAAGCAAGTACCCCTTGACCGTACCATCCATGGTAATCACGAATGCTGAGTCGGGTTCGCGCCTGAGATAGTAATCCGTCAAAAAATCGGCAAAAAGATCTCGATCCTCGAATACCGGGTCAATCGGTTTTCCCAGAAACCCCGTACGACAGCAGAGATCGCGAATAGCTTCTCGATCAGACGGCTGATAAGAACGCACTATGAAGCGTTCGGCGTTTGGCGTTTGGCGTTCGGCGTTCGGCGATGCGGACATCAGCACTGAAACTTCTCCAAAGAAGGTCGCTTGCAAAGAGTTTTAGCTCAAGCCTACGTAGAGCTGGCAGCCGAACGCCGAACGCCGAACACCGAACGCTAAACAGCTCGCAACTGCCCGTAGATGTCAAACATCTGGCGGAAGACTCGACGCCAAGAATAGCGTTTGGCAACTTGTTGGCTGGCGGCTTCGCCAATCGTAGCTAGATCTAGCTTTCCCGAGTCCAAGATAGCGGTTGCCAGCGAATGCGGAGAATTCTCTTCTGCCCAGTGCGTTTGATCACTAAGAATAATCCGATCCATATAACTGCCCCGGATACCCACTACCGGAGTTCCGCAGGCCTGGGCCTCCAGCGCAACTAAACCGAAGGTTTCCTGTACGCCTGGATGCACGAACAGATCGGCGGCTCGGTAGACCGCAGCCAACTCCCCTTGCGCGGAGATGTACCGGAGCCAGGAAACGGCTTTTGTGCTTCGAGACAGATCGCGGAGTTGCTCCCGCTGGGGACCATCGCCGACGACAAGCAAATGAAAGCGTTTTGGGTGAGCTGCGTTCAGAATCTCAAACGCTTCGAACAGGGTTTTAACATTCTTTTCATGAGCGAGCCGACCTACATAGAGGAGCAAAAATCGGTCGGCCGGTATCTCCATTCGGGCGCGAGTGGCGCCTCGATCTTTTCCGGTCCTAAAGATATCGGTGTCGATCCCGAGCTCCGCCAGAATCACATTTTCGACTCCCCATTTGCCCAACACTTGGCCAAGCGCAGCTGAGGGAACGAACGTGGCCTGAAAGTGATTGTACAATGCGCGAACGTAAGTTCGGGCCACTTCCATTACGATCTCCGTCGCGGTTTCTCCGAGGAATTTTGAGGTTGTCCTTAAGTATGCCTCCGGAAAATGCGAGTGATAGAAGCCGACCACAGGAATCCGGAGAGCTTGCCCGGAGGAGATCGCTTTCCAGGCTATTTGATACGGGTCACTCGACTCAATCACATCCGGTTGTTCTTTTGCCAGAAGCGCCTGCACTGCACCCAGGTTTAGTAAGGCTCGATACCGCGAGGTTCTCGAAACCAGTGGCGATTTGATCGAATAGGTGCGACTCCCCTCGGTCTCAGCACAGGAGCTTTGGTCGCCCGGGATAATCAGCAGGTGTTGATGTCCGTTGGCGACGGCGTATTTCCGCTTCTCTTCGAGGTAGCGTTTCACTCCCCCGCTAAACGGGGAGTAAAATTGCGTCAGATCGCAAACCTTCATGGAGCCTGCTTGTCAGACGAAGCTTCCCGGCCGGGGCCCGACGTAGCCTCCTGGAGTTTCAAAGGATGGGGCGAAGTTTGGCATCACCCGTAAAATGCCCAGCGCCTTTCGGATCTTGCGTGGGGAGCGGCCGAACTCATAGCCAGCAGGCGTTAAGCGGGTTGCGGATGCGCGCTGTCCTGGTGCGCCAAATACCGCTCAGCGTCCATTGCCGCCATGCAACCTTGGCCGGCTGCGGTAACAGCTTGTCGATAAAAGGGATCGACCACATCGCCCGCCGCGAAAACTCCTGGTATTTCTGTAAGAGACCCGTCCTTTTTGAGCAGGTAACCGTTCTTATCCGTTGGCAGCAAGCTGCGAAATGGAGCCGTATTTGGGGTATGGCCAATGGCGATGAAAGCGCACTTTACCTCTAAGGTCGATTCCTCGCCTGTCTCCAGGTTCTTAAGTCTTACGGCGCGCATTTCGCCGCGATCATCCGGCAGGTACTCCGTGACCGCGGTATTCCAGATCGGCGTGATCTTCGGGTGGTTGAGGGCGCGAGTGGCCAGGATTGCCGATGCGCGAAACGAATCCCGGCGATGAATCAGATAAACCTGAGAAGCGAACTTAGTGAGGAAAATAGCTTCCTCGCAGGCGGTATCGCCTCCGCCTACGACGCAGACGGGGACATTCCGATAGAACGCGCCGTCGCAGGTGGCGCAAGAAGTCAGGCCGTGACCCTTCATGCTCTTCTCGTTAGGTAACCCGAGCCATTTGGCCGACGCGCCGCTGGCCACAATCAGGCTTCTCGTTTCCAACCATTCGCCGTCGACCTTCAGACGGTGACGGTCGTTACCCGGCTCGAATTCGTCGACTTCAGCGTATTTGAACCGAGCACCGAACTTCTCGGCTTGCCGGTGCATATTCATGATCAATTGCGGGCCGTCAACACCATCGGGAAACCCAGGAAAATTCTCGACTAACGTAGTGGTCGTGAGTTGGCCGCCTGGTTCGCGACCCTCCAAGACGAGGGGAGAAAGATTTGCCCGGGCTGCATAGATCGCGGCGGTCAAACCAGCGCAACCTGTGCCGACGATGATCACGTTTTCGATGGAGCCGTTACGATCCATTAAGGGTTAGAAGTTATACGTTAGAGGTTTTAAGTTCTAGGTTGATTCTCACGGTCTTAAGCCTCGTATCGATATTCTCTGGTGTTGGGAAACAAGCAACTTTGCACGTTCGACCCTTAACGTCTAATTTCGAGCTTTGAACCGTCAGCGGTGCCGCCACCTTCAACTTAAAACGTAAAAGTTAAAACCTATAACTTAGAACCTCTAGTGTTTACAGGAATCGTAGAAGCCATCGCCCGAATCAAACGCGCAGAACGTGCTCCCGACGGGGGTACGCAACTCGTGATCGAGACTGAATTGGCCAAGGAATTGAAGCTCGGCGATAGTTTGGCCCTTAATGGATGCTGCTTAACCGCCAGCGGTCTCGATGGATCTGAAATTCGGTTCGATTTGTTGGCTGAGACTCTGCGGCGGACCAATCTGGGAGATCTAAAGGAAGGGGGCTTGATCAATCTGGAGCGGCCCATGCTGGCAAATGGCCGCTTCGACGGTCATGTCGTACAGGGGCACATCGATACCACGTCTCGGATTGAGGCGATTGAACCCGTGGGAAGCGATCGTCGCATCGAAGTTGCTCTCCCTGAGTCATTTTCGCGGTACGTCGTCTTCAAAGGGTCGATTACGGTTGACGGTATCAGTCTGACAGTGGCGGAACTTCATCCTGATCGGTTCGTGGTGTGGATTATTCCGCATACCTGGCAAGTAACGAATCTGCACCAACGAACGCCGGGTCAGCGGGTGAACTTGGAATTCGATCTCATTGCGAAATATGTGGAGCGGATGGTAACGCCGACGCCGTCTGGAGGGGAGCCGCTTTCGCCCGTCCCAAATCGAGCGCCATAAATTCAGCAGACGTCAGTTGTCAGTCCGAAAGGGGTGATCAACAGGCGGCTCCCGGGAATGACCCCTGGGATGACTGTACCGAGGGCGTGGTCGATTGATCCCCTAGTTTAGGAATTATCGAGGACGGGTTTGCGCGCTGGGTTATTCGCGGGAGCCGCCTGCTAGCCCTGTCTCAGGGCTTCTCCGGATTTGTTTTCCTCCGCTCCTTTGGTCAGGTCTTGCCACGTGAAAAAGCGGCTCCCCTCCAGGGCGCCGTTTTGCAAAAAGGGCGCCCGAACCTAATCGCCCTTTCCCGGTGTGCGCCGTTGCTGTTTAATACCCGCACGGCGTTCTTTCATCTCCCGGATTTTGCGCTTTAACCGCGGTGGACGCGGTGACTTCCGGCGACGCGCTTTGGCTTTCTCCGCAATGCGCCGATTTCTCTCCTCGTCTCGGCGTCGCTCCAACAGTTCGATCAATCGGAGGATCGCGACGCTCCGGTTCTGGTATTGCGAACGGGACTCGCTGACCGTCACCGATACCCCGGTAGGAAGATGCCTCAGAGTCACTGCGGTCGACACCTTGTTCACGTTTTGACCGCCGGGACCCCCAGATCGCGCGAACGATTCTTCGAACTGTGACTCGTTGAATCCAAGCCGGTGCAGGCGTTCTAGAAGGCGTTGTTCAGCGAAAAGCGGCATTTCTTAAATATCACCACAGCGACACAGAGAACACGGAGAAAAAGTGGAGCGGTTTTGATGCGTTCGCGTTCGTTCTCCGCGTTCACTTGCTTCCCAGCTTGACGCCATTCCCGGCCAGACCTATGTAGGCGTCAGGTCGGCCGGATCAGGTCGTCTTTGTTCTCCTCATGAATATCCACGAATATCAGGCCAAAGAGCTTTTCCAACGGTTCGGAGTTGCCTCTCCGAAGGGTCTTCCGGCAGACACATCGGAAGAGGCAGAGAAAGCTGCTGCTGCTCTTAAGACATCTCACCTCGTCGTGAAAGCACAGATTCATGCTGGGGGTAGAGGAAAGGGCGTTTTCAAGAATGGTTTCAAAGGCGGCGTAAAACTGTGCTCGAGCCCGGCCGAAGCGCGGGAAATTGCCCAGAACATGTTGGGCCACTACCTCGTCACCAACCAGACCGGCCCTGACGGCCGGTTAGTGCGAAAAGTCATGGTGGCCGAATCGGTCGATATCCAGCGCGAGGTTTACTTTGCCATATTGATGGATCGAGAAAGCAGCGCGCCGGTGGTGGTAGTCAGTACCGAGGGGGGCGTCGACATTGAAGCGGTCGCCGAGAAATCGCCGGACAAGATTTACCGGGAAAGACTACACCCACTCATCGGCATGCAGCCTTTCACGGCGTTGAAACTTGCCCGGTACCTCGAGTTTTCCGGAGACCAATTAAAAGCGGCGGCGAAACTCATAATGAACGTTTATCGGCTGTTCAGCAGCCTGGATTGTTCGTTGGTTGAGATCAATCCGTTGGCGTTGACCAAGAACAACGAAGTATTGGCTCTCGACGCGAAGTTCAATTTTGACGACAACGCGCTCTATCGGCACCCGGAGATAGTGGCGATGCGGGACGAAAACGAAGAAGACCCGCGCGAGGTAGAGGCGTCGAAGTTCAGCCTCAATTATATCGGTCTCGACGGTGATATTGCTTGCCTGGTAAACGGCGCCGGTTTGGCGATGGCGACAATGGATATCATCAAATATGCCGGCGGCCGGCCCGCCAACTTTCTGGACGTCGGCGGTGGCGCCAGCGAAGAGCAGGTAACCGAGGCTTTCAAAATCCTGGTTTCCGACAAGAACGTGAAAGCGATCCTGGTGAATATCTTCGGAGGGATCATGCGTTGCGATGTGATCGCTCAAGGGATCATTAACGCGGTGAAAGCGGTGACCCTGCCGGTGCCTCTGGTGGTTCGGTTGGAAGGCACCAATGTTGACCAGGGAAAGAAACTTTTAACTGAATCCAGACTTCCGATTCGAGCGGCGGCAGATCTAGCTGAGGCCGCGAAATTGGTCGTGGCAGCCGCAAAGGGGTAGTCAGGTAAGGTCGGGACTTTTGAGAGGTCTAACCGTGCAAATCGCAGAAATAGCATTCATTGGTTATCCGGTGACGGACGTTGAACGGGCTCGCGGTTTTTATGAAGGTATTTTAGGGCTGGCTCCGACCCGAACCTTTGGCGGCGACGATCGTCTCTGGATCGAGTACGACCTTGGACCCACTACGTTTGCCATCAGTAACATGGCAAAGGAGAAGTGGAAGCCTTCTCCGGATGGCCCAAACGTTGCTTTTGAAGTAACCGATTTTGATGCGGCGATCGCTGAGCTCAAGACAAAACAGATACCTTTTGATTTAGAACCCATGGAAACCCCCGTTTGTTGGATGGCGGTGATCGCGGATCCCGACGGGAACAAATTAACGGTCCATAAACGACACAGTTAGAAACCGCTCCATCAATGTCTATACTGGTTAACCGAAATACAAAACTCCTGGTGCAGGGGATTACCGGCTCGTCCGGAGCCTTTCATGCTCGCGGGTGCATGGAGTACGGCACAAACGTAGTGGCCGGCGTGACACCCGGAAAAGGAAAACAAAGCTTCGACGGGAAAGTACCGATTTACGACACGGTGAGCGAGGCGCGAAAACAGACCGGGTGCAATGCCACCATGATCTTTGTGCCGGCGCCGTTTGCTGCTGATGCCATCCTCGAAGCAGCCGATGCCGGCGTCGAACTGATCGTCTGTATCACCGAAGGGATTCCGGTCATGGATATGATGCGGGTCAAAGAGGTACTAAAGGGTTCGAAAAGCCGTTTAATCGGTCCGAACTGTCCCGGCATCATCACACCTGGTGAATGCAAAATCGGCATTATGCCGGGGTACATTCATAAGCGCGGTAACGTCGGTGTTATATCCCGGTCCGGTACTCTGACTTATGAAGCGGTGTGGCAACTTACCCAACGAGGGTACGGGCAATCGACCTGTATCGGTGTGGGTGGGGATCCGATCCACGGAACTTCGCATCTGGACGCAGCAAAAATGTTCGCCGAAGATCCGGAAACGAAGGCGTTGATCTTGATTGGCGAAATCGGCGGAAGCGGCGAAGAAGAAGCAGCTGCTTGGATCAAAACGAATTTTAAGAAACCGGTATGCGCTTTTGTTGCAGGGGCGACTGCTCCTCCCGGCCGGAGAATGGGGCATGCCGGTGCGATTGTAGCGGGAAGTAGTGGATCGGCGGCTGCTAAGATTGAAGCGATGAAAGCCGCAGGGATTGCCGTCGCAGAAACACCTGCCGCGATAGCTGAAACGTTAATTAAAGTATTTAAAAGTTAATCATAGCTCCATAGGAGCGGAATCTTTATAGCTAGGTTAGAGGTTATGAGCCAGTTTGCGAAAGGTTTAGAAGGCGTGATCGCTAACGAGACCCGATTGGGCGACGTCCGCGGCCAAGAGGGTCAGCTCATCTACTGCGGTTATGAAATCAACGAGTTAGCCGGCAAGGTTTCCTTCGAAGAAGTTATCTTTTTGTTATGGAATAACCAGCTCCCTAAGCAGGCTGAGTTAGACGACCTCAAACGACAATTAGCCGAAGAACGCGAGCTGCCAGCTCAGGTCATCGAGTTTATTAAAAGCACGCCTCGAACGGCTCTACCGATTGATGTCCTTCGAACCGCGGTTTCGATGCTTGGTTTACATGATCCCAGCCTTTTGTTGGACGACACCCTGGCGGCAAACCAGCGGAGAGCGATCGCTATCCAAGCCAAGGTGAGTGTGATCGTCGCCTACTTCCACCGAGCCAGAAACGGTCTCGACTTGCCCAAGGTTAGAAAAGATCTCGGTGAAGCAGCCCATTTCCTATATCTATTGGATGGAACCGAGCCGTCCCCAAAGAAGGTAGAAACGTTGGATGTGGCCTATGTTTTACACGCCGAACATGGGATGAACGCGTCGACCTTCAGCGCGCGGGTGACGATCTCGACTCTAACGGACATCTATTCAGCTATTACGGCGGCGATTGCGACCTTGAAAGGCCCATTGCATGGAGGCGCCAACGAAGGCGTGATCCATATGCTGCAGGAAATCGGTGAACCCGAAAATGTCGACGCTTACGTAGAAAGGACCTTGGCCGAAAAGAAGCGAATTATGGGGATCGGCCATCGCGTGTACAAGGTGCTTGATCCTCGAGCGCCGCATCTACAACGCATGGCGGTAGAGCTGAGCCGCGAGCTGGGCGAGCCCAAGTGGATCGAAATGTCGGAACGGATCGCGCAGCTGATGAAAGAGAAAAAGGGTCTCTACGCGAACGTCGATTTTTACTCAGCAACGGTTTATTATTCTCTCGGAATTCCCACCGATCTTTTCACCCCGATCTTTGCGATCTCGCGGACGGCAGGTTGGACAGCGCATGTCCTGGAACAACTCTCTGACAACCGGCTGTACCGGCCGTTGAGCGCTTATGTCGGTGAGCCGGTGGGCCGCAAATTCGTGCCGATCAATCAACGGTAACGGCTGGGTTTGCTACAAGATCAGCGCGATTTTGCTTGTGGGGACCGACAGCCACTTATGGGCTTCAACCTGAGGACCTGCAGAAAAGGCGTGTCAACCCTGTTCGGTCTCGGAGCGACTAATCCCGAAGGGATGACAGGACTCAGCCCGGGGTTTAACCCCGGGTACCTATTTTTAAAAAAAGATCCACCCCAACGACGGGGCGGAAGAATGGGTATTCGCTAACCAAATCGTGAACGAAATCTAGGAACGAATCGTCTGCCGCCCCTGTGGGGCTGGTCTATGATCTGAATTTACCCGGGGTTAAAACCCCGGGCAGAGTCCTGTCATCCCTTCGGGATAAAGTCCGACAAGTCCCTCCTCCGGGACAGGATTATTTTTTTCCGTGATAGCAAAAATTGCAGACCATCTTGCTTAGAGCCCTCTTTGGATTATCAAAAGACCAGCCTATTGCTCCAAAGCCGCGGTTCGAACGTCACCCTGCTCTTTTTCTTGAAGCGTAGTAACAACCTTCTTCAAGACCTCCATTCGAGACGCTATCTTGATACCGACGCTGGGCTCACGAAAGGACGAATGGAAGCTTGTCCATATCGTATTCTCAGGTGTCGAACAGCCATCGCACGGTTAAAAGTTCTTCCTTTCTGCACGTGGTCGTGAATCTCTTGCGTTCTTTGGGGTCTCAATTGGCTAAGGTGCTTGGCTTCATCGGCCGGCACCCGACCCCGGTTTTGGTTTTGCCTTCCCTCTGGTTTCTCGTCCGGTATCTGCCCTTTTGGAAGGACATTGATGCCACGGTACAACTGATTGCGTCGGCGTATGACGACAACCTTCTGCATTTTCCCCCGATCTACTCCTTCCTGGGCCGGATCCCATTTCTGATCATCGATAGCCTCCTCAGTGGGCATGCGCCCGGAATTTTTGAGCGCCAGCATCCGTCGCTGGTTGCAGTCTATGGGTTGATTGGGTTGCAACATGTCGCCCTCTGGATCGCTCTGCGCTATTTCTTGCTAGCATTGCCGGCGCGCGCGGTCGCCCGTGGGGCCACCGCTCTTTTATTGGCGTCGATCGCCAGCTTTTATTCCTTTGCTCATACCTGCGGTTCCGAGGCGATGACCCCGATCACTTATTTCCTGGTTTTCGGGGCGGGGCTGCGCGCCCTACTGAACCGAGCGACTTGGCTCTCTTGGGTGATTTATACCGTTGCCCTTTTCCTGGCAGTCGGGTCGCGACACATCAATCTGCTCCTCGCCGCCTGGCTGCCGGGAACCGCCGTTCTACTGATGCTTTGGTCGTGGCTGCCTTTTCGGGCTACTCAGGTGAATACTGCAGTTCATTCTCAACGTTCCCGCTCGTTCCCGGCGTTGACGGCGCTTCTCTGCAGTCTGGCCGGCCTCGGAGCCGAGAAAATCGTACTTACTACCCTATGCCACCAGTCAGGCGTGGTTGAGCGCTCCACTCTGGGTTCGGCCATGAGTGGTCGGATCGCAACCTGGGTGGACCCGCTTCCTGTGGAAAAGAAACGCGCCTTGCTATCCTCCGTCCAACGACTGACGAATGATCCGCTCGTCAAGCTAGCGATTCAGTTTCAGATCGAGATCGGTTCTTACGACAAGGCGACCGGATCCGCCTTAGCTGCGGCCTTGCACGAACGCGGATTTGACGGCGAAAAATTGTTAGTTGAAAAAGATCAGCTCATTACGCAATCGTCACTCTGCTTTTATCGAACCTTGGACCCTGGGCTGGTTAAGGAAATCCTAAATGACTTTTGGCACGGTTTCCTGCCAACCAACGACCAAGGGATCGCGATTGCCGGTCCGAAAGCCACGTTCTTTTCTTTGGAACGCATCGAACAAAATCCGAGCGACTGGACCGGCATCAGTGAGCTGCCAATTTTTGTTCCAGCGAATGCCAAAACGACTCTTGCCCGTGCTACCGAGGACAATATGATCCGCCATTGGCGATGGATGCCGATTCTCGCGTGGACCCTACTATTTATCGGAATTGGCGTTTGGCGCGCGGCGCGAGGCGTCCTACCTGGGACCTACTTGTTCATTGGGCTCAGTATATTGGGGATCGGAAGCCTGGTGTATGCCGCTAATTGTGTTTGCATTTATACGCTCCCTCGGTATGCGTTGCCGCTATTGGTGGCGGTGATTGCGTTCGGCTCTTTAATATGCGCGACGTCGGTGACCGCTGAGACGGCTCTGCTGGGCAAACGTGAAACGGATTGCTGAGATTGCTTGAGCTTTAGAACCGTCTGATCAAATCTCTCAGCTTGATCTTTGATGCATCTCCCGTGAGCGAAGGCGAACATCAGACGGGCAAGACGGCTATCCGCCAGCAGGGGGGCTGTCGACTTACTATTTTGATGCCTTGCTTGAACGAGGCTGAGACGATCGAGTCGTGCGTGCGCAAGGCTTTTGGTAGCCTGGAGCGGCTGAATCTGACTGGCGAGGTTGTGGTCGCCGATAATGGAAGCACCGACGGATCTCGAGAACGAGCTCAAGCGTTGGGAGCTCGGGTGGTCCCGGTGGCCGAACGTGGATATGGCGCCGCGCTCCAGGCCGGAATTATGGCTGCAAAAGGTGACTGGATCGTCATGGGAGACGCCGACGACAGTTATGATTTCAGCCATCTAGCGCCCTTCATCAGCAGGCTCGACGAGGGATATGACTTGGTAATGGGCTGCCGCCTGCCCCGGGGCGGAGGTACAATTATGCCAGGGGCTATGCCCTGGAAACATCGCTGGCTGGGTAACCCTGGGCTATCCTGGCTCGGACAGCTCTTCTTTAGGGCGCCGGTGACCGATATCTATTGCGGCTTGCGGGCTTTTTCGCGAGCGGCGATTCTCCGGCTCAACCTCCTGGCTCCCGGTATGGAATTCGCCTGTGAAATGGTAATCAAAGCCACCCTACACAGCCTGCGGATCACGGAAGTACCAATTACTCTCTATCAAGATGGTAGAACCCGAGCCCCACACCTAAGGACCTGGCGTGATGGATGGCGGACCCTACGGTTTATGTTGCTGTTTTCACCCCGCTGGCTATTCCTCTGGCCGGGTCTGGCTATCTTCGTCGTTGGACTAGTCGGCATGTTACTGATGTCCGGAGGCCCTTTACCATTGGGGCAGATTCACGCCGAAAGGAATTCGATGCTGGTCAGCGGCATGTTCATGTTGGTTGGTTACCAAGCAGTTTTCTTCGGCCTGTTTACCAAGATCTATTCCCAGCTGATGGGGCTGCGTCCGGAGGATAGCCGGCTTGAACGCTGGTTTAAACTTTTCTCTCTCGAAAAGGGGATCCTCTTCGGTTTCTTTCTGCTTGCCTCGGGAGGGGCTCTTCTATTAGGGGCAATCGCCAAATGGGCTGCTGTTCATTTCGGATCTTTGGAGGGTGATGAGCTGACCCCCCGCCTGGTAATCTGGAGCGTCATTGCCACAACGCTGGGCATCCAGACCATTTTCAATTCCTTCTTTATCAGTGTTCTTGGGCTGCGCGCGCGTGGCACTGCGATTGGTGGTTAGCGATTGTTGAGGGGTGGCATGAAAGTAATCAGTAATCAGTAGGTCAGTAATCAGTAATGAGGGGCCGTCATTGCTCAGCCGAAAGAGTTTGAGCCTTTTGGGGCTGCGTCTTCGAGTTCGCTGAACTCTTCTTTACTGATTACTGACTCACTGATTACTTGCCGGCCAGCCCAAAGCGCTCCCCATCACTCAATAGTCACCAGCGTCCCAATCGGCGTTTGATCAAATACGCTCTTGGCGACCGTTTCCTGTCCAATGCGGATACAGCCGTGACTCGCAGGCCGACCCGGATTGACTCCCTGATGAATTCCGTATTCGCTGAATGATAGCCGCAGGAAATACGGCATTGGTACCTTGTAGATGGTCGATTTTTGCATCCTCACTTTGTCGGTGACCAAGTAGTGCCCTGGTGGGGTGTCATAACCAGGCTTGCCTGTGGAAATCTTTCCGCTGATCACCGGGCTACCGTCCTTGTAGAGAACGACTTGTTGGCGGCCAAGTTCGATCACAATCGAGAAATGCGTAGAGAGCGGGTCGGATTCCATTAACTGGCGAGCTAGCTCAGGATGCTCCATCCGAGCCGCGTATTGAGCGGCAACCCATCCCCACTTCGATTTCACGAATAGCTTCGCCCCATGGGCAAGCAGAGTTGAGCAGATTTCGCCTTCGCCCAGGCTGGCCGCCAAGATCAAAGGCGTGGCCTTCGTTTCCTCGGCATAATAGTGGTACAGCCGGTGCGAATGAAGGTCCAGTTCAGCAAGCCGCGCAGGCGTCAGGTCGACGGTGCCTTCCGGATCGGCTTTTCCTTCCAGAGCGGTTGTGCATTCCTGGACATCATTTTCAAAAATGGCGTCTTCAAGCTCATGGTGACGGAGCGCTGCTGCCGCCTTGGACGCGTCCTGGCAACTGGAACTAAGTAGCAGGTAAAATAACAGTAGGCCTGGTGTCATATCTGATCTGGCGCGACACCGAACGACACAATCGTCCATCCTGGCACAGAATGAAAGTGCCATTAGAGCCGTCAGTACGCCTGATCACGGCCCGTAAGTCGTATTCGATAAAGTCGATCGTGCTATCCCCCCAGAACGTCGCTGTCATAGCCTAAATGAAGGAGCGAACGCGAGAAGAAAAGAAGGAGTACGAGGAGTTCAAGGAGTACAAGGAGAAGGCGCCAGGAGGCGTCGCTGCAGGCGTATGTCGCAACTGCGGAGCCTTTTCCAAGGTAAGCAATACTCTTGCTACCGGGAGGTTTAGCATCGGTGAACCACGCACCCTGGGGCAGCCCTGCGCACTGCCTCTGCGTAATCCAGCATCTCCTGGCTCCTCCTCCTTGAACTCCTAGTACTCCTCGTACTCCTTGAACTCCTTCTTGGTTTGCGCCTATTGCTCTCCTATGCGGATCGTCGATGCTCACGTCCATTTTTATCCAGAAGAAGTGTCGGCAGATCCTGTGAAGTGGGGAAACACGCACCGAGAACCGTGGTGGACTAATTGTGTAGCGCCGGCTGGACGCAAATCGATCCAAGGTTGGGCCACTTCAGCAGTTTTGCTAAGAGACATGGATCGCGCGGGAATCGAGAAGTGCGTACTTCTTGGTTGGTATTGGGAAAACCAAGAGACGTGCGACCTCCAAAACCGCTGGTTTATAGATCTGGTAAGGGCATATCCAGATCGGCTGCTCGGTTTTGCCGGTGTCCAACCCACGGCAAAACAATCGGCATTGGACGCCCTACAGCGCGCGTTGGATGCAGGGCTGTGCGGCATCGGCGAACTATTTCCTCAAGCTCAGGGGTTTAGTTTCGATGACCCTTATTTTGCTAGGGTCCTGCAGATCGCCGCGGATCGTAAGACGCCGGTTACCTTGCACGTTACCGATCCGCTGGTTCGAACTTCCGGGATCATTAAACCCACGCCATTGCAGGAGTTTGTGCGACTCGCCGAGGAATTTCCTACGACAAAACTAGTTCTGGCACACTGGGGCGGCGGTCTGCCTTTTTACGAACTGAACCCGCGTCTTCGCCGCGTTTTACAAAACGTCTCTTACGACTGCTCCGCTTCCCCGCTGCTTTATGACCAGCGGATCTTCCGGCAGGTAGTTGATTTGGCCGGCGCAGATCGGGTCTTGTATGGTTCTGATTACCCGTTGCTTTTGTATCCGCGTGAGCAGCCGCTACCGGAATTCAAGCAGCTGCTCAACGAGGTCGTTACTGCGGGACTTACTGTAGAAGAACAGGAAAAAGTCTTAGGCAAGAACCTCTTGCGCCTGCTGCGGAGCGACTAGTACGATGGGTATTGAGGGTCGTCGTCGTTCTGCTCTTCCCACGTCTTCTTTATCTTGACCAGCGATTTGTGCTCGGGCGGTTTCCCTGAGGGTCGAAACTTGTAATCGTAGACCTGCCATCTCCCATTGATGCTTTCCACATAGACGGATTCTTCCCCAGGGGTGGTTCCCAGGAACGAGGTCCGGAAAACGAAGTTTAATCTGGCAGGTTCATTGGGAGTGCCGCCCAGAGTTTGGCCGTCTCTCGCTACCAGAGACCTGATCACGGGGATACCGTAATTACCGCGGTGGTCTCCCATATCCTTGACCCAGTTCGCACCGGCGGCGCTGGCTTTGAGTGGCCGCGCGAAGTGACTGAGCGCGTAATCGTAGTCGGAATCATCGCATAGGGTGAGAAACCCGGTGGCGATTGAGTAGGCGGCCATTTGCCGCGAAGAGACGTTGTTCGCACACCCCTGAACGACCAGGATGGCGGCCATAACGGAGACAGATCGGGTAAACCAACTCATCGGGACGTTTCTTCGGTTTCGGCCAAGGTATTCTGCGGATGACGGATATCACGCGCCTCGGCGATATAGACAACTTCGTTCGCGATATGCTCGGATAGATAGGTGATCTCTTCGAGGCTTTGGGCGACAGTCATTAGATTGACGTAGATGCGGGAACCGAAAGGGCGTTCCTCGAGGAGTTCGGTGAATCTCTCGACAAATCCTCGGCCCGCCGCGGCCACGGACTCAGTTTGGCCCAAGACTCGGCCTGCCGTTACGGCGGCAATCTCGCGGAAGGCGGCGATGGCCTCGCCGAAAAGACGCAGCACGGCATCAAAATGAATCAACAGGGGTTCCTCCTCTTCCGCCGGAAGAGAATCCTCCGCCAGTTTCCTGGAGCGCCGAGCGATCAATACGGCGTGGTTGGAGGCTCTCTCCAGGATATTGCTGAGCTTGATTGTTGCCAGGACGGTGCGCAGATCCGTGATCATTGGCTGGTAACGAATCAGGATCTCGGTGCCGAGCCGATCAACTTGTTTCTCTAAGAGATCGACTTCATCATCGTCTGCAATCACTGCCGCTGAGAAATCCTCGTCCCGCTCGGCGAAACCGGCCCTAGCATTGGCCAAATTACGAATCACCAGATTGGCCATGAGTGTGACATCCTCTTTCAACGCCTTCAGCGCCTGGTCGAAACCAGGCAGATAGTGCTTGAGGTCAGATGCTGACATACGCAAAGCGTAATGGTTTTGACCGGTTTCGCAACGGACGAAAGCGGCAAGACCTGATCCCGCCCCACATCTCCGGACGATTATTTCGCGCGAGTCGAAGCGAGATCTGCGTCGGTTTTGTTTTGCCAATGCCCGATGCTCTTACCGTAGTGCCGCGCGTGCCGGGCACCCCAGAGTCCCATCTCTTTAAGGACCGGCTGAAGACTTTTGCCGCGCTCGGTCAGGGAATACTCTACTTTTGGTGGAACTACTTTGTAGACCTTCCGATGCACCAAGCCGTCTGCTTCCAACTCGCGAAGCTGCTGGGTCAACATCTTCTTACTCGCGCTGGTGACCAGTTGACGAAGCTGCCCGAAACGCAAGACTTTGTCCGCCTCGAGGTAATAGAGCAGGAGGGGTTTATACTTCCCGCCGATCACCGCCAGCGTGATTTCGACGGGGCAAAAAATAATCGGTTGGCCCGGGTCTTTAGTTTCCAATGTGATGCTAGGTTACAAAAAGGTGCCTAGTTGTCAAAATGTATCCACAGAGACATGGTTGGTCCCGATGAACATTCTTCTAGTATTGGCCCATCCGGAACCTCGCAGCTTCAACGGAGCTATGTTCCAGCACGCTCAGAAACTCCTGGGCGCAGCCGGGCACGAGATTCGAACCTCCGAGCTGTATACGATGAAATTCGACCCGGTGTCCGACCGCCACAATTTTACCAGCGTTAAAGATCCGGATTATTTCAAACCCCAGGTAGAAGAGACGTTTGCTACGGAGATAAACGGGTTTGCGCCCGACGTGGAGCAAGAACTGCAGAAGCTTGAGTGGTGCGACCTCATGATCTGGCAGTTTCCTCTTTGGTGGTTTGGATTACCCGCGATTCTCAAGGGCTGGGCCGACCGGGTGCTCGCCATGGGGCGCACTTATGGCAACGGCCGCATTTATGAGAAGGGCGTGTTTCAGGGAAAACAGGCGCTCTTGTCATTGACCACCGGCGGTGGCAGGGAGCACTACGAAAAAGGGGGATTCAACGGCGATATCCACGGCATTCTTCGCCCCATCCAAAGAGGGATTTTTGAGTTCGTGGGGTTCACGGTTCTATCGCCGCATATCGTTTACGGTCCGGCCCATATGACCTGCGATCAGAGAGAGGCGGCGCTGGCAGCCTATACCCGGCGTCTTGAGTCCATAGTCAAGGAATCGCCTTATGTGGTCGGAGCGTATTAAGTCCGCCTCACATCTTCCTCCGGCGATCGGATGAAGCCGCGAATCAGAATGTCGCTCTCGAACCTTTCAAACCGAGGGTGATGCAGAACCTTGGCTGCCACATTGTCGCGTACACCTTTACCGCCGAACGAAGGCTTATTCCCTCCGGTCAACCAGGGAGCAAAAAAGCTCCATACTTCATCGATGAGATCCGTGTCTAACAATTGGCCGAGGATCTCGCCGCCGCCTTCAACCAGGAGCCGGGTTACACCACGTTTGCCTAAATCGACTAATACTGCGTCCCATGATCGGTCCTGAAACACTAACGTGTGGTCCCGGAAATTGTCCGTCAGCACTTTGGATTCGGACGGTACTTTGCCGGTGCGAGTCACGATCACACGCCAAGGTTGCCTGGCGCCGCGAATACCACGGACGGTCAAGCGAGGGTCATCCTGGCGTAAAGTTTCCGCGCCGATCATAATGGCGTCCACCGTTGCTCGGAGCGTTTGCACCCGCCGATGGGCAGCTATTCCCGTTAATGCGCTTGATTCACCCGGTGGCCGCGTGATCCGTCCATCGAGAGATTGAGCGATCTTAGCAATCACCCAAGGGCGCCCCGACGTGATCCAGCGATCAAAGCCAACATTTAAGAGGCGACATTGCTCCCCGAGTACGCCCGTGCTTACCCGAACCCCGGCAGAACGCAGGCGCTCAACGCCCCTTCCAGCGTGGACAGGATTACGATCGATCGAACCCACTACGACGCGCGCTACTCCGGTCGCGATGATGGCATCGGTACAAGGCGGTGTGCGGCCAAACGTAGAACATGGTTCTAGAGTGACATAAAGTGTGGATCCGTAAATGGCAGAAGCTGGAGCTTTACTTAAGGCTTCGATTTCGGCGTGTGGCCGGCCCGCTTTGCGATGGTAGCCTTTACTGATTAGCTGTCCGCCGTTCACTAACACGGCGCCAACCGCCGGGTTCGGGCTGCAACGGCCGAGCCCTTTCTCGGCCTCGCGGAGGGCGATTCGCATCCAGCTGGCGTCCACGGTTATAGGTTATAGGTTATACGTTTTAAGTTCTAGGTTTTAGGTTCGAGTTTTTCCAGCTGGCGTTCTCGCTAAGGAGTTCCAACGGTCGGCGCCTGCGTCGCTTCGGAATGGGACTTGAACGACTTTCGTATTTTCGGCCGCGTTTACTTGATGCTTTAAGGTATCTGGCCAAGCCGCCAAGTAGTCGAGCTGCTGACTCTGCCATCACATCCAACGTCTCGTAGCGTTCCTCTTCGATCAATTCAATATCTGCGCAGTAGATGAGCTGAGCCCTCAGTTCGCCGACCGATCCTTTGCAGATGGTCAAGAACTGCATGAACTCGGCGTTGCCGTCGCGTTCGAACCCTTCAGCGAAGTTCGACAAAACCGAGATCGAGGCTCTCTCCATTTGATCAACCAGACACCGATTACGTCTTAGCGGTACCGACCTAACCAACAACCCAATTTCTCGGACAAAAGCCCGGCAGGCTTTAAAAGCCTCGAAATCGCGAAAGTCCGTGATGTTCGCCATGCAGCCAAAATACAGCAAACCCGACATATCACAACATATTTCCATATAGTTGCTATACCTGTGTTAAATTCACCGCGATCTGAATCTCCAACCTCCAACTTAAAACTTAAAACCTAAAACTTAAAACCTACGACCTACAACCCAAACAGTTGTCTTATCCGGGCGAGGAAGCTTTCCTTTGTCTGAATGATGGGTGCGGTCTGATGGTCGTCTTTCCAGTTGGATAGCTCGGTTTCGAGCATGGAGCGGCGGGTGGATAAAGTTTCGCTGAGGTGGTCGGCGAGGCGAGGGTCTTGCCTCAGCAGGTCGCGCATCGCGGGGTGATCGATCTCGACGATATCGCAGTCGGTCTTGGCGATGACGGTCGCGGTACGCGGGCTCCCGGTTAATAAGGAAATCTCGCCGAAGCATTCGCCGCTAACGAGCTCGCCCAGAATTGACTCCCGCCCATCACGTTGGACGGCAACCTGAGCTACTCCCGATGAGAGCAGATACATCGATTGACCGGGATCGTTTTGTGAGATGATCTTTTCGCCTTTCCCGAATCGCAGATGCCGGGCGGATTTGGCTAAAGCCTGAATCTGTTCCGTTGCCATATCGGCGAACAATGGTTGGGCCTGGAGCAGCGAAGAAACGTGGTCGATGGGCTCTTTTTCGTTCTTAGACCGCATCTCAACGATCCGAGTCGGGTAAGAAAATGGGATGTTTCGCCGGTCGAGCTCGTACCAAATATTCGTCCGTACCGCATCGCTGGTAACAGGAAACAGGCGAGCATCGTCGACCCAGTACTTTAATTCGTAATGAATACCGGAGTCTTCAAAGCTCATCAGGAAAGCGGTCGGAGCTGGATGCGCTAGAACACCCGGCGCAGCTAAAGCAGCCCGAATCAGTGCTTCTTTAACTTGGTTCGGCGGGACGCCATGCTCGATGCTGACGCTGGCGCGAGCGGCATGCACGGGCGTTGGGTTGTATAAGTTGACAATCGTCGCCTTGGCCAGCTGGTTGTTAGGGATATCGAAACTGGCGGCGTCGAGATTGCGGAGGCGAGTCGATCGCCAGTTTACTTCGACTACTTCGACGTGTTTCCCGTCCAGGATCAACCAATCGCCGACCCGAAAGACTTTACCGGCTTGGAGACCAAGACCGGCGAAGATATTACCTAACGTGTCTTGCAGGGCTAAGCCGAGAACCAGGGCGATTAATCCGGAACCGGCTAAAAGGCCGGGAAGGGTTACATCGTAGAACAGACTCAGCCCGGTGAAAAACGTCGTGGCGATGAGAAGAAGCGTTGTGATCTGCGGCAAGAACGGCGGAATCCTTGCTTGTTCGCCGGGGTATCCAAAGATGGGCCAGAAGTAGCGGTAAAGTAGCGCATTCAGCGGAAATGCAGCCAAAAACAGGGCAATCAAGCCGATCAAATGTTGCCCCGGAAGATCGAAATGGAGCCAGGCGCTCGCGCCAGCGATAGCCGCTGTGATGAGAAAAATTTGATAGGTCCATCCTAGGCCAACGGCCAATTGGCGTTTTAGGATCCGCCCAACCAACAGACCCACAAGATAAAGGCCGATCGCGGTTACTAGTAGCAACGCTTCCGGTTGGGCGGCTGATAGTAAGGAATTAATAAGGTTAATCTCGCGCAAAAGATGAAAGCGCTAAGTTAGCGCATAGTCTTTAGAGAAAGGCGATCCTAAAGCGAGGAGCTAGGACGACCCAGCGTGCCTGGAGGGGAGCCGCTTTGGAGGGTGGCTGCTCTGTATGTTGGTAGCAGGCGGCTCCCGGAAACGTCCTCTGCGGTGTGCAGTTCTATCGTGGTGTTCCGATGATTGAGACGCTGGGCTAAAGGGGGCTAAATTGGGTCATTCCCGGGAGCCGCCTGCTGCCGACTTACAGAGCTGCCAGCTAACAAAGCGGCTCCCCTCCAGGCGCTGAGCCTCGCCCTACCGATTACGTCGCAACAAATTTAGTCCAGGTGCTTCCGTTCTTGGCACTAGCTACAGCGGTAGCTATGAACGCCATTCCGAGTACTCCGTCTTCGACAGTTGGGTAATCGATATCCGGCGGGATCGGTTTTCCTTCTTTAACCGCTTCGATGGCGCGAGCGGCTTCTAAATAAACGTTCGCAAATGCCTCAATAAAAGCCTCTGGATGGCCGGCCGGAACTCGGGTGAATCGTTTCGCGATCTCGCTGTTATAACTGTTGCCCCGGCGATAAATCCTTCGGGGCGCATCCGGATATTTTACAATGAGCTCATTGGGATGTTCCTGATGCCATTCCAAGGATGCTTTGGTGCCGTATACCCTAATACTGAGACTATTCTCTTCACCGACTGAGATCTGCGATGCGTAAAGCACGCCGCGAGCTCCGCCCTGATAATGTAGAAGCAGGTTACCGTCATCTTCCAGACGTCTGCCCGGAACGAAAGTTGTAAAGTCCGCGCATAACTCATCGATTTTGAGCCCGGTAATGTACCGGCCGAGATTTTCGGCATGGGTCCCGATGTCGCCGATGCAGCTTGATGCTCCGGTTCGGGAAGGATCGGTTCGCCAAGCGGCCTGTTTCTGACCTTCCGCGTCGATCGGTTGGATCAACCAACCTTGCGGGTATTCCGCTACCACCTTAAGAATTTTGCCCAGGTCGCCATTCCGAACCAGCTCGCGCGCTTCTTTCACCATCGGGTAACCGGTATAATTATGAGTCAACGCAAACACCTTGCCTGTCGACTTCACCAGCTCGCGCAACGCCTTTGCCTCGGCCAAATCGAACGTCAAGGGTTTGTCGCAAACCACATGAAACCCGGCTTCCAAAAACGATTTGGCTGGAGGGAAGTGCACGTGGTTCGGGGTGACAATGGATACGAAATCGATCCGTTCGCCTTCGGGCAGCTTGCTCTCGGCGGCCACCATGGTCTCGTAGTCCGGATAGACTCGGGATGGATCGAGTCCCAGGTCTTCACCGGAAGCTTTAGACTTAGCTGGATCGGAAGAGAACGCGCCGGCAACCAGCTCAATACGGCCGTCAAGTCGGGCCGCCATCCGATGGACTGCGCCGATAAAAGCATCGCGGCCTCCGCCCACCATCCCCATTTTCAGTTTTTGCGTCATAAACGTTTCTTGTGCGGGTGATCGATCGGACTAGGCCTTCTTACGTTCAAAGGCCGCATCAAAGGAAGCCCGGCTAGGCGCAAAGTCGTACGATTTCACGTTGCGGCACGATTCCGTCGCCCCATGGACTCGATCCATCCGGCCATCCTCCCATTCGATCGAAAGGGGACCGGAATAGCCGATGTCGTTCAGTGCCACGATGATATCCTCGAACCGAACATCTCCGTGCCCGATCGACCGGAAATCCCAATAACGCCGGTAGTCGCCAAAATCGGTATGGCCGCCGAACACCCCTACATCCCCGTTGCCATGCCCCCACCAGGCATCCTTCATGTGACAGTGATAAATGCGATCTTTGAATTCCCGGATGAACTTCACGTAGTCGACTCCTTGGTATCCTAGATGCGATGGATCATAGTTAAATCCGAAGCGTCGATGGTGGTGCACTGCTTCCAAGGCCCGATGCGCAGAAGCAATATCAAACGCGATCTCCGTCGGGTGAACTTCGAGCGCGAAATTCACATCATATTCCTCGAACGCCTTTAGAATGGGTAAGAACCGGCGTCCAAAATCGTCATAACCTTCTTGCAGATAAGTTTGACTGGTTGGCGGGAATGCATAACAGGCATGCCAGATACTGGACCCGGAAAAGCCATTAACGACCGGAGGAAACTCAAGGTCCTGAACCGGCTTGGCATCAATAAAATTTCTGCAGGCCTTGGCGGTTGCCTTCATTTGCTCAGCCGCGCGTTGTCGGACTCCCTCCGGATCACCGTCCCCCCAAACATCAGGAGACAAGATGGCTTTGTGCCGTTCATCGATCGGGTCGCAGATGGCCTGTCCGACCAGGTGGTTGGAAATGGAAAACGCCGTCAGACCATTTTCGGACAAGATCTGCCAGCGCTCTTTACAATAGTCTTTGGATTCGGCTGCGGCATTCACATCGAAATGGTCACCCCAACAGGCCAATTCAAGCCCGTCGAAGCCCATCTTCTTGGCCAATGCAGCGAGGTCTTTTAAGGAGAGATCGGCCCATTGGCCGGTGAACAAGGTTACTGATCTTGCCATGGCGGAGGATAAAAAATTGGAGGTTGATTTTGAGCTACTAGACTTTTCCTCGTCTAAGTCCGCAAGTCGGTCCAATAGGAAATCGACCGGGACGCCGGAATCTAGTCCCGGATGCCGCGGTATTTTCTTCGTGATAAAAAATAAATCAGCCGAACCAAAGTATACGGGATACGATACCGTGGCATACGCAGCCGGCGCCAAAATGGCGGCTAGCGCAGGCAGGATAAGCGACGAATCTAAGAATGAAAATATCGGAAGCACATCAGGTTCGCGCTCTGCTTCTCGACCTCGGCGATCATGTTCGCCAAAGCGTGATTAACACCCGACGAGAAGGGGACATCGGTGCTTTCGCCGCTGTCTTACGTGAGAGTGTTGCCGACACCATCTACGGCATCGATCGGATTAGCGAAGATGCAATCTCGACTTGGTTTGCGAAACATTGGCCTGCCAGTATCCCCGTGGAGCTAGTCATGGAAGGTGTTGATCCTGAGCATCCGGTAACGGTGCCCGCTGGAATTCCTATTGAACAGACGCAGGCTAAGATCATCCTGGACCCCATCGATGGTACCAGAGGTATCATGTATGATAAGCGGGCGGCGTGGTTCTTGGCAGGTGTGGCGCCCCAGCGTGGAGCCGCAACCAGGCTTTCCGAGATCGAGGTTGCGGTCATGGTCGAGCTCCCCACAACGAAACAGTGGCGAGCTGACAGATTCTCCGCCATCCGTGGTCAGGGTCTTTTGAGCGACTCGGTTAATGTGTTGACCGGTGCGATCCTGCCGCGTGCGGTTAAGCCGTCTACGGCCGAAGACATGCGGCACGGATTTGGCTATATCTCCCGCTTCCTTCCGGCCGGCAAAGGTTTGACCGCGGCGATCGAACAGGAGCTATGGGATCGCCTTTATTTGAGTACTGCTGGGAAGGAAGTGATTGTTTTCGAGGATCAATATATTTCAAGCGGCGGCCAATTCTGCGAACTCTTGCTCGGTCACGATCGGATGATTGCCGATATTCGGCCTCTAGTGTTCCGGAAACTGGGACTTGTTTCCGCCCTTTGTTGCCATCCTTATGACGTATCGGCTGCCCTCGTACTACAAGAAGCCGGAGTGGTATTGGAAGCGCCAGACGGTAGTCCAATGGATGGCCCTCTGGATACGACTTCCCCAATTTTATGGGTGGCGTATGCCAATCCTAAACTGGCGGCTCATATTCGTCCGGTTTTGCAGGCTGTCCTGAAGGAGATGCTATAAAGATTTTGCTCCGACGGAACACCTTTGCCACATTTCTTTACCTAAAGAGAATCACCCCCCCTTATGCACAACCTTGGATCTGGCGTTATTTCCACCACGCAGGACGTCGACTGTCTTGAGTTTGATTGGGGAAAAATTCATTTCCTCAGTGAGCCTCAGGTGACAAATGCCGAGCACTTTAGTTTTGGGATTGTCGAACTCGCTCAAGGAAAAGGACACGCTCGGCACAATCATCCCGGCTCAGAAGAAATCATTTACGTCGTATCGGGAGACGGAGAACAAATGGTGGATGACAAACCGCCGGTTAAAGTCGGTCCCGGGGCCAGCATTTATATCCCGGCCGACGTTTACCATTCGACCGTTAATACGGGGAACGCGCCCCTGAAGCTGATCGTGGTTTACTCTCCGGCCGGACCCGAACGGTTATTGCGGGAAATTCCGGGCTGCAAGGTGACTGCGGCTAGGTAACGAGCGGGGAACGCCGAGATCGCCGTCAACGCCGAGAACGGCCCTGCTTGTTCTACCAATCACCTCTCACCAATCACTTCTCACTAATGAGTACCATCTGTATCATTGGCGCGTTCGACACCAAAGGCGAAGATCATGCATTCTTGCGCCAGGAGTTATTGAAGCTTGGTCATCAAGTTCTAACTATCAACGTTGGTGTGCTCGGTACGACCACCTTGTTCCCGGTAGATTTCGAAGCAAACGAAATACTGAAATCTGTTGGCATTGATTTGGACCAAATTCGTGCGCAGGGCGACAAGGCCGCGGCGATGAAAGCGTTCGACCAAGGAGCGCCGGATCTGATCCGGCAAGTGTACGAGCAGGGGAAAATCGATGGCATCATTGGTATGGGAGGATCCGGCGGTTCAGCGATCATTGCTTCTGCCATGCGTTCGCTGCCGATCGGAGTACCAAAAGTATTGGTCTCAACCGTCGCTTCCGGTGATGTCTCTTTTTATGTTCGGGGCAAAGACATCACGATGATACCGTCGATTGTTGACGTAGCCGGATTGAACCGGATCTCCAGATTGATCTATGCGCGCGCTGCCGGCGCTATCTCCGGCATGGTGCAGAACGAGGCGCCCCCAGCGGGCGAAGACCGTCCGATCATCACAGCCTCGATGTTCGGTAACACGACGGATTGTGTAAACGCGTGTGTAAAGTCGCTGAACGAAAAGGGCTTCGAGGTACTGGTTTTTCACGCGACCGGAGCCGGAGGCCGAGCCATGGAAACTTTGGTGGCGGATGGTTTGGTCGAAGGGGTGTTAGATATCACCACTACAGAATGGGCGGACGAACTTTGTCAGGGAGTGTTCAGCGCTGGCCCGGAAAGACTCGATGCGCCTGGTCGACGCGGTGTTCCGCATTTGATTGTTCCCGGGTGTGTCGATATGGCCAACTACGGCGCGCCGTCCACGGTTCCTGAACGATTTCGACAAGCAAAACGGCTTTTCTATGAATGGAATCCGTCAGTTACTCTTATGCGGACCAATGTCGAAGAGAACCGGCAAATGGGTGAGATCTTTGCTAAGAAAGCGAACGCAGCCACCGGTCCGGTTGCTTTCCTAATTCCATTGCGAGGCGTCTCGATGCTGGATGGCGACGGCCAACCGTTCTGTGATCGCGAGGCTGATCGAGCCATGTTCGACGCCATCAAAGCGAATGTTAAGCCTGGTCTCCCCGTGGTTGAGGTCGACCTGAATATTAATGATCCAGCTTTTGCCGCGAAAGCCGTCGAAATGATGCTCCAGTTGATCAGCGAGCGGGAACGAGCGGGAGCGAGCGAGATCGAGCGTGAACGTCAGCAAATTGGGCGATAGAACCCTGAACTACCTTCTTATGCCGGTTGCTGCTGGATGCGGTTCTTTTGGTTGCCGGACTTGTGGTTCTCGTTCACGGCGTTTCCGCTCGCTTCCGCTCGCTCTCGCTCGTTTATTTGATTATGGCATTTACCAGAGAACAAGTTCTTGAACGGTTACGGGCAGTCATCGCAGAAGGCCGGCCGATTATCGGTGGCGGGGCCGGCACCGGGATTTCGGCTAAGTTTGAGGCCGTCGGCGGCGTTGATTTAATCATTATTTATAATAGTGGCCGCTATCGCATGGCCGGTCGCGGTTCATTGTCCGGTCTGATGCCATACGGCGACGCAAACGCCATCGTCATGGATATGGCAAAAGAAGTCCTGACGGTGATAAAAGACACGCCGGTGCTCGCTGGTGTTTGCGGGACTGATCCTTTTCGCCAAATGCCCATTTTCTTAAAGGAGGTGGCTGCGGCCGGGTTTTCCGGGATCCAGAATTTTCCCACCGTCGGTTTAATCGATGGGTTGTTCCGGCAGAACCTGGAAGAGACCGGCATGGGGTTTGGGCTCGAGATCGAGATGATTCGTTTGGCTCGGCAGATGAATCTGTTAACCACGCCCTATTGTTTTAATCCGGATGAGGGCAAAGCCATGGCGGAAGCGGGAGCGGATATTGTGGTCGCTCATCTTGGGCTCACCACGAAAGGATCGATCGGCGCAACCACCGCTGTAACGCTAGAGGATGCTCCAGCCAAAGTTCAGGAAATTGCTGACGCCGCGAAATCAGTGAACCCGGAGGTCATGGTTCTTTGTCACGGCGGCCCGATCTCTGAACCACCCGATGCCGAATATGTGCTGCATCGGACAAAAGGAATCCATGGCTTCTACGGCGCATCCAGCATGGAACGGCTCCCAGTCGAGAAAGCGATCACGGAGACAATGAAAGTATATAAGGCGATCCGGTTGAAGTAAGCGGGCCGCAGATATCAGCCCCGGGCTTTAGCCCGAAGGCGCTTTGCGGAGCCGAGAGGCCATCGCCCCGAAGGGGCAAAAGGACTCAGCCTGGGGTTTTAACCCCAGGTACCGGTTTAAAAACGTACCCGCCCCGAAGGGGCGGTAGATCGGTGTTGCGAAGGTGAACGGAGACGAAGGACGAAACATCGATCACAAACATCTTCCGCCCTTTTCCTCCTTCGTCCCTCATCCCCGAACTACGGCGGACAGGCAGGGCGGGTCGTCGTGTGGACGAGTTCCTGGGGTAAAACCCCAGGCTGAGTCCTTTTGCCCCCTTCGGGGCAGAAACCGAATGCTCAGCGAGCCTCTTAAGTAGCGTTTATGGGCTGAAGCCCTGGGCTATGATGTATAACCGCTTCGCGGTAAAGTCCGAAACCGCGCCAACTGAACGCCATCAGTCGACGCGCGAGAATGTCTTCTCCTCGAACTCCTACCGCCTTTCGCCCTACCGGCTTCGCCTTACTTCGCCGCTGCCGCGTATGCTGGGTTTTCCCTGAACACCGCGTTATTAATGTCGTAGATAAACGCGTTCGCTTCTCTCTTCGCCATGTAGTCGTTCAGGATCCACGGAATCAGCTTGGACTTGTCCTGGGTCTCTTTTTCGAACGGCAAGAAGTTAACAAATACGGCTCTCTTGTAAGGCTTCTTATCGAAGTAAGCGGTGATCTGTTGAAAACAGATATCAGCTTCCAATGTCGGGCATTGATTAACATCCATGCTGGTCGAACCCTTGGCGACCCAATCCCATGATTTCTCTTTGCCGTTGCTGGAGCCGAGCCAATATTTGCTCGGATCGAGGCCGGCTTCCTGCATGGCCTGCAGTGCCCCGGTCATCATTTCGTCGTTCTGCACATAGGCACCGTCGAATCCATCCGGGCCTAACGCGGTGATCGCATCTTGCATTACCTTCTTAGCAGGATCGGCAAACCAATTACCAGAGCCCCAGAACACAATTTGCAAATCCTGGCCGCCTGCACCTTTGACCCCAACACTGTCGAGAGCCTTACCGATATCTTTGCCGGCTTTCTTGTATGCCTGCAGGAAGCCCTGGGTCTGTCCCGATGCTGTGCCTTGCCCCAATTTGCCTTCGATCATCACCAACCGTTTGACGTTATGTTTCATGGCGGATTGACCGGCCAATTCTCCGTCATAAACCCAATCAAAACCCGCAAAACCGGCCAAACCGGGTTCATTGGGCGGATTGTGCGTGAGATGAAATTCAGGAATCCCGGCCGCACTCGCCTTCTTTAAACATTCGGCCGTGGTGGCAGGCGAGTTCTGAACTACTACCAGTGCGTCGACTCCTTGAGTAATGAAGTTTTCTACTGCCGCGATCTGTTCGGGAGCGGTGCCTTGTCCAACCACATCCTGTACTTGCCAACCCGCTTTAGTAGCGAGTGCCTTGAATACTTGGAACCCCGCTTTGTAATAGTCATCCGAGGCGTCCATATAGTAACCGATTACCTTCGCCTTACTTTCCGCTGCCAGCATCTTCGCTGAGGGTAATAACACTGATCCCAGTGCCGTAAGAAATGCCAATATCGTGGCCAGACCGTTAGTCTGTATCGTCTTAAGTGACGGTTCGTTTAAGCTTCGTTTCATATTTGCTTTGGATTACTTGGTCGATTCCACACTCTCTCCTTTGGTTGCCCGTTGCTCTGCGTGCCAACGCAGCTCCCTCCTCCGTGATAGGAACCCAGAAATTCGATTTGAGATATCGCCGGCAGACACCGCTATAATCACCACCATACCCTTGGCTACGAATTGCACTTCCGAGGGCAGACGGAGCATGTTCATGGCGTTACCGATCGATCCTAAGAAGAATACGCCGATCAAAGTGCCGACAATGTTGCCTTTCCCCCCTTTCAGAGCGGTACCCCCGATAACGACCATTGCGATGCTGTCTATCTCCAGGCCCTGACCAAGCGTAACGATACCGGTGTTGATCCGGGCCAGGAGCATAACCGCTCCGATGCCGACTAAGAGCCCCATGATGACGTACGCCGAGAGCTTCATGTTCTTGACGTCGATACCGGCCAGGTAAGCCGCTTGGGGGTTAGTCCCGATCGCATAGATCCGCCGGCCGTACTTAGTGTAACTCAGCAATAGACTGCCTAACAAAGCGATCACGAAAAAAATCAGGACGTAGGGCGGGATGATCAGGTTGAGATGACTGATGGGGTCCTTAGCGCCTTGGATTAGGTTCGTCTTAAGGAAATCGAGCTCGCCGTTCATGATCACCTCACGAGAACTGCACAGAAGCAAGGCGATCCCTTGAAACGTGATCATGCCGCCGAGTGTGATGATGAAAGGCTCGACTTTAGTACGGGAGATGATGAACCCCATGATCGTTTCCAGCGCCACCGCGACGGCGATACCAAGTAGGACCGAGGGCACTACGCCCAGCTGCCATTTGGAGATTCCCAGCGCGGTAACAATCGATACCAAAGAGGCTAACATCCCCACTGACAGATCGATTCCGCCAGAGATCATGACGATAGTCATCCCGACGGCCACGATTCCGGCAACACCGACTTGTTGAAGAATGTTTAGCAGGTTAACCGGACTGATGAAGGTAGGAAACTTAGTGCCGCCTGCCATGATCAGTTGGAGAATCACGATCACCAATACGAATCCGGCAAAGATCGAAAGCACCGTCAAATTCTCGTAACGCTTGAACAGAGATGGCCCAGGTCTTTGTTCAGCTCCTGGTTCACTGCTCATATCGTCTTGTCTCCGATCGAATTGGTCAGAATATTTTCTTCCGAGATCTGGTCGCCGGAGAGCTCCGTCATTTTTTCCCCGTTCTTCATGACGATGACCCGGTCGCTCATCGAGATCACTTCTGGCATATCGGAAGAGACCATGATGATCGCTTTGCGTTGCTTCAGCAGGTCGACCATCACTTTGTAGATCTCTTGTTTTGAGCCCACGTCGATGCCGACGGTGGGCTCATCAAAAATGAAGATCTCTCCATTGGTGTTGAACCACTTCGCCAGCACCACCTTCTGTTGGTTGCCACCAGACAATTCAACTACCCGGGTCTGCGAGTTGGTGGTCTTAATCCCCAGTTGTTTAACAAACCGGTCCCCGATCCGAACATCTTCCCGACTCCGGACGACGAATTCCCGCGTGTTTACCAGATTGGCGATCGTCACGTTTTGCGCGATCGTCTGGGGGAGAAAAAGACCGGTGTTCTGACGGTCTTCCGTGATGAAACACATTTTATTGCGGATAGCTCGTTTCGGATCGGAATGTTTAACCACCTTGCCGTTGATTAGGATTTCACCGAAATCGAGACGAGCGCTGCCAAAGAGTACATTCATCAGCTCGGAGCGACCGGAGCCGGCCATGCCGGAGATCCCGAGGATCTCTCCCCGCCTGAGCGCAAAGGAAATATCTCTGGTGCCGTTGCCGGTTACGTTTCTGGCTTCGAAAACGATATCGCCGATGGGCACTCTTTCCCGCTGATAAAAAGTGGAGGGATCGCGCCCGACCATCTCCTTGATCAGCGCGGTTTTGGTGAGTCCCGCGATTTCGCGTTCGCTGACTTTACGCCCATCCCGCAACACCGTGACCCGGTCACCAATCTTAAATACCTCTTCCAGGTGGTGCGAGATGTAGATAATTCCCAAACCGCTATTTTTAACGGTTTCAATAATGTCGAGCAGGTTGTCTATCTCTACGGAAGAAAATGAGGCGGTAGGCTCATCGAGAATAATCACTTTTCTTTTGAAAACGAGGCCTTTGGCGATCTCGACAATCTTCTGCTCACCGCTGCTCAAATCACCCATGTTGGCGTCAGGGCTGAGGTCGCTTTTAAGGTATTTCAACACCGCCAGCGTCTGGCGCCTCATTTCACTTTTGTGAAGAAGCCCTCCTTTTACGATCTCCGCACCGGCGAAGATGTTCTCCATCACGCTGAGGGTCTCAAAAATGACGTGCTCCTGATAAATCGTTTGGATACCCAGGTTCATCGCCAGGTGCGGGGTGAGAACCACCGGGTTCCCTTCAAAGAATATTTCTCCACTCTCATCCGGTTGATAGGCTCCGGACAGGATCTTAATCAGAGTGGATTTGCCGGCGCCGTTCTCGCCGCACAGACAATGGATTTCGCCCTCGTTGAGATCGAACGAGATATTACGCAGCGCCACCACGCCCGGGAACGTTTTCGAAATATTTCTTAGGCGAAGAATCTCGCTCACGAGGTCTGAAGCCTCCGCTTGATCATCGTTGTTCTAGGGGGTCGGTTGAGACGGGAGTACCACACGCCTGGCTCCCGGCACGGTCGGAATCTGTAAACCCATCTGGATTAGAACCACATTCAGATAGAATTTGAAAGCCGAAGCCGCATTTATTTCACGACCAGAAATAAACTGGCTGAAACTTGTCGTGCCGTCTCGGCGAAGGCGGAACTTGTGATGAAATCTGGCCGAGTTTAGTATCGAGCCGGGGCCCGGCTCATCCGCGGGTTGTGCGGGCTGCCCGGTCTGATCAAAGTCGGACTTGCTAGTCTCCCAGTTCCCCCATTCAACAAACGAAGCATCTAATCCTCTCATCAGAGACGCAGGGGCTGCCGCATTGTTCGCGGCGGCGCTTATTCCTCTGATTTCATGTCATGAATAATTTTCCTAAGCTACACAACGCGATGTGGCCGGGGCTTGTCGGTAAAGGTCCCGGGTCTGAGCCGTTCATTGATTTAGACACCATGTTAGATCTGACGACGGCGGCCGAAAGTGATGGCGTCCGCTTTGAAGGTGTCGACCTGTTCCTGGCGGATCCGCATATCAGCATCGATTCTACCGATGACGATCTGAAGCGGTTGGCCGATAAACTGGCCTCGAAGAACCTGGTGGCCGGAACGGTGATTGCCCCGGTTTGGCCGCCGACCGGCGGTGGTTCTGCCATGGGTAAGCCAGATGAGCGCCAGCGGTTTGTGGAACAAGTGACCAAAGCCAGCCGGATCGCCAAAAAGTTAAAGGAGCTTGGGATAAGACCGTATGGAGTCGTCCGAGTAGATTCTGCGACGGATACTCAGACTTGGGCCGATGATCCCGAAGCTTCGAAGAAGATCGCTGCAACCTTCCGGGAATGCTGCAACATCGCTGAGAGCGAGGGCGAACGTTTGGCGGCTGAGGGCGAGATTTGTTGGGGAGGGATGCACAGCTGGAGACGAATGGTAGAGCTCCTGGAATTGGTTGGCCGGCCCCAAACCCTCGGCTTCCAGGCGGACATGGCGCATACGCTTCTCTATACGTTGGGCTACAACGCTCCGGAGGACGCCGTTCTTCCGCCCGGGTTTGACTGGAAGGACGATAGCAAGCTGCAAGAAGCTTTGAAGACTATGACCCGCGAATTGCGGCCATGGACCGTCGACTTTCATGTCGCGCAAAACGATGCCACCGTAAAAGGCAGCGGTTCGCATGATAAAACCGGACGCCACTGTTTGCCGGATGATCCAAACGGAAAACTGAACGTAGCGCGGGACGCTGGTTATTGGTTGCGAGATGAAAAAGGAAATCTCACCAAGGCGTTCCAGCATATCTGTTGGGATGGCTGCATGTTCCCGAATGAAATAATGCTGAAACCGGAGACTTGGAATTCGATCCTTAAGACCATGGTCTCGGTGCGCGAGGCGCATGGCTGGGTCGAGTGATAACGCCGGGAGCGCCGGGAACGTGCTCCTGAACTCGTGCAACTCCTACTCCTCGTACTGCTTTCTCAAATGAACAAACTTAATATCGGCTTGATCGGCTATGGCTTTATGGGACGGGCGCACTCGAATGCGTATCTGAGTGTTGGCCAGTTTTTCGATCTCAAATATCAACCTGTGCTAAAAGCGGTTGCTGCCCGGGATCCGGACAAAGTAAAACAATTCGCTCACAAGTGGGGCTACGAATCTCATTATTCGGACTGGAGAAAGTTGATCGAGGATCCTGCGGTTGAGGTTGTCGATATTGCGAGCCCCAATGATACCCACGCTGAGATTGCCGTGGCCGCGCTCGAGGCAGGTAAAATGGTGTTATGCGAGAAACCCTTAGGGCGCAACCTCGCCGAAGCGCAACGGATGGTCGAAGCGGCCAAAAAGGCGGGAAAACGAACCATGGTCTGGTACAACTACCGCCGGATCCCTGCCGTCACCTTAGCGAAACAAATCATCGCTTCCGGTAAACTGGGGCGCGTTTTTCATTATCGAGCCAAGTTTCTCCAGGATTGGACAATCTCCGCTACGGTACCGCAAGGAGGCGCGGCTTTGTGGCGACTGGATGTCGATGTGGCGGGAAGCGGGGTCACCGGAGATTTATTGGCTCATTGCATTGATACCGCGATCTGGTTGAACGGAGAACTGGAGTCGGTCTCGGCGATGACAGAGACTTTTATCAAAGAACGGCAACACCAAGTAACCGGCAAAATGACCGAGATCGGAATCGATGACGCCAGCGCTTTTCTCGGCCGGTTCAAAAACGGGTCACTCGCCACGTTCGAAGCCACCCGCTACGCGCGCGGCCATAAGGCGCTCTACACCTTGGAGATCAACGGTGAACATGGCTCGCTGGCTTGGGATCTTCATGATCTGCATCGTCTCCAGTGGTTTGATCACAAGGACGAAGGCACTGTCCGCGGTTGGCGATCCATTCATGTTACCGACAGCGATCATCCTTACATGGCCAATTGGTGGGTCCCTGGTCTCTCCATCGGCTACGAACATTCTTTTATCCATCAGGTCGCCGATTTCGTGAATTCGTTGGACGAGAAAAAACCGGCCGAACCGACTTTCGAGACCGCGTTGGAGACCGAGAGAGTGGTGGACGCAGTGCTACGGTCAGCGTTCTCTAAAAAGTGGGAAAACGTTTAAGTCCGGATATTAACTCCGTGATCTGTGGATTCGTTCAGAATCTAGGTTCTTATAGAGGTTTAGACGATGAATGAGTCACGATCGAGAAAATCGGCGGTTCGGCTGTTGGCCATTGATGTTGATGGCACATTACTGGATGGGTCCCATCGATTAAGAACCGAAGTAAAGGAAGCAGTGAATCGATTGGCTGCTTCCGGATGTGCAGTTGCCCTGGCCACCGCGCGAGGGCCGCAAGCAGTTGTCGAAATCGTGCAACAATTCGCTTTTGCTCCTTCGCTGATTTGTTTCTCCGGAGGGTGGATCGGCGAATTGGAATCAGCCTCTCTGCGGCCGGTGAATGTGCGGTTAGATCGGCGACTGCCGGCGGACATGGCGCGTTCGATCGTGAACCAAGCGATCAATCAAGGGGTCGAACCGAATGTTTTCACTCCTGAAACCTGGCGGGTGAGAAAATTGACCGACGAAATCGTGGATGAAACCAGGATCGTTAATCTCCAGCCCATGGTTTCTGAGGACTTGTTGGCTGCCGATGTTGAACCCAGCAAAATCATGCTGATCACTCGTTTGGAGGCGGCGGATGAAGTGTTGCCGCCCATCGAAAGATCGATCCAGTCCATTTCCACGGTCACGTTTTCAAAGCGGAACTATCTCGAGATTTTACCGGTCGGCGTGAATAAAGCGGAGGCGGTCGCTGCTCTCTCTCAATTTCTTGGCGTTGATCTATCCGAGGTGGCCGCGATCGGAGACGGTCTGAATGATTTGGAAATGTTGAGTGAAGTCGGGTTTGCTATCGCCATGGGAAACGCTTCGGATCGGGTCAAAGCAGCCGCAGATTTGGTCGTTGGCTCGAATAACGAGGCCGGGGTTGCTCAGGCAGTAAACGAGATCTTGGCTCGCAACGGAATCTATTGAATCCGGCTGCACCTGGGCTAATAAATCATTTCCTCATATCGGAGGCGGACGACAATGGAATCAGGGAGGACCGTATTAATTATTCCCGGGCTCGGCAACTCTGGGTCGCAGCACTGGCAAACATTGTGGGAAGCAAGTCAGCCGGAATATCTACGCGTCCAGCAAAATGACTGGGAACATCCTCGGTGCAGAGATTGGACGCAAAATATTGATGCTGCGATCTCGTCTGCTGAATCTCGGGTCGTGCTGGTGGCCCACAGCATGGGGTGTATAGCAGCCGTTCACTGGGCGTTATCTGGCGGGGCAAATGGACCAGTCGCCGCAGCGTTTCTGGTTGCGCCCCCTGATGTGGAAGCCGACACGATTCCGGCCGGTCCGACCGGTTTTGCCCCGTGTCCACTTAGCCGCCTGCCTTTTAAATCGTTAGTGGTTGCTAGCACCAACGATCCCTTTGCCACTCTTGAACGCGCCAAATTGTTCGCAGCCTCTTGGGGCAGTGAGTTGATCATCTTGGAGTCAGCCGGTCATATCAACGCCTCGTCCGGCTATGGTCCATGGCCGGAAGGAGAAAAGCTATTGGACCAGTTGATGCGGTAAGATCGTTTAGTCGTTCTTGGCGCTTCAAAAGGAGTAATCAGTAATCAGTTCTGAAGCCTTCTTTTCGCGTTAATTCGCCGCTCGTCGCGCCATAGCTTGGCGGAGGCGGATGCATTCGCGGTTGCTCTTCATCTGCGGTTAAGGCTTGTATTTCGCGGTTAAAAAAAGGGTTGCAAACTCTACTTATTCGATAAGGATACTGAATTAGGGTACTTTCAGTTGGGCTCAACGTGAACCTCGGGAAATAATGTCGATGAACCTGTTATCCCTCAGATCCCGCACTGAGCGTGGAAGCGAGATTCGTGAAATCGCGCCCCAGCGATTGGTGCGGATGAAGCCTCATCCTTTGATTATCGATATCCGCGAAGAACGAGAATATCGAATCGGGCATATCGAAGGCGCCGTGCATATCAACCGGAACTTGCTCGAGGGCAAGATTCTCCAGATCGCGCCGGAGCTCACTACGTCGATCGTGATTTATTGTGCGGTCGGAACCACTTGCACCTCCGCTGCCGAAGCGCTTCAGCGCTTGGGTTATCACAATATTTTCTCGCTCCAAGGCGGCCTGCAGAACTGGCTAGAGGCCGGCGGCCTAGTCGAATGTGCCGGCGCACAGCGCAATCCCGTTTCCAGGTTTTGACGGAGAAGTTTTAGCGGGAACATCGCGTTGTAGCGGGTGGTACGGATGGGACTTATGGGACCGATGAGACTTATGTTGGAAGTCCGTCGCAGATTTGCGGGACGCGACTGTACTCCGTAGGAGCTTAATCTCTATAGCCATTGGTTCCAAATCCACGGCCAGCTCCATAGGAGCGGCATATAGGGGCCCATCCTCGCACACCACTTAGATGTCGCTCCTACAGAGCTGACCGCGATTCTCGTTCGCGGAGCTATAAACATATTGCTCCTTCTACGGAGCATCGCTGTAGTCGCGAAAGAATTGGACCGGGCTTTTAACGTACGGATCTCATGTCCTGGCCCATTTGCGTACCTGTTTGACAGCTTAAACAGCAGATGCTGTATTAACGACATATGACGTTTTTCTTGCCCGCTCGGTAAATACAAAGAAGTTAGGATGCGCGCGACGGTTGTAGTCGCTAGGTTGTATAACTCCTTTCCTCGGTAGACCGTCTCTAAAGAAAACGCTCATTAAGGAATACCTATGACAACTGCAAAAGACCTGACTAAGGAAGCCCCTCGAAGCCCACGGAAACGGATTGGCGATTACGCATTGATGGCACGCATGATTGATAAAGCGCGTGCGACACTGAACGGCACCGTCGGAGAGTATCATTTTGCCTGTCCTTTGGACCAGATGCTGTTCACCTACAAAGGCGTTCAGGCCGACGATGTCAAAGCGGTGCTAGCCTCTGGAGCCAGCGATGAACAAGTGCTCGCCTGGTTTAACGAACAGGGGACGGCGAAAAGCGCAGACGAAACGAAGAAATGGTCCGCCGGGGTGGAAGCTTACAATCCGCACGATGACCCCGAGAAGAGAGAATGGTTCGATGGAGAGTGTGCCGCTCTCGGGCTAGATCCGGTGAAAGCGAGTCTCTTTGATTACCTGGAAACTGACGATCGGGTCAGCTTCAAGAAATAACTAATGCCGGAGTGATGGAGTTGGGGAAGTAATGGGGTTTTTGCTGGATTGAACCTTTCTGTGAGTATCGACAGCACTCCAATACTCCAGCACTCCGTTACTCCTTTGTGCGTCTGGTTGCGTGTTGGGCTTTTGAAAGGTATCGTGGCTTTCCTCTAAATGGGGGCGTACTGGTTTCGACTGAAGGTCTGATAACCGGACCGCATGCCGAGGACGACTCGTTGGCCTCGTTAAAAATCGAGTCAAAAAAAATAAACGCCAACCAAGAACTGGCTCTCGCGGCTTAATTGACCGTGACGTTCCCGACCGGACGCCTGCTAAGGTCGGGAGCGACGACAGCAGGCTGGTCCGAAGGTGGGGTGACCGCGCCGGAGGACGAGACTTATTTCGTGGCCACAAAGGTGAGTCGTATGCGCCGGTCCATCTGGCTCACCTTATAAAGATCGGCTAAGCATGTAGACTTTCGGATTGATGGTCTTTAGGACAGGGGTTCGACTCCCCTCGCCTCCAAACTCCGCCTCCTCGATTAGGCTCGGCCACGCTTCGTTTGGCGAGCCAGACTTCACGAAGCCGCGCGTTTTCGTTACCAAAAAGGCGGAGTTTGCCCTATGTAGCCTCCCGGAGTTTCAAACGATGGGGCGAAGTAGGGCCGTATTGCTGCTCGGCCTACGCTATTCCGCCAGGTGTGGGGAGAGGCCGCATCTGTCAGGCCAGACTAGGCCGAACGATTGATGATCCGACTCCGGAGAAAGCAAAATCGGATCCCATGTTCCCTGTCTGTGTCAGCACCTCCGAGACGCATCCCGATCGTTACTACATCGGCTTCTCGTCCCGATCCCACGACCGCTTAGACAAGCACAATGCGGGTTGAGTTTTTATCCAGACAATTGCCTTGAGGACGCCACTCATTATATCCGCCCGACATTGGCGCGAAGCCAGGGCACGAGCGTTGGAAAATTAAAATCCCCGGATCCGTACAGCCCGGCGATGAACGCGTATGCTGCCATTGCGTCTGCCGTGATCCGTCTGCCATTGATTGCCAGGAAAGTATAGGTAACGGCAAACGCCGTTCTCTTGTTACCGTCGATAAAGGGATGGTTTTGAGAAAGGCTTTCCCAAAGGGCAGCTGCTTCCTCAATTAGGTCCGAGTAATAGGCAGTCTGCGGTCGGGAAAGAGCTGCCTCGAGGAGGCCGAGATCACGTACCCCTGGGCTTCCGCCGTAACGCTTGATCTGGTCATCGTGGATCGTGAGCGCTTCAGCCAGCGTTACATAATCTGTCATTCAGCCAGCTTCTTATAAAGGCTGCCGAATTGTTCATGGCTTGCTTGATAGGTGGTAACCACGTGTGCCCGTGGCCCTGACGTCGCCTGGTGTTTATCCACCAAGTCGCGCAAAGCCTCCTCTACAACCTCTTTAAGCTCCCGGCCTTCCTTCTCCGCTAGAGCCAGGACCGCCGACAGAACTTCAGTGTTGACCTCTGTTGTGAGTTTCTCACGAGACATAACTCAGTTGTCCCCTCTAGAACGCGCAATATCGTCGCAAATCATGAGGCGTATCATCTAGTGAATCATTAATTGTCTCGTATAACAAATCGTGAATGGTACTGAATCCGTGGCTGACGCTTGTTTCGCATCCCGGACTTGGGCGAGTACATCCGAGCCCATGGTATCCCTGGCAGCAAATAAGTGAGAACGTGCATCAAGCATTGGATCCATCGCTAGCACGACGCAGAGATAGCCTATATCCTGCGGACGCCACAAAGCGATGGTACGCTTGTGACGTGGTTGGATTACTAAACATTTGCAACCGCTGATTCCCGTTTTTCGTCGAACTCCAAATACGCAAGACCCGCGGCTTAAGAGCCCGGCCCGCCGGGAAAAGAGCTATAACCGAAAGTTGTGGATCGCGGACACAAAGGCGCATCCTTTCGATCAAGAATGAAACTGGCGTTAGATTCTCATCGCAAATCAGCCATCTCGTACAACGGCCGGATTTCGATCTAGCTCGGCCCCGGCATGGGATTGGGGCAGCGCTTCACCGCCAGACGGTTTGGCGGCGGAAAAAGGAAAAAGATTGCGCTGATTCTTGATACGGAACCGTACCGTTACCAAGAATTTTGTTCAGATATCTCCGGCCAAGACATCCAAGCTCATCGGAAAGATCCAACTGGGGCTATCCGAGTTGTTCGGAATTGGCTTCGATCCAATAATCCAAACGTGAAGATTCCTGGAGGGAATACGATCGCGAAGCGCTACCAAGAGTTTCGATCGCAGTTGCCTGGATTAAAACAAGAAACTCAGCTAGGCGACGACCTGATCTTCGCCGATTACGTTTCCTTGCTCATCGGCTGGCTAAAAGAGAACGATTGGAAGCCGAACAGCCATTAAATGCGCGGCGCTATTTGAGGCATTAGAGGCCAAAAGGGACAGGTCAATAGTGGTGCTGCCGCATAGCGACAACCTTGGGACGGCCAACAGGTGACCTGTCCCCATTCAGGACCTCTCTGCCCAAAGTGCTTAGGGCTATAATTTCTATAATTCCGTGACAGCGACGAGGCCGTCATTTTCGTTCGGATCTCATCCGTTCGTTCAAATGATTGGATCAAATATCAGCAATAGACACCGATTTTGGCGGAGGAATCGGTCATTCCTGTGCAAATCCCATTTTTTCATTCAAATTGTTTGACGAATGGACTCAATTTCATAACTATCGCGACGAACCGATCAATCCCCCGTTCTTCTCCTCTCCTGAAATCGAGTAATGGCCGGAAGCGCATGCCAGACGGTCGTTCTCTAGGGCGTGGAGAACAGACATCGTTAAAGGAAAAGAAGATGAGAAATACCCCCCGGAACTTGATAAGCCGTGCCTTCGCTACGGTGACCTTGGCAGCGTTGGCCGTGATGCCAGTCTGTGCCCAGAACTCGGCGCAACCCGAACACAACGACGAATTTGTTAAGAGCGACGGAACCCGCCTGACCCTTGGTGGCGAAGTCTTCCGCTACAGCGGGGCCAATATTGAATGGCTTGGCCTGGTAGACAACGGTCCCTTCGGCCCGATGGGCGCCCGCTACCCCAGCCAATTTGAAGTCGACGACGCCCTGGACACGGCCAAGGCCATGGGCGCTCGCGTCATCCGTTCCCAAACCCTGGGCGACAGCATCGGCTACGACCTCTGTATCGAGCCCAAGCTGGGCCAATTCAATCCCGAGGCCTTTGCGCACATCGACTACGCCATCAAGGCTGCGCACGATCGCGGCCTGCGCCTGATCATTACCCTGGTCGGCGACTGCGCTTACTGCCAAAACAGTGGGATGGGTGAGTATTTCACCGATCCCGCTTCGGCGAGTGCTACAGCGTTTCTCACTGATCCGACGGTGATCTCCCGCTTCGAGCAGCACGTCGGCGCGCTGCTCAACCACAAGAACTTGCTCACCGGCATTGCCTATAAGGATGACCCCACCATCCTGGCTTGGGAAAACACCAATGGGTTGGGCCTCTTGGGCTTCTCAGGGTCAACCCGGCTACCCTCGTCCAGTGGGTCGATGTCATCGGTGAGTACATCAAGTCCGTCGACAAGAATCATCTCTACGAGGACAACAGCGGCCTTATAAGCTACGGCCCCGGGCTCGCCAAAACCCCCGACATCATCACGTCCGAGTACTATCCGCACTGGAGCAAAGTCTTCCAAGCACCGCTCCCTACCGCAGAGACCTTCAAAAAAGATGCTGAGTCGTCACCAGCAATGGCAAGGTTTATGTCGTCAATGAATACGGCTGGGATAATACGGATTGGGCCACCCGGGCAGACCTCGAAAAAGTCCTCACCACTCTGACGAGCGACCCCAACGTTTCTGGGGACCTCTACTGGGCGCTCTACGCCCACAACGAGAAATACGGCTGGCAGGCCGTTCCCTCCAACGTGCGAAACAAGGCGTACGATCTCCGCGGTGAAAGCGGCCAGTGGTGGGCGCTCTACTACGGCGGCATCAAGACCCTCACCATGACAAAGGACGACATGGCCCGCCGCGCCGAGCTCCTGCGCAATCATGCCTTCGAAATGGCCGGCCTGGCCGTGCCTCCGCACGCCGTTCCGCCCGCACCGGTCATCACCATTGATGACTTAGGCGCCATTGCCTGGCGCGGCTCTGCCGGCGCTGTTAGGTACACTATCGAGCGCCAGGACAGCGCCTCCGCGCCCTGGGTGGTCCTCACTGACAGCGCCACCGACGCGGACATCCCATGGGTCGATCCCAACCCCGTAGCTGGCGGCCTCTCCGGCACGTATCGGGTGACCGCCTACAACGCCGACGGCATAGCAAGCCAACCTTCGGCACCACGTTAGCTCGAACACGCGGCCTGCAGACGGCGCCGGAAGAGATACGAAAGCCCCCAAAGCACTCCGGTCCCAGCCGGCCAGCTCCACGCCTCCGGTCCATCGCCCACCGAGAGGTGGGCGATGAGCGCCGAGGCCAGGTTGATGGCGAAGCCGAAATAGGCCCACTCTTTGAGCCGCGCCGGCACGGGCGCAAGCAGTAGCATTACGCCAAGGAGTTTGGCCCATGAGAGCTCAACTCGGAAGTAAGCAGGGAAGCCGAGATGAGTGAACGCTGCCGCCACCTTCGGCAAGCTCAGTTGTGCGTAAGCGGTGAAGCTCATCTGCAGGCAAAAGAGGCCGGTGACAATCCAGTAAACGATACTGTTGGCTTTGGAGTTGCTCTCGGCGGCGAGCAGGGCCGACTTATGCAAGGTCGAGTCCATGGCTTCGTTCCGAGGTTCAATGTTTCGGGGCGTTAGGCGGCCAACTGGGGGGCACAATGCCGAACTGCTTGGCGTACTCGGCATTCAGTTGCTGCCAGCCGCCGAACTTCATGGCGTTGGGACCGACCATTCGGCCGATGGGAGTTCCGCTGAGAAGGTGATCCAGAACATCGAGACAAATGTGCCAACCGGCAGCACCCATGGAGATGAAGCGGCGATCGATGTTGTGCCACAGCGTCAGGCGCGTACCACCAGCAAAGGCTTCGAGTTCCCACCGGATATTCTGGGTGCCCCAGTTGTACTCCAGCACTTTAGGAGCATCGGCTCGGGTCACGATGGTTTCGGAAACTTGTGGCGTGGGTGCTCCCACCGTGGTGAGCTTCACCGTGGTTCCCGCCGCACCCAGACTCCCGTCGGCATCAAAGGGAGCCCATTCGCGCAAATGCGCTGGGTCGGTAAGCGCCTGCCAGACTTTTTCCGGCGAGTGGTGCAGTTCTCTGACGAGAATGAGGGTCCAGTTCTCTCCGTCCTTTTGTATCTGTGCCCCGTTGGCTGGTCCCGGTGTGTATTTTTCGCGATCGGTCATCTAGCTTCTCCTTCTATTGGGTTTTTGTTGGTTCGATTGATCCATACTGTCGAGGTGGCGTTCGAGAGCATCTACGTGCGCCGACCAGAACCGGCGGAACGGAGCCAGCCAAGCGTCCACCTCCTGAAGTGGTTCAGGTTTCAGCCGATAGAGACGGCGCTGTGCGTCCACGGTGGATTCTACGAAACCGGCCTCTCGGAGGACTCGCAGGTGTTTTGACACGGTCGGCTGCGGCATACGAAGTAGACGCTCGATCTCGCCAACCGACTGTTGTGACGAGACTAGGACGTTCAGGATCGCGCGACGGTTCGGCTCGGCAATGACTTCGAAAACAGATTCCACAGTTTTATATGCTTCATAAAGCATATACTTGTCAAGGTATATACACGGTGGTCCAGGCAACGGTGTGAGTCGATGTGCGGATTCACCTCTGATGCTGGTTGACCGAGGAAACGGCCAATTTCCATCCACACCCGCGGGTACGGGACAGTCGCGACGCCGGATGGTCTAGTAGTGGTACGAAGTGTCTCTTTACAATCCTTGATCTTGGTTGAAATCCACTAGATCGGGCTCGCCTGTACCATCTTTCGCGGGATCACCTGGATAAAGCTGAATCGCTTCAGCGTTTCCGTTTGCGCTCGGGCCGGTACCTGCGTCCTGCGGAGGACCGCCGTTCGACAAACAGTTCGCAACCGTAGCGTCGGTTGGCATATTCGGGCTGCCGACCGGGTCCAACAACTGGTACATAATGAGCGAGTAGTTTGCGCAGTTTAGGGTCGTATCAGGGAAGGTCCAATAGCCGTAAGCACTGTCGTAAAACGGATAGTGATTTGTTTCAGCGTTGCTCTGTAAGCCGTTGCTCGCCAGGCGAAGATTATAGAACCAAGAAGCTAAATCCCCCATCGATGGTTTCTCGTTAGCGCCGAAGTAATCCTGGCCGCATGCTAGGTAACACGCAGTGGTCGGAAATGCCGACATGTAATCATTGATCAGGGTTTTGGCCGCGGCTTCCCACAACATCCAACCGTTTCCTGACCCGTCGTGTGCGATACTATCTAATTTATTATCATCGTTTTGATCTCGAGCGAAGAAACACTCTATCGCTGTGCCGCCTGCCCACATCGTGACGCCATGAATCGCTTGGTCACCATCAAATTTCGCACCCATCGCAGATATCAAAGTAGACCAATAGCCTTGCAGATTCGTATCCCAAGGGTAAGGGCAAGTACCGCCCGTGCTACTTGTCCATTTCGGGACAGCCGGGATACCCGAATATACAAATGACGGAGGTTGCGCACCGTTCACTGATAATACAAACCACTTACCAAAGTTATGCTGTTTGTTATACTGAAGAACGTCCTCAAAGTAGGTCCAGCTGATAGTATCACTCGTACTTAATAATTGAACATCGCTCCAATTGACCCTCAAAAGGATGCCCTTGACGTTAGGATCGGACCATGCCGCCCAATTGCGGTAATTACTATCATCATTAACCGGCTCAACTACCATAACCCCTTTAGGAAAGGGCTTCTGAGCAACAGCGCCTTGAGTTAGGAAAATTGCGATCAGTGCTGCGACGAGGTTTCGCATAGCCTTAAACGCTATCGGATCGAGTGCCATTTGGCACGTCGATTCTCTAAGTTAGGCGTCGACCTAACGAGCGTTTCAGCGAACAAGTAGAGCTATCTCCTTCGTTAGGAAGTGCTTATGCTCGTGAGCTGTTTGATTGCTAATAAGCATGCACATAGGATTCATGCCCACACTCGGCCGCCCCTTCAGGGCGGGATCGCTCTTGAAGCTACCCAGGGCTAACCTGTTGGGCCATTTCATGGCCAGTGGCAGCGTCATGCGTCCCTGACGAACTAGGGACTGGGCGAGCTGTAATAATCTCCCTAGGAGAGGGTATCTAACCTATTGATAAGTCTGCAGTTCAGCCTTCATCAAGAACGCTTCGTAGGGACCGAACATCGACATATTAAAGTACAACGATCTCCCTTCATCCCGAAGAAACGAGGGAGTCATAAACGCACCGTACAGTTGAGGGAATTGTTGGGCGGTGGCCAGGGCGATAGGGACGCTCCATGGTCCCCATGGATTCTCCGCTTCCCGAAGCTCGATCTGAGCGGTGTTCTCGTTGAGATAAGTGAACAGCCAGCGATGAATCCACTTATCCCACAAAATCGATCCTTCCCCGATCGGCGCTGCAATTACCTCGGAGGCAGCGGCTCGGTCTGGGGTCCAACTGTGTTCCGGGTCGTTGCCGGCTACATAATATTCCCAAGCGTCAGGGTCGAGAACGTTCTCCTTGGCGACTCTACCCAGCTTCGCATCTCCAAACCGGCCGCATGGTGTCCCGATAGCGTAGACGTACCGGGAAAATTCATTGCCGCATCCGTTCTCGTCGGTAAGCGCTAACATGTTGAAATTGGAGGTGTTATCCCCGAATTTCACCGCCGCGAGATTCCAGGTCTTTCCCATGTCGTCGGAATAAATGAATCGCGAATAGTTGCAGTCCCAGACACCGCCTTTCGCGGCAAAGCCGTGCACCGACATAAAATGCAAATAGATCCGACCGCCGACCGTCACCATGGAGGTGGGGATTTTGGTCTGTTCGCCATCCTTGCCGGTGAACGGCGGTTGATGGTCGCCTTCGATGATGGCTTTAGCGGTGCCATCTGGGTTGGTCAGCCACTCGGTCAGCGCGATCCCGTTATCCGGATTATGGTTCGCCGCGGCCCCGAGCGTATTCGAGCGCCAATTCGGGCCGCCAACTCCCGAGCAGGGATAACCAAAGGTATCGCCAAACGCGAAGAAGATGCGGCCGTCAGCTTCGGTCATGATTCCCAAATCCGTCCCGCAAATATCGAGTTGTTTCATAAGGGTCGGGCCCTTTGAATTTGGACCGGTGAGCGGACAAACAACTTGCACGCTAACTTCCTTGATCATCGGCGTTTCCGGTTGCGCGTGAATAGGTCCGCCGATGAACGCGCCCAAAAGCGCGATCGAGTATTTCTGGAGGGTCGAGTTTCGGGGGAATGGTGGAAAGCGCATAGTTTACGTACGACAAAGAAGCACCTTTTGGACTTATGGATGCTAACAGATTTTTTGGGGAGTCCGGACTCTCAACACCGAATTTCGACGAAAGACAGAACAACCGCAGATGTAGGCAGATTGACGCAGATAAGGACTGAAAACCGCTTGGTGGGGGAGTGGGGAACCGATGGTCCCGACCGGATAATTTTTTACAGAAGGGAACGAAGGCAACGAAGGGGTGAGGGCTTACCATCGGGCTCCCGGCGTCTAAGAAATCTACGTCCTCTATGAGGGGACTCCAACCGTTGGGCGGACAGTTCGAATAAATGCATCCAGAACCGCCACCTATTTCTTTGGTAGGGATTTGGTAAAATTGAGCGCGGCGTCCAGCAGCTTTCTTCGGAGTCCATCATCCTCATACACTTCCGGAGCGGCTCTCACCCATCCGTGCATGGGCCGGCCCCGCGATATCATTGGACCGATGCCTGGTGTGGCCAGCGCCCAGGTGTCGTTACCTTTGCCAAGTCTCGCTAGCATCCCATCGTCGCGGGCTCCACAGAGAAGGTTACCGTGCAGGAGCCAGGCTCGACCGCCGAACATGGCTTTCTCGGTTACACCTCGCACTTGGGCAAGATCGCCGTTCAGAAGGTCTTCCAAGACTTTGTTGCGAGCCATCGCAGAGAAATAGCCGCAAAAGAACTCAAAGAACGCAAAAATCTAGCCCTTTTCTAGCGTCGCCAGCTATAAAGATGTGGCTCCTATGGAGGCAACGCAGAGCTCTGGAGACCAGGGAATGACAGAAGACATGAACTACCAGCACGTTCGGCTGGCCGAGGTTTACGACCTCGATAATCCCTGGGGGCAGGATAATGATTTTTACTTTGGCTTGGCCGGACTAGGCACTCCCCGGGTGCTCGATCTTGGTTGTGGGACTGGCACGCTGTGCTGTGCTCTCGCCGAAAGAGGCCATCAGGTGACCGGCGTAGATCCGGCGTCCCCGATGCTGGCGATCGCCGGGCGCAAGCCTTACGCAGAGAGGGTGGAATGGATCCAATCCCGCGCACAGGACTATCGCTCGGACCATCGCTACGACCTGATCGTGATGATGGGCCACGCCTTTCAAATACTGCTAACGGATCAAGAAGTGTTGGCAGTGTTAGCTACGATGCGCCGGCATTTGAAACCGGGCGGCAAGGTAGGGTTTGAGACTCGTAACCCGAACATCGACTGGGCGCAGGTTTGGGGGACGCACGCGCCGGTGGAGCATACGTTGCCGAGTGGCCCTCTGCGCGAGACATTGGAGATTACTGGTCAGTCCGCAGATCTGATTTCTTTTCAGCAACATTTCCAATTTCCTGATGTGACGCTCACTGCGAGCACCACGCTGCGGTTCCACTCTCGAAGTCAGGTCGAGGACTTCATTACCCGGTCTGGGCTTGTCATCCGTGAAGTGTACGGAGATTGGGATCGAAGCCGTTTCGAGCCGGAACAATCGCCAGAAATCATCTTCATCGTGGAAGCGTGCCGTTAAAGGCGCTTCGTTCTCGTCCTCGTCGTCGTCCTCGAATTCTGGCGAGCGGAGTGGTGGAGTATTGGAGTGTTGGAGTACTGCGCCAATTTGGAACCCCGCGACCGCGGGGTAGGTAGTTGCTTTGTGAGGGCTCGAACCCGCTACGCCGGTGCAATTCGGACTTGGCGCAGTACTCCCGCACTCCAATACTCCATCACTCCGCGAGGCCGGATTCGAGCACGAGGACGACGACGAGGACGAGTACGAAGCCGTTGTTAGGCCAAAACGAGATTGGGGGTTGATGTGCGCAGGGGCCATCGTCCAAATTCAGACGATCAAAATAGAAAACGACCTATGAACCCCATCGGAATTCACTACGGATATTGGACCCAAACCTGGGCGGATGAGCCCGTCCAGTTTATTGAGAAGGCCAAGAAATGCGGCTTCGACATTCTGGAGGTTAACGCTCCAAAAATCGCTCGCATGAGTGACGCAGAACGCGATGTGCTAAAAGGCGCCGCTGCCGATGCGGGTCTCGGCCTTACCTACAGCATCGGTCTCACTGCCGATCTGGATCTGGCCGCCGAGGATACGGCAACGCGAAAAAAAGGTATCGCGTTTCTCCAGGATGTCTCACGAGCGATGAAATACTTGGGAGGCACGGTCATGGCAGGCGTTAATTATAGCTCTTGGCCTCGGAAGCTGTTGCCGGGGGAAGATAAACGGGTCCTGACCGACCGGGCGATCGAAGGGGTGCGTGAGGCGGTGAAAACGGCCGAAGACTGCGGAGTTCTCTTTTGCGTCGAAGTCCTCAATCGCTTCGAACATTTTATCATGAACACCGCTGCGGAAGGGATTGAATTTGTCGAACGCGTGGACAGCCCAAATTGCAAAATTCATTTGGACACGTTCCACATGAACATTGAGGAAGACAGTATCGGTGACGCCATTGTGGAGGCCGGCTCTTGGCTTGGGCATTTCCACTTGGGCGAACCTAACCGCCGTCCTCCCGGGCGCGGCCGGATGCCGTGGCCGGAGATTTTCAGCTCTTTGCGCAAGATCGACTATCAAGGAGCGCTGGTCATGGAACCGTTCCTGGTGCCAGGTGGTGATGTCGGCCGCGATATCTCGGTCTTTCGTTACCTCCCCGGGCACGACAACCGGGATGAAGAAGCGACTCTATCGGCTCAGTTCGTCGGGGCCGGATTGAAGAAAGCCAATAGCTGATGGCCCTCGGGGTGCCGGTCTGACTCTTCCTTTCAGGACCGGCACCGCACGCTGAGCTTTGTCCCGGAGGGACGGAAACGAAGGTAGCCAGGCATGAAATCCCTGGTAGAGGCCAGACATGATCCGTCCCGTAGGGACCGGTGTGATCTGCGGAGCCACGCTTGGTCCACATCGGGAACAATAGCCCCCTCTCGGCCAACGGATCATACCGTACCCTCCGGGACGGGCTTCCGGACGGCATGTTCCAGGCATTTCATGCCTGGCTACCCTCATCTGGTCCCTCCGGGACAAACACACTTGCGTCTTATGTTCACGTCTATGGACACTGCCGGACGAAAGCCATGTTTATGGGACCGGACACAAGCTCTGCAGTACGGTCGATGGAGAGCGCTGGGGAAAGAAATGTTGGCGTGTGCCGATTTTTTCGCGAGCATCGGCCTGTGCGTCTTGTTTCTGTCGCGGTGCTCTTAATTGGCGGTCTGATGGGAGTCGCTCAGGCTGACTCACCTCAGGATCAGATTGCGCGTTTGATTGCTGCTGCCCGAGCTCAGATCGGGGTGACTAGGTACTACGATTCCGGCTACGCTGTCATCGCTTATCCCAACGGAGATGTGCCGGTCGGGCGTGGTGTTTGCACGGATGTTTTGATTCGAGCCTACCGAGAAATCGGTATCGATCTCCAGCGTTTGGTCCACGAAGATATGGCAGCGAATTTCACTAAGTACCCAAAGCTTTGGGGCTTGTCTCATCCCGACGCGAACATCGATCACCGGCGAGTACCAAATCTGATGGTATTCTTTGCCAGGAAAGGCCAGGCGCTGCCGCTTTCGCAATCCGCGGCAGATTATCTGCCCGGCGACATCGTGACGTGGCAGTTGCCGAGCGGAGTGCCGCATACCGGGATCGTGAGCAATACGCCGGCGGAAGGTGCGCGGTACCAGATGATTCATAATATCGGCGCCGGCACCCAATGCGAAGACTGCCTTTTCGAGTTTAAGATCACGGGCCATTACCGGTACCCGGTTTCAAGTCGATAACTAGGCGGCGGAAGCCCTGGGCTACTTCGCAAAAATCCGATCTACCGCCCCTTCGGGGCGGACTCTTTTTTAAACCGGTACCTGGGGTTAAAACCCCAGGCTTAGTCCTGTTGCCCCTTCGGGGCAGAAACCAAATGTTCCACGCCCCATCAAAGTTAACACCCGGGGTCCCAACCCTGGTTCTGGCCACAGATCTCGGTAGCTCGCCTTAGACGGCCATACCGCCCGAGACCTCGATACGCTGGGCGTTAATCCAGCGATTATCGTCAGAAAGCAGAGATGCTATCATCGGGCCGATATCGTCGGGCTGACCGACTCGGCCGAGCGCCGTCATGTTTGCTACCATTTTGTTCACCTCAGGATTATCGCGAACCAGGCCGCCGCTGAAGTCAGTGGCGATCGCTCCCGGTGCAACAGTGTTGACCACAATCCCACGCGGTCCGAGTTCTTTGGCCAGGTATCGCGTCAACACCTCAATCGCGCCCTTCATGCTGGCGTAGGCGGATGAGCCCGGAATTGAAAATCGGGCCAGGCCGCTCGAAATGTTCACGATCCGGCCGCCGTCGTTGATCAGCGGTAATAGCTTTTGCGTAAGGAAATAGACGCCTTTGAAATGAACATTGTAAATCCTGTCTAATTCTTCCTCGGTCATTTGATCGAAGTTCTTATGCAGGGAAGTGCCGGCGTTATTGACGAGATAATCAAAGCGGTCCGCATCGAGCTTGGCTAACCCTTGTTTCAAAGCCGTTACAAAAGAATCAAAGGTTTTGATGTTTCCGGTATCGAGTTGCAAGGCAATCGCGCGGTTTCCGGTCTCGGCAGTCTGATCGACCACTGTCTGAGCTTCTGCCTGGTTTGAATGATAGGTAAAGATCGAATCAACACCGCGTTTGGCCAGGTTCAGGACGGTATTCCGGCCCAGGCCGCGACTGCCCCCGGTGACCACCGCAATTTTTTTAGTTACTTCGTTCATAGGATATTTTTTGAGACGTCCGTTTTCTTCGTTTAAGAGACGTCGTTTAGATGTGAGCATCGTAGCTCCGACCCAGGTTATCGCTCAAGGCACACTCCTCCATCTTTCTTGCCTAATCCTACGACGGCGTGTATGCGCGGTGATATCGGGGAGAAGGTCACCAACGACTCAGCGTACACGCCAAACAGACGTGGCACCCAAATCCCGTCCCGTAGAGAAGCGAAACGGCGAATGGGCGAAACGGCGATGGGGCGATTAGGCGCAGAGCGCCTTTGTCTCGGAGGGACAAAGCGTATCTCGGCGCGCAGGCGCAGCTGACGGTTAGCGGTGCTCTTAGCTAGCGCCCACTGTGAACCACTTGCATAATCCTCCTGTTTAGTGGAGTCATCCTGATGTCACGATGAAGAGTGACCGAACATCTTCTTCCGCCGTCTTGAACGGGAGTTTGTCTCCGTTGGTCTCGTTGTTATCCGAACTGGTCACAGAAGAAGGGTTTCTACCAACGGCGCTGCCTGACGTGCGGCTGATGCATTCCCGCGGGAGCCATCCCTCATCGCCTGTGGTGTACGCACCGAGCATCGTGATCATTGCTCAAGGTTACAAGCGGGCGCGGTTAGGTGGCTCCACCTACGTTTACGACTCGCGCAATTATCTAGTGCTATCGGTACCGCTTCCGTTTGAGTGCGAGACGGTAGGCACATCGACGAAGCCGATGTTAGGGCTGGCGATTCGGGTCACTCCTGTCGCCGTGGCGGAGCTACTCTTGGAGTGGGAGTCTCCCTGGCCGGCAACATCGTTTCTACCCAGAGCCATCGATGCCTCGCCACTTACCGCAGAGCTGATGGATGGCGCTTTACGCTTAGCCAAATGTTTACCATCACCACTGGAAAGCCGAGTTCTGGGACCGGCCATCATCCGCGAAATCATCTACCGGGTATTATGCGGAAAACATGGTGACGCCTTGAGGGCATTGGCCACGCCGCGCAGCAATTTTAGTCAGATCGCTCGCTCACTGCGCCGGATTCATTCCGATTACGGACAACATCTCGAGGTAGCGTCGTTGGCGCGCGACGCTTCCATGAGCGTTTCGACCTTTCATGCCAGTTTTAAGGCCGTGACTTCGAAATCACCTTTGCACTATCTACAAACGATCCGCCTGCACAAAGCGCAAGCGCTGATCGCCGGAGGTATTGCCGTAGCTGAGGCTGCCCGGCAAGTTGGTTACGAAAGCCCATCGCAATTCAGCAGGGAATTCAAACGCCTCTTTGGCGGTACACCGATGGAAATAACGCGTCGATCCCGAAGCGCACTGTTCGCATTTTAGTTGTTGATCGAGAAAACCACAGCCGAAGACAAAACTAACACCGCCCTACTAAACGAAGTATTTTCAAACCAATGGAACCTTTGGAACGCGAAATCTTGAACCGGCTCGCCAAAGCGAGAGAACATGAAGAAACCAACACCGACCTCAACACGATTTGGAAAGAGTGTGGTGGTGTGACCTCTAGAGACTTCGTTCAGGCCTGGGGCAGCTTAGAGGCGGGAGAACTGGTTCACGGCGAAATCTATGAAAGCGCGGAAAGTATCGGGGGCTTGGGCAAGATCACCGCTCAAGGGAAAGAAGCGTTGAAGAGTGTGTGATTAACGAATCGCCGGGTATCGGTCACGGAGCGGCATCTATAGTTTTGCGTAGCGAAGAAAAGCGGTTACGGCCCAAAGCATCTCGCCGTGTAGACGTTGGTAATCCTTTATATCTTGAGGTGAGAAGTCCGGCTGTCCGGTACGATCGCGCATGATCGGACGACCGAGTGCTGCTGCCATGTCGATAAAGAAATAAGTCATATCTCCGTATGGCCTCTTAGGGTCCATGATCTCGATATCGGTCTGGTACTCCCGGGTATTCATATGCCGCAATAGCTTCAAGTGATCCTGGGTCACGGTGAAGGTGACGTTCTCGGTTAACGGAATCGGGATTACCAGATCGTCGTTATCCGAGTTCAATGGAATGGAGCCGTCTTTGAGTTCACCTCTCTTTATGAATGGGTAGTACGGATTGGCGAATGTGTAGGTCCCTGGTTCCAGATGGGCGTCCTGAAAGAAATGATCCAGCTTATCAATTAACCCCGGCAGGGCTGCGTTCCATTTTTGTTCGAAATGGGAATCGTCACTGCCATCGGCCGGTAAAGCGATCAGTGCACGGTAGGTAACCATCGGCCGTTCGTTGGGCGGTTCAGTTAATAGCACAATGCCGCCGGACTCAACGCGAATCCAAAACGGAGTCATTTCGCGCAAGATTTTCAGTTGAGGATCACTAGTCGGCTGGAGGTTGTGCATCAGCACCGGAGTACCGACGCAGACCAGGATAACTACAACGATTAATGTGTTCCGAATCCAAATTTTCATTGCGCCCTAGGATCAATTTTGCCGCCAAGCGAACTCTGCTGACGTACCTTGAATAGGCGAGACGTTTTTATTTCGCCAGTCATCGTTTTTCCATAGCGGCTTTTGCCCGTCGGGCTAATTCTTCGGGCAGCACATCTTCGAAGTGAGTGGCGATCCACCAGGTAATGTCGTTGGGGTCTTTTACTCCGGCGTGGCGGTCGCCGTAGAATTGGTCTGCGGGTTCGCTGATTGAGGTTGCCCCGGCATCGAGCGCTTTCTGATATTGGGCATCGGCGTCGTCAACGTAGACATAGAGCGTGGCAGTCGCCGTACCAAAAGTCGACGATGTACTTCCGAGCATGATGACCGAGTCTCCGATTTGAATTTCTGCATGTTTAATCTGGCCATCGGGTTTTCTAATAATTTCGCGTTCCTGGGCATCGAAAACCTTGACCATGAAATCGATCAGACCTTGGGCGTCAGGAACGGCAAGGTAGGGGGTAACTGTGTGGTAACCCGCGGGGTTGGGTTGGGTGGGCATAGGATCGAAATAAGACCTGGTTTTCGCGAGCGCAAGCGCGGGCAGTAGATCGTCGGGCTTTGTCCCGAAGGGACGATAGGACTCAGCCCCGGGTTTCAACCCCGGGAACATGTCCACACTGTCCCGCCCTCACAAGGCGCTTCGTACTCGTCGTCGTCGTCGTCCTCGAATCCGGCCACCGGAGTGATGGAGTATTGGAGTGTAGGAGAACTGCGCCAAGTCCGAATTGCACCCCGCGTCCGCGGGGTTGGAGGTGCTGAAGGGGCGGAAGATATTTATGATCGGCGGTCCATTTGGTCAACCGCTCCACGCCCGATGCACCGGTTCTACCGCCCCTTTCCTCCTTCGTCCCACATTCCCAGAACTACGGCGGACAGGCAGGGCGGGCGTTTTATGGATCGGCACCTGGGGTTGAAGCCCCAGGCTGAGTCCTGTAGTCCCTTCCGTTTGGTGTAGTGAAGTCATTCTGCACTAACACCCTTTATTACCTCCGAGGTAATTGCTGCCTGGAGGTCTATTGCGAATAATGCGGAGGCGACGTAGCCATAACCGGGTGAGATGATTTCAATCATAATAAGCGATTTGAAATGTATCTATTTCTGCTACAATTACTCTCTATAGGTAGGACGCTGGTCTGAATGGGTGATCTGTCGAGCCAAGCGAGTTAAGGAAAGGCTTCTTAACAGTGATAGCCACGGAATTGAGTTGGTGTAGTTTGGAGGAGGAATTGCCTCGGTGCCAATGACTGCAACTTCAAGCTGGCGAGCATTACAGAACCCAACCTTTCGCAGGCTCTGGATTGCTACGGTGGTTTCCGGCACTTTCGTATCTGCGCACGAGACCGCCGCCACCTGGGTGATGAACAGTATCAGCCGGTCGACGTTGATGCTCTCTCTGATATCGACCGCTGCCACTCTCCCGTTTTTCCTATTTATTTTGCCGGCCGGAGCCTTGGCTGACACCGTTGACCGCAAGAAGGTACTAACCGTTGCTTACATTTGGCTGGCTGTCTGTGCTGGCGGACTCGCGATCTTGGGATGGTTGCACCTCCTGAATGCTTACGTCCTCCTCGGTTCAGTCTTTCTGATCGGGGCGGGATTTGCGCTTAACGCCCCAGCGTTCTCGGCCGCGGTGCCCGAGATTGTCTCCGACGATCAACTTCCTTCCGCATCAATCCTGAGCGGTCTCCAGTTCAACGTCTCGGCCATCGCTGGTCCGGCGCTGGGTGGAGTGCTTATGCTTTTCGTCGGAGCTAATACCGTTTTTCTGCTGAACGCCCTCTGTTCGTTGCTGGTAGTTGTCGCTATTGCACCGTGGAAGCCTACGGTCTCGAAGCTGCCGCTCGAGAGTTTTTTCGAATCCATGACTAGCGCGATCCGCTATGTCCGTTATTCGAAACCCGTACGAATCGTTCTGATTCGCAACGGCCTTTTTTCCTTCTTTATTTCTGTTATTCCGGCGTTGCTGCCGGTGGTCGGCTTGAAAAAATTGCATCTGAGCCCACCGAGCCTCGGGCTGCTGTTTACCAGTATGGGTCTGGGTTCGGTGATCGCTGCCACCATCATTCTGCCATGGGCACGTGCGCGTTTCTCGCCGAATACCTTAACTCGCCGGGCGGCAGTACTAGGATTAATCGTTTCGGTTTTGATGGCTTTTATCCGGGAAGAGCCGCTATTTCTTTTGGCGGCCGCTCTCGCTGGGGTTTGGTGGACCGTGTCCGCAGCAGAACTTTGGGTAGCGGCTCAGCGGGCGATGCCTGCATGGGCCAGGGGACGCATGAATGCGACTGTGATCATGGTTTCCCAAGGTGCCATGGCTCTAGGCGGGATCCTTTGGGGGACGATCGCGGCGACGGCAGGAGTACAATCATCCCTGTTGGTACAGGCTATCGCAATATTAGTTGTGCTCACCGTAACCGCTTTGCTGGGTCACCCCTGGTCCATCGATTTCACTATGACCGCCGGTCCCAATACAGTGCCAGCGACGGTCATGAACGTTGGTTACAAGATGTTGTATCGGCCCCAAGCGAAAGATGGGCCGGTCCTGGTGACAGAAGAGTTCGAGCTTGACCGCGCCGGGGGCTCCAAGTTTGTCGAATTAATGCGGGAAGTCCGATTGGTTTACCTGCGAAATGGGGCCTATAGCTGGCAGTTGTTCGAGGATCCGAGTCGTTATAACACCTTTCGTATGGAAGTGATGGTTCCATCCTGGACTCAGTATCTGTTGCAACAGGACCGGATGACGAAGGCCGATCGTGAGATTATTCAGGAGGCCGAATCCTTACATGTGGGTCCAAATCCGCCGGAAATTCGGATGTATCTTGGCGTGAATAAGGAACTCCTATCGTACAAGCGGACAGAACCGGCTAGGTTTACCGAGCAAAAAGGGACGAGCGCGAGCGCCGTCAATGAGGCATGAGCGAGTCCGGCCGTTTTTGTGCGACCACATATAGGTGCTTCTCAGGGTACTGATCGTATTCAAGGTGACGGCAGACGCAGCCGAACCGGTCCAGCAGTTCCAGAGTTTTTGGGATTCCTAAGACGCCATAGGATACCTCGATCCCCATTGAAGAATCCGATTTCTCGTGAGGATCAACTAACCCGCCTGTGGTGAAAATCAAGAGTCCATGGTCGGTAAGCCCCGCACAAATCTTTTGTAGTACAGGTTCTTGAAGTTCCAAGGGCAGATGCCAGGTGCTGTCCCAGGCCGAGATGAAATCGTATTTCTTCGGGAAGATCCATTTGGAGATATCGGCGCGATAAAATTGAATTTCTGGATGGCTTGTCTTGGCTAAGGCAATCATTCGTTCGGAGACATCTAATCCTTCCGGAACGAAGCCGTGATTGCGCAGCAGATCGATAAATCGGCCGCTGCTACCACAGCCGATATCTAAAGCCGGGCCGCGATTATGGGTGAAGCGAATTGCTCTTTCGAACTGGGTGAGGCCGTTAGTTTGGAGAAAAGGCTCTTGCCAGTGGCTCGCTTTTTTGTCGTATTCGTGGCCGAGGGCTTCTGGGTCCATTCCTGAGCAGTATGAACTTAGTCTCCCGAATGACCTTCAACGGAGATCTCGGGTCGTCCACCGATTTTAGCACGAACGCTAAGCTTGTCTCCGTCGAAGCTGAGCGTCCATCGTTCATCCGGAGAGTTTGCCAGGCCGAGCACCCGCCAATCAACGACGAATGTCGTGTCGTCCACCCAAGTCCCTTTAGCGGCATTGATCGCACGGATTCTGGGAGCAGCTTCGGACAATGGATAATTGACATTCTGGTCGGTGAAATCGCTCTTTCGGTAGAGTCCATCCAGTCCGATCGGATAGGTGAGTCTTGGTCCTCCATTGGTCCCGTTACCGGCATAGGCCTGGACTTCATAACGTTTCTCCGGTCCCATCAAGACTAGGGATAACGATTTAACGTTTATTTGGTTAGGAGGAAAGTGGAAGACCTTTCCGGAAACAATTGCTGCAGTCTTCGAACTCGGATTGACTTCAGTCGGTTTCTCGCTGGAAACATCGCGTATTTTCTGAGCCAGTAATTTAGCGCTCGCTTTGTCAGCTGGGATAGCCTTGTCCGATTTGACAGACTCAGAGATTAAATCCGCTAATTCATTCGACAAGAAGTTGCTGCGACCTGTGGTCACCGCGACTACGTCCAACTCAGGGAACACCATGATTAGCTGTCCCCGATAGCCAGTTGCGATGTAGACATGTTTTTCCGGCAGCGCCCAGAAACAATTGGAGTAACGGAGATCCTGTCCTAGGTGCATGTCAATTGTGGCATGGTTAACTTTATCAATCCAAGCCGAAGGAAGCAGCTGTTTACCTTCCCACATCCCGTTCCGCAGGTAGAGGTAGCCGAGCTTGGCCATGTCACGCGGGTGCAAGAACAGGCCGAACCCACCGGTAGTAATTCCCTGAGGATCTTCTGCCCAATACAGGTCGTTAATTCCTAGCGGGCGAAACAGCTTCTCTTTTGCGTAATCGAGGGTGCTCTTTCCCGAGAGTTTTGTGAGGATCGCAGAAAGGAGGTGTTGATTTCCGCTGTTATAACTGAAGTCGGTTCCCGGAGCGTTCCACATCGGTCTATCGAGAATAAACTTGATCCAATCTGAGCTAGGTATCAGTTCGGTCAGGGTTGAAGAGGGCGTTTCTTCCGACCCCAGCTCTATCCAGGCGAGGCCGGAGGTCATGTCCAAAAGATTCTGAACAGTGATAGCTTCTTTTCTGCTGTCGAGATTAGCGATCTCGCGGGCATAAAAAAAATCTAGAACTTTATGGTTAAAACTATCTAGCAAGCCTTCCTGACAGGCGATTGCTATCAGTGTGCTTGTGACTGCCTTGGTAACAGAATTGACCTGATGGAGAATTCCTGTGGCATAAGGGGCATAATAAGCTTCCGCCACAATCTTTCCGTGCCGGATGATCAAGAGGCTATCGAGCTGGCTGCTTGGAGCTGCCCCTGTCGACGAAAGAAAACGAGCGGCTCCGAAGTCGACTACCTTGGCAAGCTCCTTCGAGTCCATACCCTGCTCTTCCGGGGTCGAAGTTTGCCATCCGTTGGTTGGCCAGACCGGCTTTGTCGTGTCTTGCACGGCCTCCCCATTCGCAGACAACTCAAGCCCACTCCCTGACTTGAGGCTGATGTTGAGCTTCTCTCCGTTGAACCTGAAAGTCCACTGTTGAGCTGGTCCTAGCCCAAGGATTGATGTGTCCATAAGAAAAGTATGATCGTCCAGCCAACTTCCTTTGACGGCGTTGGTCCCACGAATTCCCAACCATGGAATGTAAGTTGGTGCCCCCTCTCGATACCGTCCATCTAGTCCGATCGGAGCAGTAAATGTGAGAGCAGGCTCCGTTGGATGGATAGGATACAGTTCGATGTCGTAATGCGGTTGCGGATCGCTTAACCTCAGCGACATCGATTTCACTTTGATTGAGTTAGGCGGGAACCGATATAACTTCCCGGAGATACTGGCCGCGGTTTTTGGGGCTGGGCCCACTGGGGTCGGCTTCTCCGTCGAGACATCGCGTATTGTGTTAGCCAGCCGCTCGGCGCCCACTGGGTCGGCCGGGATCGCCGAGTCCGATCTCACAGAGCTGGAAATCAAGTCAGCGAATTCGTTCGCTCCGAAAGGGACGCGCCCGGTCGTCACCGCCACAACGTCTAAATCTGGGAACACAATAATTTTCTGGCCGTATAGGCCGCTAGCGAAATAGACACGCTTATCGGGGAGCTCCCAGAATAGGTTAGAATATTTGAGTCCCGACGCTATCGAGCCGTGGCGGACCTTATCGATCCAGGAGTCCGGAAGCAGTTGTTCGCCTTCCCACTTACCATTGCGCAGGTAGAGATAGCCGATCTTCGCCATGTCTCGAGGCTCTAACCATAGGCCAAAACCCCCGGACGAAATGCCTTGAGGATCGGAAAACCAGAACACATCGCTGATTCCCAGGGGACCAAAAAGCTTCGCTTTTGCATAATCAAGCACGCTGTTTCCGGTGAGTTTTGTGAGGATCGCGGAAAGGAGATGGGGATTGCCGCTATTATAGTTGAAGATATCCCCGGGAGCACTCGACATCGGTTTATCGAGAACGAAATTGACCCAGTCTGAGCTCTCATACATCGTACGCTCGTCGTTTTTGATGGCCGGTACGTTGTCTCCTAGCGGTTGCGTCCAGTCAAATCCCGAGGTCATGTCCAATAGGTTTTGGACTGTGATTGCTTCCTTTCTCGGGTCGACGTTGGCAATGCGGGAGCGATCGAAGAAATCCAGTACTCGATGACTCGTACTATCGAGCGATCCTTCCTTCCAGGCGATTGCGGTCAAAGTACTGATGACTGACTTGGTAACAGAGTACGCGTGAGGAATGCCCGCGGTGTAGGGAGGGTAGTATGCTTCGACGACAATCTTGCCGTGCCGCACGATGAGTAGGCTATCGAGACTATGCTTGGCCCCGAAATCGATCAGCTCAGCGAGCTGTTTTGAATCCATTCCCTGCTCTTCCGGGGTAGAGCTTTGCCAACCGTTCGTTGGCCAGATTGGTTCTGTCGTGCCTTGAGTTGCTGTTAACCCGTTACAATTTACGGCTGCAAATGTAAGTGCCCCCAGTGTAGCCGCCAAGAAGCCCGATTTGTTGCTCCGTGGGTCGTGTGAGCGGAGCGGCTGCGCGTTGACATTCATATCGCGACTGACTCCTTTCGCTAACAGCGACATGCTCGGACCAGATTTAATGTTAGTCAAATGGGGGAGGGGAATGGAGTGATGGAGTGGTGGAGTGATGGAGTGGTGGAGTGATGGAGTGATGGAGTGGTGGAGTGGTGGAGTGATGGAGTGATGGAGTGGTGGAGTGGTGGAGTGGTGGAGTGGTGGAGTGATGGAGTGATGGAGTGATGGAGTGATGGAGTGATGGAGTGATGGAGTGATGGAGTGATGGAGTGATGGAGTGATGGAGTGATGGAGTGATGGAGTGATGGAGTGATGG